>WNFC01016759.1_pt1 | contig 10886 bp, 7 predicted proteins | sample 5400541 | NCBI WGS metagenome assembly WNFC01 (sample SAMN13153342, study PRJNA577476) | soil metagenome | isolation source: 120 cm saprolite under Douglas fir tree site 2 hole 2 replicate 1 | place: USA:California | collected 2015-04-18
AAATTTACCTGCCGTAACCCTCTCTGCTCACGAAAGGTCTTTGCTGAACGGCTCCCAAACTTTGTCGAGGCGTTTGCCAGGATGACGATCCGCTATAGTCAGCAGATCACTTCCATTGGCCTGGCGACCTGTGGCAAAGGAGGCGCCAGACTTGCTACCCGTTTGGGAATACAAACAACCCGCCAGACGATTCTGCGCCACATCATGGAGCTTCCTGATTTTCCCGCCGAATCGGTTCTCTTTCTTGGCATAGACGATTTTTCTTTTCTGCGTGGGCGCCGGTTTGGCACAATTTTAGTCAATTTGGAGACCAGGCACGTCGTGGATCTCCTACCTGACCGCAAAGCGGAGACCGCTGCCTCCTGGATACGCCAATATCCGGATCTGATGCGAGTCGAGTCGAGATCGTGGAGGAGACTATGCAGCTGCTGCAAAAGCTTCCGCTCCCCAGGCAACTCAGTGTGCCGATCGATTCCATGTGATCAAAAATTTGGGAGAGGCGTTAGAAGGCTTGCTGGCCCGTCATCTGGCGGCTCATCGCAGCAGCCTGGCCAAGAACGCCTCGGCCACGCCTCTGGGGAGCGTGCCATCCAAACAGCCCCCAAAACTGAGTCCAAAGGAAATCGAGCTGAGCCAGGCAAAGCGAGAGGAGCGCCTGGCCCGATACGAGCAGGTGGTGGCCCTCCACAAACTCGGCCTCTCGCAGACGGCTATTGCCAACCAAGTTGGGATAAGCCATGCCACAGTCTCGCGTTGGTTGCACAGCTCCGCGTTTCCTGAACAACAACCCCGCCCGCGAAGGGTTCATCTTGATCCCCATCTCTCCTTATACGTTAATATTGAACCAAGCCCCCTCGACACGGGGCCGACGCCAGGAGTACACTGGCTCACAAGGTTGTCGAACTTGCCGGGGAAAGGCTCTTCTCTCCACACGGCTTGACCGATTGAGAAAGCTCGTCCTTCCCTGGCATCGTTTCTGAACCGGACTGGTCATCAGAGAGTCACGCTTCGAGCGCCACAGTATAAGGACACAGGAGTTCGGAAACGTAGCTTTTCTCGGGGAAGGAGCCATATCATGCAGTTTTGCGGCATTGATTGGGCCAACGACCATCATGATGCGTTGTGCATCGACGAACAAGGCCATCAACTGGGGTCGATCCGAGTCGCTCATAGTCCAGACGGATTGGGCCAATTGGACGCCTATCTGGAGCGGATGGCAGGCCCAGGAGGAAAAGACCAGATCGCCTGTATTATTGAAACGACCCACGGATTGCTGATCGCGCACCTGCTGGAGCAAGGATGGGCCGTCTATCCGGTCAATCCCCGAACCGTCGAACGGCGACGCGCCCCCTCTGGTGCCAAGACGGATATCATTGACGCCTACTTGCTGGCCAAAACCGGGCGAGCTGACTTCCAGGATCTGCGCCGGCTCGACCCTGACAGTGAACAGATCCAGGAACTCAAAACGCTGACCCGTGACCAGGATGGCCTGGTGCAGATGCAAACCCGGCTGGTCAATCAACTCACCGCCTGTCTCAAAGCCTACTATCCCGTGGCTTTGGACTTGTTCAGCAAGCTGCAACAGCCCTCGACGCTGAAATTCTTGCGCGCCTATCCCACCCTGCAAACGGCTCGCTTGGCCTCGGTGGAAGATCTGACAACCCTGCTGAAGCAGGCCAGGTATCCAGGAGCGAAGCGAGCCGCCCAACAGATCGCAGCACAACTCCAGCAGCCTTGCCTGCACGCCTCCGAGGTGACGACTCGTACCAAATCGCGATTGATGGTGGCGCTGCTCGATCAACTCGAACCCCTGATGAAGCAAATTGCTGACTATGACGAGGAGATTGAGCGCCTTTTTTTGATCCATGAGGACCTCGAACTCTTCCAATCCTTGCCGAGAGCTGGAGTACGTCTCGCTCCTCGCCTGTTGGCTGAACTTGGGGATGATCGGGACCGTTATGAGAGCGCGAGCAGTTTGCAAGCCCTCGCTGGCACCTCGCCGGTCCTCTTTCAGAGCGGGACGTACCAGAAAGCTCATCGACGGCTGGGCTGCATCAAGCCCTGGCGCAATGCCTTGCAACAGTTTGCCTGGCAAAGTACTCTCCAAGAAGCCTGGGCCAGGGAGTATTACCAGCGCAAACGAGCCGAGGGCAAAAGCCATACCGTCGCGGTCAGAGCCCTGGCCAATGTTTGGGCGCGTATTCTCTACGCTGTCTGGAAGACGAAGCAGCCGTATCAAACCACGACCTTTGAGCAAGCCCGGCAGGCCCATGCTCCTCGGGTCGCCTAACCAGCTCCTTCCCCAGCAGCGCTCTCGGCGAAACATGCTCAGACCCACTGCTTGTGCGCTTTGCCGCTGACCCACCTGCTTCCAATGATACAAGCCGGACAGGGGTAGGGAATAGCAAACGCTTTGAGGGCAGGAAGCAGCCTGGGATACTCCCTTATGCTTTCTTGCAGCCATCGTTTCCCCTTTCCCGCCACTCATTTTCTGGGCCTTGCAAAATTCGTTTCAAAAAGGCTTGACATAGAGAGTCTTTCTCTTAGAAACCGTGTTTTGGTATATGGTCCTCAGTAGTACTCCGTATAATTTAGTATATACTCAAGTCGAACATATCTCAACACCTGAGAGCAAGGGCTGAAGCCCACACACCCCTCACCACGGGATAAATCCACGTGACTTGCGGCGGGCTAAAGCCCTGATCAGGTCAGAAACTCAGCTAGCGGGAAGGAGCGATGGCGACGAGGTAGAACCAGGTAGTTCTGCCGGTGGGTCGTGAACAGGACCGAGTTGAAGCCTGCGTTGTGGGAGCGCGGTGCGATATCGAGGGTCTTATCGGAATAGTGACCGTCCATAGCGAGCCGCGTGCGATTGAAGTTCCCAATCGTTCGGAGGTGTAGTGGAACGGATTGTCCAGCGTATTGAAATCACCGCGCGTGGAGACGGGCGTACCAGCCGGGTAGACATGGCCGTAGTTGCTGGTCGTCGGCGACGCCTGGCGCACAATAGGTTGCATACTCCCACTATGGCCGTAGGCTTTGTATTTTTGCACATCTTGAACCACATTGGCCTCACTTTCAATTGGCGGAGAAGCTGTTAGCGTTCCCGCGGCAACCGAGAGGCCAGGCTGGAAGGTAGCCCGTACGCGATCAGCATACGTGGAGAAGTTCTGAGGCCCACTCCCGTACCAGGTAGCCAGGTCTTCAAACAGGTGGGAGAGCTGCATGGTTGTACCCTGTCTGAAGTAGCCATGGGGCCACTGGTCGGTCACGCCGGGCAAGGTCTCCAGATTAGCAATGATGCCGGGGCCCAGATTAGACTGCAGGGTTGTGGTGAAGCCGAGGAAGACCTCAGCATGGGTAGGGATAGACTTCGCGCCAGGAATATGAGCCGCCAGCGCCAGCCTGCTCGGCAGGCTCTGTTGCCCATAGAATCCCCCCCCGGTGAAGCCTCTGCGAATACTCGTCACTTTGAACAGGCTGCCCGCCTGGTTACTCCCCGTCCCGAAAATGGCGTTGGTGCCTGCCATGATATTTGCGAGCGAGTCACTGCGCAGTAACACGGCCACATCATTCTGCTCCAGGCGAACCTGTCCAAAGCCAGGAGGGGGCTGGTCGCTGGGGAACGTCCTGGCCTGCTGGACCGCATACACTGTATGGCCCTCTAGCTTGGATGTAACCAGGTCAACCGGCATATAAGCCGGGTAGCGCGTCCCAGCCCGGAAAAAACTAGAAGTTTTACCCAGGCTTGGGATGTAATGCTGGAAATAGGGGAGTCCCCAGGCTACCGCGATGCCCAATCCAGTGGGAGTGGGCGAAAATTTCTGTTCCAGGCCCAGGAGGACGGATTCCAGGTGTTGCTGCGCCTCCTGCAAGGCTTTAGCGTTAGCCGGGACATTCAATGTAGCGGTGATTACGTGATTGTGAAGTGGATGTACCACGACTGGAATCGTGCCATTGCTACTATTAGTGCCTGAGCCATTGTCCTTGATAATCTGAAGGTTCTGGATGATATATTGTTCCTGCAAGGGTTGGGTGTCAGCGAAAGCAGCCCGCTCAGGTGGTTGAGCAATAGTGTCGATCATCTCATAGATGCCAGCGGAAGCCAGGGCCGCGCCAACGGTGCGTACCGTCCCGTTAAGAAAATGTCGTCTACTCAGTGCCTTGTGTTGTTCTGCTGCAAACATATTTTCGTCGTTATTTGTCATGAGACACATTCTCCTTAACTTATAATTGAGGGCATTTCCTAACTGGCAAAAATCGGGTAAACTGCTCCTAGACGAGGCTAGTCCCCTCGTCTAGAAGATCAGCTCAGCCCGCGTTATACCATGCTCGTAAGGCTTTGCCTTCCACCTCAAGCAGAAGAGCAGGCTGAGAAGCGGGAGGGGCAGGAGAGCGGCCAGCTCTCCTGCCGGAGTTCGGGATATCCCCGAACTTTTTCCTTCCTGCCACCTGCGGCGGCAAGGGCGATTTTGCACCGCCCCTGCCCTCCCTCTCGCACATCCTCGCGTTTTTGCCCTAGGAGGATGAGGTTGGAAGGCTTCTGACTGTTGCGGTAGGCATCGCCTCTGTGTGGGGAAGCGTAAACGGCTTCCCCTGCTTCCATATATGCATTGCTTCCTCTCCTTCCTTAGACGACAGGCTTCTTTTGCTTGCGCAAGGCGCCCATCACGGTCGGATTCAGATTTAAGTGCGCCTGTACCAGTTCGGGCGGGGTTAAGGCCATCCACTGGTTCAGCGAGACGTCCGCGAAGAGGGCGCTCTTGAACATTTCCAGGAAGCGCAACGGCGTGTCACCGGTATTCTCGATGTAGTGCCCCATCGCGAACGGCACATAGCCCACGTCGCCTGCCTGGTAGTCAAAGGTGCGTGCTTTCCCTTCGGATGCAAACACGGTCATGCGCCCGCTGCCCTCGATGTAGTACTGCCATTCGTCGTTATTGGGATGCCAGTGCATTTCTCGCATGCCGCCTGGCTCGACCTCCACCAGCGCCGCGGCAATGGTCGATGCGGCGGGAAAGTTGCTGGAATCGACGATGCGCGCCGTGCCGCCACTGGTCTTCAGCGGCTCCTGCGCCATCAAGCGATGGCTGAACGACCGCTGCCCGGCAAGATTGGGAACCTTGTCGGATGACAGCGGACCCGGCACCTTGACGGGGAAGATATAGCGCTCGTGCGTGGGGATGCCGGCGAAAGCGCTTTCTGTCACGCCAAAATTCTTCGCCAGCACCGCTCTTGGCGTATGTGCGAACCAATCCGTAATCAGGAAGGTCGAATCTTCCGAAAAGTTCCCGTCGTCGAAGACGAGGAGGAATTCACAGCCCTCTTCCAAGCCCTGGATCGAATGCGGAAGGCCAGCGGGAAAATTCCAGATGTCGCCGACGCCGACATCGTCCAGGAAGTTGCGTCCCTCCTGGTCAATCGCGCTGATGCGGGCGCGCCCGTTGAGCATATAGGCCCACTCCGCTTCCTTGTGCCAGTGCATCTCGCGCACCCCGCCGGGGTTCAGGCGCATATTCACGCCTGCCAGCGTGGTGGCGATGGGCAACTCGCGCACGGTCACCTGCCGCGCCCAGCCTCCCTCCTGGAGTCGATTGTGCGCGAGGGAGAACGAATATTTCAGGTTGGGGAGGGTGCCAGAGTCGGTGCTGGGTGGGGTGAGGATATCGGGATTCTGCCGGTCCAGCAGTACGTTTCGCGGGCCGGGATCGGTTGCGCCAGCACCGTCCCTGATCGGTTGTGGCACCTGATCGTCTGCTTCAGTGCCCTGGTGAAACACATTTTTCATGCATGCTCTCCTCTCTTCATCCCATTTCATGGGATGACGGTGTCTAGATATGACACGTTCTTTTGAACTATTATGAGGACATTATCATCGCTACCTCCCCCTCTCGCTACACCTTCACGGAGATATGTCCAGCGGGCATGCCGCTGATCTCCGGCTTCTCGCGCTCGACCAGTAGGGTAATCTCGGGCGTCTGGAGTGCCCAGTGGGCGATCTCCGTCTTCGTCGCAAACCATATGCCTGGATGCGCCTGAGCGTAGGTGATGAACTCTTCGAGCACACGAATGCGGTTCGGGCGTCCTGAAATGCGGTCGTGTGTGCCTACTACCATCATGCGTCGTCGATGTGCTTCCTCTGCATAGAGCTGATCGAACTCATCCTTGAGCACTTGCAAGTGCTCTGAGGGGGCGTAGTTCGGGAAATCAAACGACACGATATCGTTGAGATGGACGGTGTAGGGAACCGTGACAAAGGGCTGCCCGTTGATGCGCTGGATGAAGGGCTCATCGTGACTCAGGTCATCAATGTGGTAGACAAACCCCAGTTCTTGCAGTAGTTCCAGCGTGTTGACGCTGTCCCGAATCCAGTAGCAGTTGTACCCGACTGGCTTCTGTCCGGTCGCACGCTCAATGCTCTCAACCGAATCCTGGATAAAGGCGCGCTCCTCTTCGCGTGACAGCGCGTACTGTGGTTCCCAGGTGCGTCCATGGGCTGCCACCTCGTGCCCACGCTCGGCGATCTCGCGTGCCAACCGTGGGTTCTTCTCCACGGCTTGTCCAATCATAAATGAACTGACCCTGATCCTACGCCGATCAAACAGGTCGAGGAGACGAGGAATACCCTCGCGCATGCCATAATCAAAGTAGGTGTTCGTCGCCAGATCCGGGTAGCCCGGCTTGATAGGCTCTGTGATAGGGCCACCCGCGCCAGAGATGGGTTGTCCATTGGCTTCAAACATCATTGAGATGGTGATGGCAAGCCGGGCATCCCCGGGCCAGAACGTCGTATCTGCCATGATGACTACCTCCTAATGATTGCTCTTGCCATGACTGGCTACAAAACATTCTCTCTTCCAAGTATGACGACGACGCGCCATGATAGTGTTATGAGCATCGTCATGAAAAGGTGTCACATCATCCTTCAAAAGGTCGGAACAGGTCTATGGCAATAAGCACAGCGAGAACGCACAGGGGGAAGACCAGGGCTGTCAGAGGAGATCGCCGCTCGAATCCGGATCATGAGACAGATTTCATCAGTTTAAAGTTTGCATTTACAGAATACTCCCTTTCATTTCGCCCTGCTCCACAAGCCTACCGAGGCGTCTCTGTTGTATTCTTCTGTTAAGAAACTACCGACAGGCCAATCCTATGGACGCGCTGGATTTGACTTACTACGATACCATGTGCTTGCTCGAAGTGTCTGAGCTTAGCACGAAAGATGACGGAGACCCGATAATTCCTCAAAGTATCGTACCAGATAATTTTCCAGTTAACGCGCTATGGTATCGCTGCTCTGAGGTTGCGTTTGCTTGTACTTGTTCTCGTTCCCTCGTACAAGCGATGTGAAGATGCCGATGGCGGCAAAGGCGGCGCACACGATGAACGCGGCATGGAAACCTGCGAGGAACGTGTTCTGGAGATCGCTGACTCCGCTGGTGGAAAGGCTCTGCCCCTGTGATGAGAGCAGCACTCCTGCCGCCGCCGCGCCAAAGCTGGTAAAGATGGTGCCTGCGAGCGCGACGCTCAATGCTTGCCCGATGACACGACTTGTTGAGAAAAGGCCTGACGCTATCCCTTGCTCATCGGGAGGAGCCGCCCCCATCACTGCGCGTGTATTGGGGGACTGGAAGAGTCCCTGACCGATCCCTATGACGACAAGACGCCAGATGATGTCCCAGAGAGAGCTTTGCGCGTTCAGCTGACTGAGCAGGACCAACCCGAAGCAGGCGATGGCCAGCCCCAGCGGAGCGAGGAGGCGCGAGCCGAAACGATCCGCCAGTGATCCACTGAGCGGTGCCATCACCGCGAGCGCGAGCGAGAGTGGCGTCAGCAATAAGCCCGCCTGTACCGCGGGAAACCCTCGCAGCTCCTCAAAGTAGAATGGGAGCAAGAAACCCGGTGCGAACAGGGCGAGCATGGCAAACAGAAAGCTCATATTCGCTGAGGCGAAGACCCGATTTTTCAAGAGCGAGAGTTTCAGGATTGGGTCTGCGACACGGCGCTCAACCAACACAGCCGCGACCAGTGCCACCACCCCCACAACGAGAGAGCTTATGATACCAGGTGAGGTCCAGCCCCACTCCTCGCCGAAGGAGAATCCGAGTATCATCGAGGCAAGTCCGATCGCAAAGAGCACTGCCCCCATTGGATCAAAACGCTCCGTGTTGCGATGGAGGGGTTCAGTGAGCATGCGCATGCTAATGATGAAGACCAGAGCACCGATGGGGACGTTGACATAGAATATCCAGCGCCAGGTCAGATACTGGGTGATCAGACCTCCAATGGTCGGCCCCGCGCTAATGCCAAGAGCCACAAACACAGCATTCAGACCCAGTGCGCGCCCGCGCTCGCTCGCCGGGAAGACGCTCGTAATCATCGCAACATTGACGGCAAAGATGAACGCTCCACCTATTCCCTGGAAGAGACGGGCGATGATCAGGATGGCCAGGGAAGGCGCTGCCCCGCTGAAGATGGAGCCAAGCACGAAGATGACCAGCCCTGCTTCATAGATGGGCTTACGCCCGACCATATCGGCCAGGCGCCCGAGCGTCAGCAAGAACGCAGCAATAACGATCAGATAGCCAATGATGATCCATTCGATGGCTCCGCTGACGCCAACGCCAAAGGTGTGCGCGATGGCTGGGAGAGCAATGTTCACAATCGACGAATCCAGGGTCGTCATAAAGGCACCGAGTGCGACGAGAATGAGCACGACCCATTTGTTCGCCTGTTCTTGCGCGTCGCCAGTTGCAACCGGTACGTGAAAAAGGGTGGGAAGGTGCATGAGAGCGTGTGTGGGATCGAGAGCGGGATACTTTGCCTCGTTTGTCTCATCGGTCGTACTTGCCACAGAGGGAGCTTCCCCGCGATAAATCGGGGGACTACTGTTCGTGGACTTGAGCTGATTCATGGCTTCCTCCTGTATAGGTTCCATTGCCGCTGTAGTTTCAGGTGCTACACGGCCTGACGGGCTGGAAAAAGCAAGGCGAAGATCGCGATGGTCACGACGATCACCGGAACAACTGGCGTCAGAATGAAAGCCGAGGTAAGGGCGACTACGACCGCACTTGCTACATAGATGAGACACAGGAGCACCAGGAACATGCTGCTCCACCTCCACTCCTGGCTCTCCGGTCCTGGATGGCCCAGGCCCTGAGCGAGACGCTGCCCGAGCGTGATCAGCGTACCAGTGAGGGCATCGGCGACGACGCCGGGAATGTTGAACAACAGGACAAGCGCTCCCTGCATGCCCATGCCCAATGCTGCCAGACACAAAAGCAGGATCTGCACTCCTCCTTGCTGACTCAGGTTGCTCGTCACTCGCCAGATGATGGCATAGACGAGCAAGAGGAGCCATTCCAGCAGGAGGTAGCGGACGAACGTGTGGTGCCAGGCAGGCCCCGTTTGTTGCTGTGGCGCACATGCAAGGTAAAACGAGCCGAATGCGACACCAACGAGGAAGACCAGCACCGCTACGAGGGCGCGTATCAGCAGTCCACTATTTCCCTGAGCCACGCCCAGTCCAATGAACAGGAGGTTGCCCGTCATAAACGAGGCGAACACGTGACCCAGAGAGAGGTAAGACAGCATGTCGATCCATGCCGCAGTGAGCGTCAACAGCACAAGTAAGAGACCGATACGTCCGCGTTCGTGCGGCGCACGCAGCAGATCTGGAAGTGTGATCCCATTTCCTTCTGTTGCTGTTTGCACCGCCTCTGCGTGGGGAAGCGCAAACAACTTCCCCGGCTTCCATCTATACATTTCTTCCTCTCCTTCCTTAGACGACAGGCCGCTTTTGCTTGCGCAAGGCGCCCATCACGGTCGGAGTCAGATTCAAGTGCGCCTGCACCAGTTCCGGTGGGGTTAAAGCCATCCACTGGTTCAGCGAGACGTCCGCGAAGCGGGGGCTCTTGAACATCTCAAGGAAGCGCAGCACGGTGTCGCCCGTGTTCTCGATGTAGTGCCCCATCGCAAAGGGCACATAGCCCACATCGCCCGCCTGGTAGTCAAAGGTGCGGGCCTTCCCTTCGGAGGCGAACACCGTCATGCGCCCGCTGCCTTCGATGTAGTACTGCCACTCGTCGTTTGTGGGATGCCAGTGCATTTCTCGCATGGCGCCAGGCTCGACCTCTACCAGCGCCGCTGCAATGGTCGAGGCAGCGGGAAAGTTGCTCGAATCGACGATGCGCACCGTGCCGCCACTGGTCTTCACCGGCTCCTGCGTCAGCAAATGATAGCTGAAGGCCACCTGCCCGGCAGGATTGCTCACCCGGTCGGAGGACAGCGCACCGGGCACCGGGACGGGGAACATATAGCGCGTGTGATCGATATCGCGCGGCAGGTCGGCAAACTCGCTTGCCGCCACGCCAAAATTCTTGGCCAGCACTTCTTTGGGCGTATGGTTGAACCAATCGGTAATCAGGAAGGTCGAATCTTCCGAAAAGTTGCCGTCGTCGAAGACGAGCAGGAACTCACAGCCCTCTTCCAGGGCCTGGATCGAATGCGGCAGGCCCGCGGGAAAATTCCACAGGTCGCCGACGCCCACATCGTCCAGGAAGTTGCGTCCATCCCGGTCAATCGCGCTGAGGCGGGCGCGGCCGTTGAGCATATAGGCCCACTCCGCTTCCTTGTGCCAGTGCAGTTCGCGCACCCCACCGGGATTCAGACGCATATCGACACCTGCCAGCGTGGTGGCGATGGGCAACTCGCGCACCGTCACCTGCCGCGCCCAGCCGCCCGCCAGCAGTCGATTGTGCGCCAGGCCGAACGAGAACTTCAGGTTGGGGATCGTGCCCGAGTCGGTGCTGGGCGGCGTGAGGATATCGGGATTCTGCCGGTCCAGGGCAACGTTGCGTGGGCCGGGATCGGTCCCACCTTCGTTC
>WNFC01033338.1_pt1 | contig 10886 bp, 18 predicted proteins | sample 5400541 | NCBI WGS metagenome assembly WNFC01 (sample SAMN13153342, study PRJNA577476) | soil metagenome | isolation source: 120 cm saprolite under Douglas fir tree site 2 hole 2 replicate 1 | place: USA:California | collected 2015-04-18
CTCGCGGCATCCATATTCCGGCTCTTGCTCTCGCCTTCAACAAACGGATCGCGGAAGAGCTGAAGCCTCGCCTTGCCACGAACTGGAAGGTTATGACTCTGAATGGTCTCGGGCATCTCGCCTGGATCAGGGCTCTGCCGGCAGAGATCAGCGTCAAGCTGGATGAGAGGAAGCTCGGACGGATCACCAGATCTGTCTCGCGAGAGAACAAGATCGAGCTTTCGAAGGACCAGTGGCAGCAGGTTAGGGCGCTGGTCTCTGCTGCGATGCTCGCAGGGCTTTCGCCGGCAGATGAAGGCGAACCATTCGTTCAGGATCGAGAGGCGGTTTGGGATGAGCTCGTATCGGATTGCTGGATCTCAGAATTCGACTCAGCGATGATGATTGATCTCGGACGACAGGTGCTGAGCGAGAGCATCAAAGAGGCGAGAGCGGGTGTGATCTCATTCGATGATCAGATCTACTGTCCGACGATTCTAGGCGGTCGCTGGCCCCGTTATCCCGCTTTAGCTCTGGATGAAGCACAGGATCTCTCTCCTCTTAATCACAGGATGGTCTCGCTCGCCACGCGACCAGATTCGAAGCTGCTCGTCGTCGGCGATCCGAAGCAGGCCATTTATGCCTGGCGTGGAGCAGACGGGGCCAGTATGAGAACGCTGCAACAGCAGAGATCTGGTTGGCAGCAGAAGCGGTTGACCCTCTCTTTCCGCTGCCCCAAGGTCATCGTCGAGCGGCAGCAATGGCACGCCCCAGGCTTTCGAGCAGCAGAGAGCAATCACAGTGGGCGATTCGAGACATTCTGGGGTTGTCGCGAAGGCACACCTTCGCTCGATGATAGCTGGAGTTTCTCTCGCCTCCGGGCGCTCGCCGAGGGCTCCATCGTTGTGCTCTGTCGGAATAATGCGCCACTTCTTCGTCTCGCCTTCGCTCTGTTGCGGCAGCACATCGCGCCACACGTCCTCGGCCGCGACATCGGAGCAAATCTTGCTGCTCTCGCTCGGAAGATCGCAGGGAAGAGCGAAGTCTCCACTGAGATCTTACGTGGAAAGATCTCAGAATGGGAGCAGAACGAAAGCTCTCGCGAGATCACAGCGGGGAGGGAAGAGCGGCTTGATAGTATCGCTGATAGAGCGGAAGCGTTGCGGGCTGTTCTCGATGGAAGTGAGGCTCGAGACGCAGCGGATCTGCTGCGAGCAATCGAGATGCTCTTCTCGCGCGACAGCGGCGATGTGACGCTCTCGACTGTGCACAAGGCGAAGGGGCTGGAGTGGGATATCGTCGTGCATCTCGATCCATGGCGAGTTCCCTCGAAGCGAGCTTGGGCAGCAGCACGAGCGGGAGACGAGAGAGCGCTTACGCAAGAGTGGAATCTCAAGTATGTAGCTGAGACCAGAACGAAGAATATCCTGGTCGAGGCGAATCTAGAGGACTTCAGATGAGCAGAGTAAGAGGAGAGGAGAGCTGAGATGATGCATCCGATCCTGATCGTTTTCATCTTAAGCATTGTTCTGTGGGTGGCCATTATCGCTGTCGTGGGCAGCGCCGTTATCAGTCTCAGCTGAGACTGAGATGAGTCGGCCACGGCAGATCTACTGTAAACGTGGGCATCTCTTGTCGGAGGCTCACGTTGTTCAGACGAAGCGAGGTCTGAAAAGGACTTGTAGGAAATGTCGAGCCATTCGACAGAAGAGTTATCTCGCTATTGCTCTCGCCTTTCTGCTCTGCCCTGCCATGCCCGTCGCTGCTGCACCACCAGAAGGGGCAGATCTAAATTCTCCCCTCGCTGGTTGGTATAAGAGCCTTCGCGTTCCGCCTACTGGCGGCGAGAATGCTGGAATGAGCTGCTGTAGCATCGCCGATTGCAGGCCAGCTAAGGCTCGGCTCGGTGCTGCCGGCTGTGAGGGCATGCTTGAAATGAAGGTAGCGCTTGCGTTAGCATATGCAAGTCTTGTGCTCTCTGCAATTGCTGCGGGCTTAAATACAGCAGTTCTACTGCTCTGGATGTTCTCGTGACTTCAGACGAGCAAGAGGCTGCATCTGTCCGCTATGTTGCTGCTGTTCTGGTCGTTCCCCTCAGCTCTGGCTCCTTCGCCATTTACGCGAGAGATTTCAGTACTTTCCTCGGAACGTTCACGGGGCTTGCTGAGGCAGAACAGATCATTCGAGAGGCAGCGAAGCGAGAGCAGAGCAGAGCTGAGCGAGAGTGTGCTACGCGTGAAGTGCTTCGGATAAGCGGGAAGAGTCTGGAGGATCTCGGGTTATGAGCAAAGGGAAAGATACAGCGGTTAGGCTCTGGCTCCGCTCGCTTCGACGAGCGAGAGCGGCGCAGATCGGTCTCGTCCGCTCGCTCTACGAATTCGATCAGATCGAGCTCCGGGTTTCGAAGGTCATCCTAGGCTGGCCGAAGTGCAGCTGGACCTATCAGGTCATCTACGCACGCGAGATCGACCGATTTGCTTTGGTTGAGCTCGGCGCTCGTCGGCCCATCATTCTTGACTCGTTAACGGCTCTTGCTGCGTATCAGCGCCGGGGCGAATTGCCCTCATCCCACTGTTGATTATCAACACACCCTGATTCCGTGGAGTTATAACAAGATGAAAATATCAGTTCAGCTAACCGAGTCTGATATCCGAGAGATTCTCGCAGCCATTGTCTCTAACAATTATGGTACCGAGATTAAGCCGGAGGAACTCCATATTCAAGTCAAGTCGAAGCAGAATTATAAATCTGAATGGGAGATTGCGGACATTCGTCTTGATGTCAACATTACTCGATCTTAATTGCCCTCGTCCCACGTCCCGTTCCGGCCCATGATTCGCCTCCGTTTCCCCTTGCCCCACTCTCCTTTCCGTGTTACCCTCTCCCTCGTCAACGTCGCAATTGATCGGCTTGCCTCATGACAACCATCCGCATCAGCCAGTACGCTTTCGAACTCTCCGATCCATTCAGCGAGGGGCAGGTGCTTCTCGTGAATGAGGCGAATGCTTTGAATGCGTTACGGGCGGAGAATATCCGGAACGCTGTTGGTCGTCTCATCTCGCGAGAGCTCGAAGCTGCTGGAGTCAACCGGACGACAGCAGCTTCTCACGATGCCAAGCTGCTCTCAGTTGAAGCTCACGTTCGCGTTCTGGCGGAGGTCGCTCGCTATGATGCCGAGTACGCTTTTGGCAGCAAACGGGCGTATGCTCGCTCGACGAGGCTCGAGACTCTCGCCCGCGAGATCGCGAAACCTCTCGCTCTCGCTCAGATCCGTCAGCTTCAGCTGATGGGGACAGACAGCACGAACTACTCGGCTGAAAGAGTCGAGGAACTTATACTGGAAACTTCGAAGCGGGAGGATGTTCTCGTTGAGGCTCGGATCAGACTGGAGGAAGAGCTTCACGTGGCCTCAGAGGCACTGGAGTCGCTCTTATGATGATTGAGAGCATCTCGCGAGAAGATCTCATTGCTCTGCTGTATCAGGCTCTCGCTGCTCCGATTGGCCTCGTTCTGGCGACGAGCGATCGAGAGCAGGCGAGGCAGCGGCTTTATGCCGCGAGAGCGACAGCCGGGGACCCAGCTCTCGCCGAGCTCCAGATTCGGATCTCCCCTCTCGGCGAAGGCGATCTCGTTTTGCTGAAACGGCGAGTCAGAGTAACCGGAGCGAGCTGAGCATGAGAAGTATGTTTAGCAAAAACACGATCGGTGCAGGTCTGTGTAGTGCAGGGCTTTTTATCTTGGGAGATTTACACGGGCAGGGGTACTTCGGCGGAAGTCTTCTGATCTATGCCACTGTCGGTCTCTGCCTCTCTGCGGCAAGTTTTATCATATCTGGCGGGCTCCATTCGGCTCAGCCTCATCTAAGTAAGGAGTCTTGATGTCCCGTCGCAGCGAGCTTCCACAATCCCGTCGGCACGTTTTGATCTTCGATGAGGATTGGGAATTTTTGGAGGCAAATTACGGGCAGTACTCCGCTAATCGGATTGGCGTCGGTGTCGCTGTGCGGCGGATTGTGCATCAGCAAGTCAGGTTCTTGCGGCAGAAGGCTCAAGATCTCGCAGATGCGAGGCAGTCTCGCGGAGCAGAGCCAAATGAGGCGGCAGAATGAGCAGCAGCAGCTCTGGAGAGATCCCACGCAGTGACGCCTTGAGCGAAGCTCCGCTCGACTCTCTTGCTGAGAGCATCGAGAGATTTGACCGGCGGATCTCGGCGGGGGAAACGACAGGGGCAGGGGCGGAGGCGGATCTGGATCGGATTATCGAGAGCCTCCAGGTGCAGAGACTGCGATGGGAAGCGGCGGACGCGGCGGGAGAGAAGCCCCAGAAGGCAGCGAGAGCGAGTAGTGCGAAGGTTCCGCTTGGGAAGAAGATCGTTGGGAAGAGCTTGGAGGATCTCGGGCTGTGAAGCTCGCTGAAATCGCCAGCGTCAACTCCAGCTTCAGCTCTCGCTCGCTCGGGCTCCAGCTCGCGATCGACTCGACATCGCTTGGAGCGTTCAAGTTCTGCCCTCGATGGTACTACTACTCGATCGTCTGCGGCTGGGAGCCGAAACTCGAGAACGTTCACTTCATCTTCGGTATTCTCGTTCACAGCGCTCGTGAGAGATACTACCATGCCAGAGCAAAAGGGGATGAGCACCGACAAGCTCTCCGGAAGACTCTTGCCTGGCTGCTCGAAGTGACCTGGAACAAATCGCTCTTACGCCCATGGAGCTCTGACCACCCGACGAAGAAGAGAGGCACGCTGATCCGGACCGTTGTCTGGTATCTGGAGAAATACGCTGACGATCCGATGCAGACGATTATTCTCGAAAACGGGAAGCCTGCGGTCGAGCTCTCGTTCCAGTTTGACAGTGGGTTTGAGACAGCAGACGGAGAACGCTGGAGTCTCTGCGGTCACATGGATCGTCTTGCTTCGCTTAACGATCATATCTACATCGATGATCTGAAGACGACAGCATACACGATTTCGGCAAGCTTCTTTAATCAGTTTACGCCTCATAATCAGTTCTCGCTCTACGTCCTCGCCTCTCGCGTCGTCTGGAAGCAGCGAGTCGAAGGCCTGATCGTAGACGGGGCGCAAGTCGCAGCAGGCTTTTCCAGATTCGAACGAGCTTTCGTTCCTCGCTCCGAGGCGCAACTCGAAGAGTGGCTCAATGCGACGGGCTGGTGGATGAGGCAGATGGAGGCATGTGCCTCCGATGCGAGAGCGCTCGAAGCGCTCGGGCTGGACGTTGCCGCTGCGTGGCCACAGAACGAGGCCAGTTGCGGGCAGTACGGAGGATGTAAGGCTCGCGCCGTTTGCTCGCGCTCGCCAGTGGCCCGAGGCGCCGTTCTGGAGACCGAATTCAAGCGCCGTGTCTGGGACCCGCTTCAGCGAAGAGGAGATATCTGAGTGCCGAAGTTCAACGTTCCTCGACCAGTTCGGAATACGAAAATTCTCTACCTCGGGCATACCGGGGCAGGCAAGACGGGGTCGCTCTGCTCTCTCTCCGCTGCAGGCTACATCGTTCGAATTCTGGATCTCGATGCCGGGACAGAGCTCATCGACGACTACATGATGAATCCGAAGTCGATCTACCTCCACGCAAAGCCCGGGCTCTGGACCACAGAGCAGGCAGCCAGCGCAGCAGAACGGATCAGTTACGTCACCATTACTGAGGGGCATCGGATTCTGGGGACAAGAGCCGTTCCGAAGGGAGATTCCTGGGCAAAGATTCAGAACCAGCTTAATAACTGGAAAGACGGCAGTGAGGTGTACGGGAATATCGCGACTTGGGACTCAGATGTCGTTCTGGTGATCGATGGCCTGTCCAGGCTTTGTGAGTCTGCGATGAACTTTCAGCTCTCGCTCAATCAGCGCCTCGTAACTGGGCCACAGGTAGGCAACAGCGGAGCGAACGATTATACGCAGGCATATAAGCTCATATTGGAGTTCCTCGATCTCTTAAAGAGCACAGATATCAAGTGTAACATCATCATGATCTGCCACATTGCCTTCCTCGACGCGCCAGAGAACGCCGCTACGGGCGCGACTCGGAACTCGAAAGATCGAGAGATGAAGGGATTTCCTCAGACTGTTGGCCGGATGATCTCGCCGAAGATTGGGCAGTACTTCAACCACTCGCTGATGGCGAAGAGCATCGGGAGGCAACATATTATTACGACGAATACAGATGATGGAGTGGATCTGAAGAACGTCGCCCCACTTCGGGTTCGTGAGAGCTATCCGTTGGCGACGGGGCTTGCCGAGTACTTCCGGGATATCCGAGCAGTTTCGTACAGCGGGCAGGCCGGCGAGGTGGAGCGAGGCGGGGCAGAGCCAGAGCCGAGCGAGAGCGAAACGGAGGCAGCAGAGTGATTATTCGCCTGGGCCGGTGGCAGATTCTGAAGATAAAAGACATACGGAAGGCACGGATGGTTCTGTTCAGCGACAGATACGTCTCTTATCATATCGGGCCGTTTGCGGTCCGGCTGTTTCACTGGCCAAAACACCTTCGCTCGAATGAGCAGGCTACCAGATTCGAGATGAGGTGGAGAAAGCGCGAGGCAGCGGAATGACTTCAGAGGAAGCTTTGGAGAAAGCGGAAGATTGCGAGAAACATATTGCTCGATCCAGAGTATTGCAGCATGCTGGAGATATACGTGCATGGGAGAGGGTGAGAGATCTTTGGCTTGAGAAGGCTGTGGAATTCGAGCAGAGGAAACTTAGATAGGCTTCTCTCGCTCCGACGTACTCTGTCTGAACGAGCCCGAACAGGTGATGCTGTCGGGCTTCAGGTGCTACCAAGCATCAGCCATTAAATAGGAGGCCAGGATGTCTTGACCCGCTCAGTCGCGTAGCCGCGAACAGATTGCATATCCAGGCCTCTACTGATTGCAAGGAGTCAGTAGAGGCCCTTACTCTACTCACTCAACTCAACCTTGCGCAGAAGAGGACAGAGCTAAATGCCAGACTTTTCAAAACTTCTCAAGAAGACTGCCGGCGTTGCGAAGCGACCGACAGCACTCCCACCGGCGACGGCGGATTGGTACCCTGGGATCGTAAAGGGGTATGAGCTCGTACCGGCAGCAGAGAACCGAGTGCCGCCGCCAGAGTATGAGACTATTATACGTATCCATCTGGGCCTAACGGATTGGCCGGAGACCGGGGTGGACGAGAGTGATAAGCAGGAAGAAGTCGAGGAAGGCGTCTTTCGCCCGATTGATCTCAGCAAGAGGCAGCTCCGCCGAGACTTCTACGACAATTCGCTCCACCGACTGGATGACTTCATCCGGAGCTGCGCAATTGATTTCGGTGATCGGCAGTATGACGAGGTGCTGCCGGAAGTCGTCGGCCAGAGCGTTCTCGTCGAGGTTCAGCAATATCTCAATCAACGGACGAACGAGATCCAGAACCAAGTCGGCGGCCTGAAGGGATTGGAGGGCTGAGCGAGATGGAGAGCTGAGCGAAGGGCAGAGTCTCGGAGCCGCTACCGGACGAACGGCTCAGATCAGGAACCTTGGCTCTGGGTAACGTCCCGGCGGCCCCTTCACGGAGAGAAGCTAAACCGACTCGTCTCGGCAGAGCAACATCTGTCGAGACTCGCCCCCACCATTTCTATCGGAGGCTGTAATGTCAGATGAATACCCCCCAGCAGGATTCGATTACCTCGGTGAGCCCGTTCCACTAGGGTATAGAGGATGGAGTTGTCATGCATGTAGCGCTGTCTGCATTGAGGCGATGCAGATGTGCCAGAAGAGTCAATGTAACGAATGTGGCTTCGATCAAGATAAACCTGAGAGCAATGGAAGATTCGGATTTATGGTGAAGATCTGATGCCAGTTCTTGACCAATTATCTCGTCTCGCTCTTGATCAGATCGTCATCTCTCGTGAGAGGCGGCAGAGGCGGGAGATCAAGACAGAGGATCTAGAGGCTTCCATCCGCCTTCGTGGCGTCGTTACGCCCATTATATGCCAGAGACAAGCTGACGGCTCGGCACTGCTCATCGCCGGAGAACGCCGGCTCGAAGCCTGTCGTCGCCTCGGCTTACCGGATATTCCGCTCCGGTGGACAGAAGATCTCGACGAGAGAGAGCTTCAGATAATCGAGCTTGAAGAGAACATTAAGCGACAGGATCTCACCTGGAAAGAACAGACTCTCGCTACAGCCCGAATACATCAGCTCTACCTCGACCTCGATCCTGGCTGGACGATGACGGAGACCGCGACTCAGATCGGAATTACTCACGGAACGCTCTCGGTTCATCTGCGCGTCGCGAGATGTCTCGGAACAGGAGACGAACGTCTCGAAGAGAGCAGCACTGTCCGAGAGGCATGGAACTTGCTCGCGAGGCGAGAGGCGAGAGAGCACGGGGCAGCTCTAGAAGAGCTTCTTGGGATGCCAGAGCCAATCGGAGCAGAGCTCCCGGCTCCTGCTATTGTGACGGCCTCTGGCGAGGTCATTTACGAGGCGCTGCCGACTGCTCCTCCGAAGCCAGTCGCTCCGGTTGAGCTCGGAGACTTTCTAGCTTGGGCTCCAGCCTATTCCGGGCCGAGATTCAACCTGATCCACTGCGACTTCCCCTACGGGATCGGAGTCTTCAGCGGACCACAGGCACAGGGCCAAGCAGAGCACCTATACGACGATTCAAGCGAGACATACTTCGCTCTCATCGAGGCTCTGTGCCGGAACTTGCCACGTCTGATGTCGCTCAGCGGCCACCTGATGTTCTGGACAAGTGCCGAGATCCTCTCATCAGATTCAGAATACTCCACCAAAACATTCCGCCTCTTCCGTGAGCTCGCGCCCTCGCTGGAGTTCCATCGGTTTCCGCTAGTCTGGGTGAAGAGCGACGGCTCGGGTATCGCATCAGATCCGAGGCGTGGCCCGAGACATGTCTACGAGACCTGCCTTTTCGCCTCTCGCGGAGCCCGCCAGATAGTCAAGATAGTTTCCGACGTTTACGCGTGTCCGATAGATCGAAGCCTGCATCCGAGTACGAAGCCGGAGCCAATGCTTCGTCATTTCTTCTCCATGCTCGTCGATCATACGACGAGCATACTCGACCCGACCGCCGGCTCAGGTGCAGCATTACGGGCCGCAGACTCTCTTGGAGCACCACGGGTCGTCGGGCTTGAGATCGATAGCGAACATGTTCGAGCGGCGAACCAAGCGTTCCGAAATGCGCGACTCTTCCGAACCGCAAATAAGTTGCTCGTCTGATGAAAACGTTGATAGCTTCTATCTTGATAGTTCTAACAGTTGTCGTCTTCGCTTTCTCAGCGATTGAACTGTCATCTCTAAACAGATGCAAACAAACATGGAGAGGGGACGATGCTGAAAGCAGATCTTATCTGCAAGGAAGCGGTGCACCTTTTTCTCATCTACAGAAAAAATAAGGCACCAGATCTTCTGCGAGGCATTAAGAAGCTGTCTGAAGGGCGGACTCAGAGACACGTTGATATCCTAGAGAATAGAAAGATGCTCGAACTCTCCATAGACAATTTTGCGAATAGCTGCCTTGCTCCTGTAGTTAAACGCCTTGCGGAGAGTATACCAGAAGGTACTCGCTTCTTGCAATTGGAAGTTCCGAAGGGAATTGATGCAAGTGAGCAGAACTTCAATGGAGTCTCTCTTAGAGTCTGTATTGCGACGAATGTGTTCCTGCCCTTCTTAGAGAGAGATGAAATGCTCTGTCGCATTGATGCTTTGTTCGAGTCAGATGTCGAGTCAGATGTCTGATGCTCCATTCTGCTCTCCCTCCTTTCGCCGCTTGGAGTGGGCCTCGTCAGGCTCGGACAGTCATTGTTGGCGAAGCGTGGGGGCAGGGAGAAGATCAGACTCGGAAACCCTTCTCCGCAGTGAGCGGGAAAGAGCTCTGGCTCATGCTCGGCGAGGCTTGGCCAGAGGTCGCGCCGGCGGAGCATTCTCGGGTGACAGATCTGCATAAGTTCGATCTCGCCTGGACCCGTTCACGAGAGCCTTGGCTCGCTGAGGCCTCTGTCGCCTTTACGAATGTTTTGAACTTCCGTCCGCCGGATAATAAGATAAAGGCTCTCTGTCTTCCGAAGAAGGCGCTTCCGGCAGACTATCCGATGCCAGACATCGCGAAGGGGCTCTATCTCGATCCACAATACCTGCAGGAACTCGACCGTCTGGAGGCAGAACTCACCGAGGCGAATCCGAATCTCGTCATCGCGATGGGGAACACTGCCTGTTGGGCTCTGCTCCAGGCGACCAACATCTCACAGATCCGAGGGACGATCAGGCAAGGGCAGATCGGGAAGCTCTCGCTCAAAGTCTTGCCGACATATCACCCAGCAGCTCTCTTCTACGAGAATGTCTGGCGTTGGCGAGTTATCATCGTCTCGGATCTGATAAAGGCTCTCCGTGAGAGCACCTCGCGTGAGATCTCCCGGCCCAATCGTCGGATTCTGTTTGACCCGACTCTTATCGAGATCGAGGCCTTTATCAGGCAGATGATCGTTTCGCCTCCAGCGAGACTCTCCATTGATACTGAGACTTCTCTCGGAATGATCGACACGATCTCGCTCGCGCCGAGTCTGGACGAAGCCATCTCTTGCCAGATTGGCCCACATCGGCTCAGGCGGGGACAGAGGTATATAACTGTTTGGCCGGAACGAAACGGGAAGAAGGTCGCGAACTATTGGACGCTTGAGGAAGAGAAGATCTTCTGGCGTCTCATCTCCGTTGCCCTCAAGAGCGAGATTCCCAAGCTCTTCCAGAACGGAATCTACGATTACCAATATCTCCTCCGAACAGGTCTCAGACCTCAGGCAACTCCAGACGATGACGATTCCATGCTAATGCATCATGCCCTTTTCCCGGAGATGGAGAAGAGCCTCGGCTTCCTTGGAAGCATCTACACGAACGAGCCGGCTTGGAAGCTGATGCGGACGCGGAG
>WNFC01028064.1_pt1 | contig 10885 bp, 7 predicted proteins | sample 5400541 | NCBI WGS metagenome assembly WNFC01 (sample SAMN13153342, study PRJNA577476) | soil metagenome | isolation source: 120 cm saprolite under Douglas fir tree site 2 hole 2 replicate 1 | place: USA:California | collected 2015-04-18
CCAGCCTCCGCAGGAATATATCGAACCCTTCGCGCCGATTGCAACCATATGTTAAGGCAGTAGGGCCGTAAGTGAGTGCGAATTTGCTCGGCGTTCATCTTATCATGCACCGGCACCAGAGCCGAGCGTTCAATGAAATTATCTGAATCCTTGTTCCAATGCGTCCGATTTAGTCGTTCGGTCCCGGTTTTATGCACTTGGGCAGAAACCGGATCGCCCTGCAACGGCGTTTTTGGACGCCTTCGAACGCGTTCGGGTATGCGCTCGGCCATCGCTTCCCGCAGAAGCATCTTTTCGAAGAACCAGGGAAACGGCGGAAGCGCCAGTAGATAATTCACGATCCGCAAGTCCAGGAACGGATACCGTACCTCCAGGGGATAGGGCGTCAATCCGGCGTTCTCCTGTTCGAACATCCGCGTCCAGTGTGGCAGCGAAAGAGAGGCGTGCGCCTTCGGAGCAATAGGATGCCCGCTTGGGATCACAGGATGCTCGCACAGTTCTTTCCAGCGCGCCTTGAGATTTGCACGATGGAGGAATTCTCGGTTCAACCACTGCGGAAAAACCGGCATGTCCGGATCTTTGCCGATGATTCTCTTCATCCGCGCGCGAATGCCGCGCCACGGAAAAGGTCTGACCCAAAGATAGTTCGCCATCTCCGTCAACAGACGCTGCCACTCTCCCCTTCGCCGCAGGTCTGCCGCGTACGGCCACATCTGAAAGCTCATCAGGTTGTCGACGCCTTCCCCAGACAATAGAACACGGCAGTCTGCGGAAACGTTGCGGCAGGAATCAAGAAAACCCGCAAACAGTGGATCTTCCACCGGTTCCGGCAGACAGAATTCGGGATCGTCCCAGCCTTCAAAAAGCTGCGTTTGATCCGACGCCATGAATTTGACCGGGAGGCGCAGAAATTCGCCTACTTCGCGCGCGTACTCGCCTTCCCGGTCGGGAATCAACGATTCGAAAATATGCGTGTAACATCGAATATCCCTGGTTTGGGCGCCTTTTGCCGACACCTCCTTTGCCACCGCTGCCACCGAGGACGAATCCAGTCCTCCACTCAGGAGGATTCCCACTCGGTCCAGGCGGAGGCGATCCGCCACCGCGGCTTTCAGGAGCGACTGGAAGTTCTCGACATATTCCTCGGGTTTCGAATAGCGAATCCGCCCATCCGTCGGCGGTGTCCAGTAGCGCCTGATTTTCAAACCTTCTGGCGAAATGCTCAGGGAATGCGCGGGCGGCAGGCGTTGAATGTCGCGAAAGCTCGTCGTGGCATTGTCGCAATTCAGTCCAAACAGCAGAAAATCTCCAATCGCCGCATCATTCAGTTCGCCTGACACCTCCGGGTGCGTTCGAACGCAGTTCAGCGTGTTGCTGAACAGAAAAAGATCATCTCGTTGTACGTAATAAAATGGCTTGATACCGAAATGATCGCGCGCGCAAAACAGGTGTTTGTGGCGCGCATCCCAGATGGCGAAGGAAAAATCACCCCTTAGGCGCTCCACGCACGGCGTGCCCCAAGCGGAATACGCATGCAGAATAAGTTCAGAGTCAGGAGCGTTTGGCGGAACCACGTGGCCGCAGCGTTGCAGTTGGGTGATGAATTCCGCCCGGCCGTCGAGTCGCGCGTCCGCGGCAATCCAAAACCGCCTATCGAGACTTGCCGGTTGGCGTTCGCTGAGCGATTCGTGTGTGGTTCGCAGCATCGCGTGACCCAGCCCAATCGAACCATCCATCCAGCACTCGCGGGAGTCAGGGCCACGGTAGCAGAGAAAATCTACGAGGGACTGCAGAAGCGCCCGGTCAATCGGCGCACCGTTACGGCGGTAAATGCCGACGATACCGCTCAATCAGCTTGCCTTTCCATTCGAGTGGCAGGCGCTTGGCATGGTGAAAAACGATGGCGCATGCCGTTTTCGTCGTACGAAAGTGCGGCATTCCCGTTCCACGCGCATACGCCCTGAAGCGGAGTTCTCCGGCAACGAATATTGCATTCCTAATCGCTGCTAGGGTGGAATCCTATTCTACTGTCACCTCTCTCCCGCAGCAACCGCGTCGTATTCGCCAGGTGCCCTCGGCGATCGGCTTCGGATTTTGCGAAATCATTGAGAAACACGTTTGTCGCACGCCGCGATCGACAATTGTCTTGCAACTCCGAAACGGTCTAGGCACAGTACCGGAGAATGATTCTGCGTCTCTCCACCAACGCGCAGCGCGGGATGCTTGTATCCGCCTCTTGCGTTGTTGCCGTTATCCTCTCTTACTTCAGCATTCGAAATGCGCTCGCCGCCCACTACGCAGGTTTGCAAACCGCCGAAGCCTATGAGCGGGCCATCCACCTGGAGCCCGCTGACCCGCGCAATTGGTATCTCCTGGGCCGCTATTGGCAGTACAACCTCGAGGATCCCGACGCTGGCCGCGCCATTCACTCCTACCTTTCTGCGCTGTCGTTGAATCCGTCCTCGTCTGAAATCTGGCTGGATCTTGCCACCGCCTATGAATCGGAATCCAATCTTGTCGCTGCGCGCGACGCTTTTCTGCACGCCAAAAAGGTCTACCCTCTGTCCGCTGAGGTCTCTTGGCGTTACGGCAATTTTCTTTTGCGGCAGGGGGAACTTGAGCCCGCTTTCACCGAAATGCGCCTTGCCGTCGAAGCTGACCCCAAGCGCGCCGCGGAAGCGTTCTCCCGCTTTCTCCGTACCGGATCCAACATCGAAACCAACCTCGATCGCGTCTTGCCACCCATTACCGAGGCTTACCTTGATGTGATCTGGGACCAAACAACAGAGGGACACTCAGGGAATGCCCTCAAAGTATGGGACCGGCTCGCTTCCCTTCATCCCCGCTTTTCCTTAAACGATTCTTTCTTCCTTGTCGATGCCTTGATGACCGAAAGACGCATCACGGAAGCCAGCCGCGTCTGGGACCAGGCCGTCCTTTTTGCGGGCCTGGCTGATCTGCAAAGTCCGCCGGGCTCGGTTTTGTGGGACGGCGGATTCGAATCGGGTGTTATCGGCGGCGGTTTTTCCTGGCGTTTTTCGGAAGGATTCCCCGGCGTGCACGTCGGCATCGATACCCAGGAGAGACACTCTGGCAAACGCTCCGTGCGCCTGATTTTTGATGGAAACTCCAACATCAATTTCGCGGGCGTCTGCCATTACGTTCCCGCGCAGTCTTCCACCAGCTATCGTTTCTCGGCCTGGGTCAGGACCAGAGCGCTCACCACGGACCAGGGCATCCGCTTCCAGTTGCATTCACTCGGGACGCAGGACGTTTCCACCGCAGTCACACCGGACGTTCATGGGACCGCACCTTGGACTCATATCGAACTACCCTGGTCCTCGGGGAAGGATGTTCAGGAATTGCAAGTTTGCCTGGTTCGTTTTCCCAGCGAGGAAGCCGAGAACAAGATCCAGGGAACGGCCTGGGTGGATGATGTCACATTAGTTCCCGAACCAGCGGGGCATCCCAAACCATGAGGTGGCTGCGCTTCGGCATTTGTGCCCTGCTGGTATTTGCCGTCGCCGCGCACGGTGGTGTCGAGGATTGGGCGCTGGCTGTCTTGGAGACCGGCGCCGCATTGCTCTTTCTTGCCTGGGCCCTGTGGATCTATTTCACGCGGGATGAACAAATTATTTTTTCTCCTCTTCTCCCGCCGTTGGCAGCCCTTTTCCTCATCGCTTGCGGCCAGTGGTTTTTTCGCGGCACTGCGTCTTCCTACAGCACGCGGATGGAACTCCTGCTTCTGCTCTCCGATCTGATCCTCCTCTTTCTCGCGGCGCAAGCCTTCCGCACACTTCAGGACTGGCGCGGCTTCGTTTGGTTCGGAATGGTGTTCGGGTTTTTGATTAGCATCTTCGGCGTTCTCCAGCACCTTACTTTTAACGGGAAGCTCTACTGGTTTCGCGAGATGCATTACGGGGGAATTCCATTTGGACCCTACGTGAACCGCAATCACTTCGCCGGATTCGTGGAGTTGATTCTGCCGCTCGCCCTCGTTCCCCTCGTCCTGGGCAGGGTGCGGCGGGAGCGCTGGCCCGTCGTCGGGCTATTTGCGGTTGTTCCCATCGGGGCGCTTCTCCTCTCTGGCTCCCGGGGAGGCATTGTGAGTTTCGGCGTCGAGTTGGCTGTATTGGCGCTCGTGATGATTCATCGGCGCGCGATCGAGAAGCAATTATTTGCCGGCGCTGCTGTCCTGCTCCTGGCGCTGCTCATGGTTTCCTGGCTCGGCGTCGGACAGATCCTGCAGCGTTTTTCTTCGCTCCAATATCTCGAAGCCACCGCCGGTAAGCGGGCCTCCATGCGCCGGGACACATGGCAAATCTTCCTCCATCAGCCCGTTACCGGAACGGGACTCGGCACGCTGCAGATCGTTTATCCGTCTTACGAGTCGCTCTACGATGGAAAAATCGTCAACCACACGCACAACGACTACCTCGAGGCCCTCGCCGAAACCGGCCTTCTCGGGGGGCTCTGTTGTGCCTGGTTTCTGGGCGTCTTGTTCAGCGAATCCTTAAGACGATTGCGCCAACTTAACAACTCCTTTGCCGCGGCGGTGCAGCTCTCCGGTCTGGTAGCTTGCAGCGGTTTTCTCGTGCATAGTCTGGTCGATTTCAACCTACACATCCCTTCGAACGCTTTGCTGTTTTTTCTTCTGGCCCACCTGGCTACCTGTGAGATACAGCCTATCGCTCCCCGCCCGCATCCCAATGGTCGCGCCATCGACATCCTTGAAATCGCTGATTGACTTGGACGTTTACCTGTATAATCGCACTCGGGGGTCATCTGTTCTCATGCAGCCAGCCAGACTGGGTGCGTTGGTGTGGTGTTTCGTTCCGACTGCCCTGCTAGTGTTACTGGTTCTGGTACCGTCCAGCCGCGCTCAACAGGCCGTTCTCGAGACGCCACAACAGGTCAACGACCGCATACGCTCGATGTCCGCCGCCGCGCGGGTGATGCCGCATGACTACGTCATCGGTAATGGCGATCTGCTGGATCTCGAAGTTTTCGATGTAAAAGAGCTCAGCAGGGAAGTGCGCGTCAGCCAGACCGGTTCCATCGGCATCCCTCTCGTGCCGGTTCGCTTGCACGTCGCCGGATTGACGGAAGTCCAGGCCCAACAAAAAATCTCCGAAGTCCTGGAATCCGACGGCTTGGTCTCTCATGCCGAAGTAAGCCTCAGTGTTAAAGAGAGAAAGAGCAAGCCCATCACCGTCGTTGGGGCCGTCGGACATGCCATGGTCTACCAGGCCGACCGGCCCGTGACCCTTCTGGAAGTTCTAGCGGAGGCCGGCGGCGTTGCCAATGACGCCGGCGACACCGTGATTGTTAACCGTCCCGTCCAGGTGGAGCCGTCCGATCCATCCGAGCCTCCGGCAATTGCCCCGGAGAATCCTGCTCCCGCCGCTGCCTCCAAAGGATCGAACCACGAAGGCTCCACGCAGGAGCCCGCGTCCTCCGCCGCCTCCCCAAATTCTCCCGCCCGGGGTGATCCGCCTCGCTTGAACAATACCATCACCATCAACCTGAACGAACTGATGGAGAGCGGCGATGCCACGAACAACATCGTTCTCCAAGCCGGCGATATCGTTACCGTCCCTCACTCCGGAATTGTCTATGTGCTGGGAGCGGTGAGCAAGCCTGGTGGTTTTGTCCTGGCAAATGACCGCGGGCAGCTGACCACTTTGAAAATTTTGTCGCTCGCTGGTGGTTTGAGCTCCACCGCGAAAAGCGATCATGCGGTCATAGTGAGGAAGGACGCTCAGGGACAGCAGCACGAAGTTGCCGTTGATCTCAAGAAGGTGATGCAACGCAAGTCGGAGGATGTTCAGCTTCAGCCCAGCGACATTTTGTATGTGCCAAACAGTGCAAGCAGACGGGCGATGCTCAAGGCTCTGGAATTCGGAATTGCGCTGGGGTCTGGCGTCGCCCTCTACCGCGTGGCTTACCACTAAAAATGACCGACGAAGGTAAACTCGTACCCCGTGAAAATGGCTCCAATGGCGCCGTTGAGCTGGTCTCCGTGCCCTCCCGCTTTGCTTCATTTGAGCCCCCTCCCCGCGAACCCCACCTCTACGACTACTTGCTGATTTTGCGGAAGCACCAGTGGCTGATTCTCTCCTTCATGCTCGCCGTCGTCACTATTGTTGCCATCGCCACCTTCCGCATGCAGCCCGTTTACGTGGCCACTGCTCGTGTTGAGATTGACCGCGAGAACGCCAACATCCTTCCCTTCCAGGGCACGGATTCCTACGACTTCATGATGGATCTCGAGAACTACATCGAGACGCAATCGTCTTGCAAACCAGAAACGCCCGCCCGAACTGGCTGAATTCTTGAACAGTCTCAGCGTGAAGCGCGTCCCCAACAGCCGCCTCATGGACGTCAGTTTTGAATCCACCGATCCCCAGCTCGCGGCACGAATCGTCAACGCGCACATCACTTCCTACATCGAGCAGAATTTCCGCAGTAAGTACGACGCCACCACTCACGCTTCCACTTGGCTCGCCGACCAACTCGGCGAATTGAAGATCAGGGTCCAGAAGTCCGAGGACGCCCGCATCGCTTACGAACGCCAAAATCAGATCTGGGCGCTCGACGACAAGCAGAACATCACCTCCCAGCGGCTCTACACGGATCAATTGAGCCAATACGGCCCGAATTTTCCCAAGGTTCAGCGTCTCCAGGCTCAACTCAAAGAGCTCGATCAAACCATCGAAAAAGAAAAACAGAAAACGTTGAACGTCCTCGAGAGTGATTACCGTGAAGCGCAGCAGCGCGAAACACTCCTGACCAAGGCGCTCGACCAGCAGAAGGCGGAAACCAACCAGATGGCGGGAAAGCTGGTGGAATACAACATCCTCAAGCGCGAGGCCGAGGCCAACAAGACTCTCTACGAAGGTCTCATGACCAAGTTGAAGGAAACCGCCATTTCCGCCGGCTTGCGCTCTTCCAACATCCGCGTCGTGGATCCCGCCATGATTCCTCTGATGCGCGAGTATCTCGACAACACCGTGAAGACCCCTGACGACGTCGAAACGCTTTCGCGGCTGCCTTCCCTCGCGGTCGTACCTCAGTTTGCCGATTCGAACGGCAGCAGCAAGCGCCATGGCCTCTTGCAAGGCTTCTCCTCCAATGGTCATGACAAGCGCATCGAGCTGGTTGCTCAGCACTTGCCCAAGTCGCAGATGTCGGAAGCGTTTCGCGCCTTGCGAACTTCCATTCTCCTCTCGCAGGCCGATCATCCTCCTCAAGTCATTTTGGTCACCAGCGCGCTCCCTCGGGAAGGGAAGACCACCGCCGCCGCGAACCTTGCCGTTACCCTCGCGCAGCTTGGCGACCGCACCGTGCTGGTCGATGCCGACCTTCGCAAACCCGGCGTTGGCCGCCTCCTCAATCTCGGCAGCGGAAAATATGCGGGGCTCAGTTCCTATCTGGCCGGTGTTTCAAGTCTCGATCTGGTGTCCGTCCCGCACCCCGCGATCCCCAACCTCGTTGCTATTCCGACCGGACCTCTTCCTCCGAATCCCGCGGACTTGCTCTCTTCCCACAAGCTCGTCGAGGCCATCGCCGAGCTCCGCACCAAGTTCAAGTTCATCGTCATTGATTCGCCTCCCGTCATGGCCGCCACCGACGCCGTGATTCTTTCCGTGCAGGCCGATGGCGTGCTAATCGTCGTTCGCAGCGGCGAAACGCCCAAGGAAGCTTTCACTCGCACGCGCGACCTTCTCAATAGCGTCAAGTGCCGAATCCTCGGCGTTATTCTCAATGCCGTGGATGCCCACGCCCCGGACTACTACTACTCTTATCGGTATTATCCCTACTCGTATGGATATGGTCCCCAGGAAGCAACTGACGCTCCGCATGAAGAAGATTCCGAGTCCCTCGCCCAGCGCGGCTCCCGCGACCGCGACGATGACTCCCAGGCCCTTTGAGGAGGCCCTTTGCGCTATCTGATCACCGGCGGCGCCGGTTTTATTGGTTCACACCTCGCGGAGCGGCTTCTCGACCGCGGCGACCGCGTCGTTTTGCTCGACAATCTTTCCACCGGCAGTGTCGAAAACATCCGCCATCTCAAGTCTTCCGACCGCATGCAATACCACCTCGACGGCATTGAGAACCGCCAGTTGCTCGCCGAACTCGTCGATGATGCCGATGTGATCGTCCATCTGGCCGCCGCTGTCGGAGTCAAACTCATCGTCGAAAGCCCCGTCAAGACCATCGAGACCAATGTAAACGGCACTCAATTGATCCTCGAAGCGGCCTGCAAGAAGAGGAAACTCGTTCTCACCGCCTCCACGTCCGAGGTCTACGGCAAGAATACCAACGTTCCTTTCCACGAAGATGCCGACCTCGTTCTTGGCCCCACCACAAAGGGCCGCTGGAGTTACGCAGCCTCCAAGGCGCTCGATGAGTTTCTCGCTCTTTCCTATTGGAAGGAAAAGAAGCTTCCCGTCATTGTGGTTCGCCTGTTCAACACCGTTGGCCCGCGGCAAACCGGGCGCTACGGAATGGTGCTGCCCAATTTCGTCAAGTCCGCACTGGACAACACCACGATCAGCATTTACGGCAGCGGAAAGCAATCTCGTTGTTTCTGCGATGTCCGCGACACTGTCGAAGGACTCATCCGCCTCATGGACACGGATCGTTCCATCGGCGAAGTCATCAACGTCGGCGACACCGAGGAAATCACTATCGAGGCATTGGCACAGAGAGTGAAGGAGCGTACCGGCAGTTCTTCTCCCATTGAGTACGTCCCTTACGACCAGGCTTACGAACCCGGCTTCGAGGACATGATGCGCCGCGTGCCCTCCGTTGAAAAACTCCACGCCCTCACCGGCTTCCGTCCCCGCACTCCGCTGAATGAGATCATTGACCGCGTCTCCGCTTTTTTTCAGCAAAAAGCGGAAGGCCTGGACATTCAGCGCGTAGCCACAACCAGCGCCGACTAAATTCCCTCCGCTGGCCAAATCGTAGCGTCCCCCCGGAAGGAATTTCGCCTTTCCTTCCCGTCTACGCCATGCGCACCATCGAAGTCCAGGTAAACAACTCTCTTTCTACGGAGCGCATGATCGGCAGTCTCTCGACTGTCTTCGGTTTCCTCCAACTCTGCGCGCGGTCATCGGCCCCGACGGCGTCATGGCCTACACCGTTGCGCAGCGTACCCGCGAACCTGGCGAAGACAACCACCGTGGTCCGAGCAGAACTCTCGAGCAAGAAAAACAACCATCGAGGTAAACCACTACCCGGATTTTGGCATCTGATTGACGGAACCGGTGCTCTCCAAATCCAGTTTTCGTCGGACTCTGCGTTCTGCAAATTCGTGAACTTGTACCATTGAGGTCTGGTCTGCATCTGAGCTTGAGAGGAGCGTGAAAGATATGCCGATGGTCAGAGCCACAAGAGCTTTGGAATGTCTTGCACAGTCGCTGCTAATCGTTGCTGCCCTAATTTACGGTCCGTGGCCGGCGTTTGCTCAGACGCAACCGGAACTGTCGCCAGACCGTGCTGGGGCTCCCCCAGCACAAGAGCAAGAATCCACTACGAAGCCGCAAACCCCAGAGGTCTCGCCCACACCTCGCCCTCCGTCGCAGCACGATTCAGAAGCCAAGCAACCCAAGCGCATCCTTTGGGTTATTCCAAACTATCGCTCTGTCAGCGCCAATACGCAGCTTCCTCCTTTGGCTGTCAAGGATAAGTTTTGGCTCGCCACGCAAGACAGTTTTGACTATTCCTCGTTTATTCTCGCGGGGGCGCTGGCCGGTACTGCCCAGGCGAGAAATTCGACTCCCGGATTTGGTCAAGGGGCCGCCGGCTTTGGCCGGTATTATTGGCACTCGTTCGCTGATCAAGCCGTTGGAAACGTCTTCACGGAAGCCATCGTTCCAGCGACTGCTCGTCAGGATCCGCGCTACTACACGCTGGGCCACGGCGGGTTCTTTCGCCGCTCCGGCTATGCGGTAAGCCGTCTCCTCATTACGAAAACCGATTCAGGCGGAAGAGGCTTCAATTTCTCCGAAATTATTGGCAACGGCGCGGGAGCGGGTGTCTCCGATCTTTATTACCCCGCACCAGAACGCACCTGGACAAAAACGGGGCAGAAATGGTTAACGCAGGTCGCCGTCGACGGCGTCTTCAATATCCTCAAGGAATTTTGGCCAGACATAGACCGCGCGGTCTTCCGCGGGCACTATGAATCTCGCCCAGTCCACTAAGGGGCCAAGTGTCGACCATGCGCGCGGGCCGCCCCGATCCCATGGCTGCCCTGCTTTATGAGTCAGCCCGGAATCGCATTAGTCACCGGGCTTTCTTCTCGCCGGTACACCTCATGAATTGTCTTTCGCACCGATAATTCTTCCATCCGGGCTCACCTCACCTTGCTCGCGTTGCTCCTTCGGCTTTGAGTGGCGGTCAGCTTGCCGTATGCTGTTATCGGCGATGTCAAATTCTTGGCTTGTGCACTCGATTCGTGCAAAATCAAAACTTGACGCTTTCTCTTGACCCATCTTCGCGCAGACCGGGGCGCCTTCTTTTTCCATGAAGACTTCGACCACGCTTTCCATTCTCGTTCCCGTCTATAACGAACTGTATTTGGTCCGTCCCAGTCTCGAGCGGCTCAAACTTCTCGCGGAATCTCCGCTGCTCGATCGTATCGAAATCATCGTGGTGGACGACGGTTCGACTGACGACACCACTGCCGTCCTCCGCGAGTTTGAGCTCTCGGTGGCTGCCGCTCCGAATTCTAAGTTGGAATGGCTTTTCTTGTACCACCACGTCAATCAGGGCAAGGCCGCGGCGATTCAGACGGCGTTAGTTCGCGCAAACGCGGAGTTGACGGTCATTCATGACGCAGATCTCGAATACCATCCTCTGGATCTCCTCAAAA
>WNFC01069870.1_pt1 | contig 10885 bp, 11 predicted proteins | sample 5400541 | NCBI WGS metagenome assembly WNFC01 (sample SAMN13153342, study PRJNA577476) | soil metagenome | isolation source: 120 cm saprolite under Douglas fir tree site 2 hole 2 replicate 1 | place: USA:California | collected 2015-04-18
CGGGATCGTTCTCCGCCGCGGCGAACCAAATGAGAGTGGGGCAGCCAGCGGTATCCAAAGCGATTGCTCAGCTTGAGGAATGGCTTGGTGTTCGTCTTCTGTTGCGATCAACGCGCAGCCTGACCCCTACCGAAGCGGGAATGAATTTTTATGTCAGGGCAAAACGCTCTATCGAGGAGGCTGAAGAGGCAGTTCTGGCAGCGCGCGGCGCGGGAGCCGCACTGACTGGAAAGCTGCGCATTGCCGCTTCTGTTTGCTTCGGGCGCCTTCACATCATGCGCCAACTTGATCGTTTTCTGGAGAAAAACCCGGAACTCGAGATTGACATGGTGCTGGATGATCGGCCCATCAACCTGGTGGAGGAAGGCATCGATGTTGCCTTCCGCAGTGGCTCGCTGGCGGATTCTGCCCTGGTGGCGCGAAAGCTTGGTCAGGCGCGCCGACGGGTCATGGCTACCCCAAGCTACTTCGCGAAACACGGAGAGCCCAAAAGTCCGGCGGAGCTGATCGCGCATCAGACCGTCATTTACACTCCGGATGGTGGCGGCGTGTCCTGGACATTCCGTCAAGGCTCGGCTGAGACGTCGGTGGCGGTCGGGGGCAGGTTAAAAGTCACCGCAGCGGAGGGATTGCGGGAGGCGGTGTTTGCTCACCTCGGCATTGCCATTACGTCTGAGTGGAATTTCGCTCCCGAACTTGCGTCAGGCATCGTCAAAGCCGTTATGAATGACTGGGAGCTTCCCAGCTTGGAACTCTGGGCAGTTTATCCGACCGGGCGGATGGCGAGCGCAAAGGCGAGGGAGTTCGCCTCCTTTGTCGAAACCTGTATTCCAGCCACACCAAGCGAGCCGCTGACGAGACCTCTGACCGCGTAAGGTAGGGCGCGCGGGCCATTCATTCTTGATCAGAATATCTAATAGTCCCCTCTCGCGTCTAATGCGGCGAGGATCCTGCCGCTACCTTCGTCTCAATGATCGAAATCGAACGACGCTGACGATGATCGTCACGCGACGATGCGGTCACATGGACGAACGTCGTCGGGTTTCCGGCGGCCCAACAAAGGATCATGAGATGAGCACGCAAGTTGTGTTGATCACCGGCGCACTCACCGGCATCGGGCGCGCCGCTGCCGTCGCCTTCGCCAAGAAGGGCGCGAAGGTCGCCGTTGCCGGTCGGCGGGATGAGGTCGGCAAGGAACTGGTCAAGGAGCTTCGTTCATTGGGTTCGGAGGCGGAGTTCATCAACGCCGACGTCCGCAAGGAGGACGATGTCCGCGCCATGGTCGACAAGACCGTCGCGCGTTTCGGCCATCTCGATGTCGCAGTCAATAACGCCGCCACCGAAGGGCAGGTCGGCCCGATCACCGACCAGACTGCGGAAAGCTTTGCAGCGACATTCGAGACCAACGTTCTCGGCGTGGTCCTGAGCATGAAGCATGAAGTGCGCGTCATGCAAGGACAGGGCAGCGGCAGCATCATCAACATCTCCTCGACCTACGGACACCGGGGCGCGGCTTTCGCCTCGATCTACGCAGGGGCCAAGCACGCCGTCGAAGGCATTACCAAGTCGGTGGCGCTTGAACTCGCCAAGTCGGGGATTCGGGTGAACGCCGTCGCGCCCGGGCCCACGGACACTGGCATGCTGACCCGCTTCACCGGCACATCGTATTCATCGCGTCGGACGGAGCTAAGTGGATTACCGGCGAGATCCTCAACGTCGACGGCGGTATGACCGCGAGCTGACGCGGCGCAGGTGCAGAGGTTTGCTCCGCGTCCAATACTGACGCGGTCTTCCCGAGGCCCTTTCTCGCGGCCCTTGCCGTCTGGCAATAACCAAGAGGGTTCATGACCGCTCATTGCGGATGGCCCTCCGTGCAATCGCTCGCGAATCTTCGAAGGAATTGGACCATATGAGCACGACTGAGGCGAAACGGACGGACAACGCCGAGACCGAAGAACTCGACGTCGTCATCGTCGGCGCGGGATTTGCTGGCCTCTATCTCCTTGACCGTCTGCGCGGTATGGACATGTCCGTCCAGGTATTTGAGGCCGGGAACGGTTCTGGCGGCGTCTGGTATTGGAATTGTTATCCCGGGGCTCGCGTCGATTCTCCTGGCCCAATGTATCAATTTTCGCGCGACGACCTCTGGCGAGATTGGAAGTTCAGCGAGCTCTATCCTTCGTGGCAGGAAATCCGCGAGTATTTCCACTACGTGGACAAAAAACTCGGCCTCAGTCGGGATATTCGCTTCAACAGACGCGTGAACGAGGCGGAGTTTGATCCGGCAAGCAACCGTTGGACTGTCCGTTCGAGCGATGGCTCAGTTACGAGGGCTCGCCATTTCGTGCTCTGCACCGGTTTAGGTTCGAAGCCCTACGTACCGGAGTTGCAGGGCCTGAGCGACTTTGCCGGGGAACGTCACCACACCGCGCTTTGGCCGCAGCAAGGTCTTGACTTGGCCGGCAAGCGGGTTGGGGTGATCGGCACGGGGGCAAGCGGCGTGCAGGTGGCTCAGGAAGCCGCCGCCGTGGCCGCTCACCTCACCGTCTTCCAGCGTACGCCTAATCTGGCTTTGCCGATGCGACAGAAAAAGCTGGACGACGACACAATCCGCCACATGAAGGAGGACTATCCACGCGCATATCAAAAGCGCAGAACGACGTTCGGTGGATTCGACTACGAATTCCTCGACAAGTCCGCGTCCGAGGTGTCCGAAGACCAGCGGCGAGCGACGTTCGAACGCATTTGGGAGATCGGTGGCCTTGCGCCGTGGGTTGGCTCGTTCAACGACCTCCTTTCGAACGAACAATCGAACCGTGCCGCCTATGATTTCTGGCGCGACAAAACGCGGGCACGGATCAAAGATCCTGCTCTTGCCGAGATGCTCGCACCGACGGAGCCGATTCACCCCTATGGCACTAAGCGGCCGTCCCTTGAACAGAACTTTTTTGATATCTTCAATCAGTCCAACGTGAGCCTTGTCGATCTCCGCAAAACCCCAATCGAAAGAGTAACTCGCAGCGGGATCAAGACGGCGGCCGGCGAGCATGACCTGGACATTCTTGTCCTGGCTACCGGCTTCGACGCCGTGACTGGCGGGCTGACCAGCATTGATATCCGGGGCGCGGGAGGCCAGACGCTAAAGGAGAAGTGGGCGAAGGGCGTTCAAGCTCATCTCGGAATGGCAGCAGCGGGCTTTCCGAATCTTCTCTTCGTCTACGGTCCGCAAAGCCCAAACGCTTTCGCGAACGGGCCGACTTGCGCAGAGCTTCAGGGCGACTGGATCGTTCGACTGCTGGACCACGTTCGCCAACGCAATTTCACTCGTGTCGAGGCAACTGTCCCCGCGGAGGAAGCATGGCGGGCGCAAGTGCTCGAGATGGCGAACGGCACTCTCTTCCCGCGCGCCGACTCCTGGTATGTCGGCGCGAACATTCCCGGCAAACCCCGAGAGATTCTATCCTTCGCCGGTGGTCTCTCGACATACATGGCGAAATGCAACGAAAGCGCCGAACGAGGTTACGAGGGTTTCGCGATCAGTTGAGTTTGGCCTTTTGTCCTGTCCTTGATCACAATCGTTCGGAGAGGCCACTGGCCTCTCGCATCGCAACCCGAAACTCCTTCTGTGTTTGAGATAGATCTGATGAGCAAACTCTTTTCGCCTCTTACGATACGCGGCGTTACACTGCCAAACCGGATCGTCGTCTCTCCCATGTGCCAGTACTGCGCGGAGGATGGCAAAGCTACTTCATGGCATGTGGCGCACCTCGGCCAACTGGCCGTTTCCGGCGTGGGCATGCTTTGCATAGAGTCGACTTCGGTCGAGCCGGCGGGCCGGATCACGCCGGGTGATCTCGGTCTGTGGGACGATGAAACCGAAGCGGCGCTCAGGACGGTGCTTGAGGCGATTCGGAAGCATTCCAAGATCGCTGTCACGCTGCAGCTGGCACACGCCGGACGCAAAGCGTCGAGCTATGAGCCCTGGAATGGAGGTCAGTTGATTCCGGTCTCGGATGGTGGTTGGGAGACGGTCGACGCGATCGAATTGCATGGCGGACACGGCTATCTGATTCATCAGTTTCTCTCTCCCATCTCCAACCGGCGGACCGATGAATACGGCGGTTCGCTTGAAAACCGCATGCGCTTTCCGCTCGAAGTTTTCGACGCGGTGCGCCGCGCTCTGCCGGCAGCAAACCTGCTGGGCATCAAGCTGTCCGCATCCGATTGGGTAGAAGGTGGACTGGACATCGATCAGACAGTCGAGATTTCCCGGGAGTTCAAGAAGCATGGCGCCGATTGGGTCGTCCTATCCTCCGGCGGAATATCGCCGCTTCAGAAGATCACTCCCGCGCCCAACTACCAGGTGCCGTTCGCCGAGAGGATAAAGAAGGAGACCGGAGTGATCTCCACGGCGGTTGGCCTCATCACCGAAGCCCACCAGGCGGAAGAAATCATCGCCTCGGGCAAGGCCGATCTCGTCGCGATCGCGCGAGCGATGCTCTACGATCCGCGCTGGCCGTGGCACGCGGCTGCGTAGCTGAACGCCAAGGTCGATGGTCCGCCGCAGTACTGGCGTGCCCCGCCGAACCGGTACAAGGACATCTTCAACCACATGACCTTCGGCGCGCGCTAGTTTTAGAGTCGGCTTGAGCCACCGCAAGAGGGAATCTCAATGACCCAGCATAATCACCAGACCGCGCCGACGCAGTTCGTCGAAGCTAACGGCATCTGCTTTGCCTATCGCCGCTTTGGCAATGCAGCCGGCGCGCCGCTCGTCTTCAACCAGCACTTCACCGGCACCATGGACCATTGGGATCCGGCAGTGACCGACGGCTTCGCCAAGGACCGCGAAGTCATCCTGTTCAACAACGCCGGCGTATCCAGTTCCTCTGGAGCGGTGCCCACCAGGATAGAGAAAATGGGGGCCAACGCGGTGGCGTTCATCAAGGCGCTAAGACTGACGAAAGTCGATGTGTTCGGGTTTTCGATCGGCGGCTTTGTCGCGCAGGAAATAGCCCTTCAGGCGCCCGACCTCGTGAGGCGCCTGGTCTTGGTCGGCACCGGCCCGCGCGGTGGCGAGGGCATGGCCACGCTCACTCCAGAGGCGCAGGAAATCTTCGGCGCCACCTATGACGAGCCCGATCATCTCTGGCTTCGCGTGCATTTCACGAAGTCCGAGAAAAGCCAGGCGGCGGGTCGCGATTTCCTCAAGCGCTTCCGGCTACGCGCCGAGAACCGCGATCCCGAGGTCAACGAGAAAGTTGCGCCCGCCCAGATCGAGGCGATCAGCGAATGGGGCGCGCCGCGGGACAAGCCGTTCGAATATCTGAAGTCGATCCGCCAGCCAACGTTGGTCGTGAACGGCGGCAACGACGTGATCATCTACTCCGTGAACTCGTTCATCCTGCAGCAGCACCTGCCTAACGCCCAGCTTATCCTCTATCCCGACGCCAATCACGGCTCGCAGCACCAATATCCTAAGCGGTTCGTCCAGCAGGTTTCCCTGTTCCTGTCCGAAGAGGAAGCTCGATGAAACTCCACCACTCTGCCTCCTCACCCAATTCGCGGCGCGTGCGCATATTCCTCGCCGAAAAGGGACTCTCCATCCCCCTCGTCACAGTCGATCTTGGCAAAGGCGAACAACATTCCGACGCCTACCGCGCGATCAACCCGCGCCGCGTCGTGCCTACCCTGGTGCTGGAAGATGGCACCGCCATAGGCGAAGTGCCGGCGATCTGCCGATACATCGAAGAGGCCCATCCGACGCCGCCCTTGCTTGGCGAGACGGCGAAGGAAAAAGCTCAGGTGGCGATGTGGGAACGGCGTGCCGAACTGGAAGGTTTTGCCGCGGTCATGGAGGCCATCCGCAATTCCGCACCCGGTCTCAAAGGCCGCGCGATCGCCGGGCCTCATAATTACGAGCAGATTCCCGAATTGGCAGAGCGAAGCAAGCTCCGGGTGAAGAGTTTCTTCGCCGATTTCGACGCTCGATTGGGCGAGGCTCCTTTCGTGGCCGGCCAGCGCTTCTCCGTCGCCGACATCACCGCGCTGGTGACGGTGGATTTCGCCGCCAAGGCGATCAACTTTCCTGTTCCGGACGAGCACCGTTCACTGAAGCGCTGGTACGACGCTGTTTCAGGCCGATCCAGCATGGCTGCATAGATCGCCGTGGTCACCAAACAGGCGTGGTCAGGAGAATGAAATGAGTCAGTCAACGGAATCAAGGAACAAGGCGCTCGTCCTTGAGGCATTCGACACCTTGTTCAACAGGAGAGATTACGCGGCCGCCGAGCGCTTCTGGTCGTCCAACTACATTCAGCACAGCGCCCACATCGAGCCGGGCCGCGAGGGTCTCTTCAACCTTATCAAGGCTACTCCCGCGTCCCTCAAGTACGAGCCGGGCGTGATCGTGGCCGAAGGCGACTTTGTCATCATCCACGGGCGATTCTCCGGCACCGGACGCCCGAGAAACTGGATCGCCGCCGACGTCGTTCGCATCGCCGACGGGGTGTTGGCCGAACACTGGGACGTCCTCCAGGATGAGGCGGCTCAGGCGGAATCGAAGAGCGGTCTGCCAATGTTCGGCGACAGCTTCGCCGATTGATCGCGGAGGTACCCAACGACGGTTTCTGGATGCCCAGATACCGTTTCCAATTCAGAAGGATGCAGATCATGGCCGACAAGTCGATAAAGATTCCGGGACCCGACCACCCCATTTCGATTGAACCGAACCGCTCTCGCGTGTGGTCAAAGTCGGCGGCAAGATTATCGCCGACACAGGCGAGGCGTTGACGCTTCGCGAGGCGTCCTATCCGCCCGTTCAGTATATCCCCCGCCGGGATGTCAATATGGCCGCGCTCACACGCAGCGAACACACCTCGTACTGCCCCTACAAGGGCGACGCTTCCTACTACAGCGTTCCAGCCGGCGGTGATCGTTCGCGCAACGCGGTGTGGACTTATGAGACCCCGTTTGAAGCGATGGCGCAGATCAAGGATTACGTCGCGTTTTACCCGGATCGCGTCGACGAGATCGGCTAACCGAGGCTCGCGGCCTGGCTTTGATGGCGCATGCGCTTGAGCGCGAGGACGCGTCGTTCGAAGCGTAGTTGCGGCCCTGATTTCAGCCGAGGTGACATAGAGGAGAGAAGACAGATGTCGAAGGCAAAGCGTACCGCACTTGTTACAGGTGCCTCCGGCCTGGCCGGCGGCTACATGCTGGCTCACCTGCTTGAGCAGGGTGGCTGGGATCCGCAAGCCGCGGATTCCCGGTGACTACAGACACGTCGCCGTGGATCTTCTCGATCCCGCCGACTGCCAAGCCAAACTCGGTCCGCTCAAGAACATCTCGCATTTGTTCTATTTGGCGATCACGGAGCGGGCGGATCCCACCGAGACGGTGTCCGCAAATTCCAACATGTTCTTCAACCTCGTCAAGACCGTCGAGGCAGCCTCACCCGCGCTCGAGCATGTCCATCTCTCTCAGGGCACCAGGTGGTACGGAAATCACCTCGGTCCTTACAAGACTCCGACCAGGGAGGACGATCCACGCCACATGCCGCCGAATTTCTATTACGACCAGCAGGACTTTCTCGAAGAATTCCAGAAGGGAAAGCGCTGGACCTGGTCGGTCGGCCGTCCGCACGCGGTCTGCGGATTCTCCACGGGAGGACCGATGAACCTGACCCTGGCGATCGCTGTCTACGCGAACATCTGCAAGGAGTTGGGGCTGCCTCTCAGCTTTCCAGGCAAGCCGGGCGCCTATACCGCGCTCTACCAATGTACGGATGCTGCTCTCTTGGCAAAGGCCGTCGAGTGGATGGCTATCGATCCGAAATGCGCAAACCAGGCTTTCAACATCACCAACAGTGATCTCATCAGGTGGCACAACCTATGGCCCAAGTTCGCCAAGTTCTTCGACATGGAACTGGCTCCGCCACGACACATCAACCTTGCGCGGTCCATGGCTGACAAGGGTCCGATCTGGCAAAGGATCGTCGAAAAAAATGAGTTGCAGAAATTCAGCTTCGAAGAAATCGCGGCCTGGGGCTACCCGGACGGCGTGTTCGCTTCCGATTACGATATCGTCTCCGATACCAGCAAGGTCCGCCGTTTCGGATTCCACGACCTGGTTGACACCGAGGAGATGTTCCTTCGGATGTTTTCAGATTTTCGGCGTGAGCGGATCATTCCGTGACCTGCCGAATTTTCTCGCAGAAGACTGGCGCAGCGATGGATCGAGCGTTCGGCCATTTACGAAAGATCTAACTTGCGCTCGATGGATCATATCGCGGTGTCACTTGCGCCGGGGCGCCCGACCTTCGGGCGAGCCCATGTTCAGCGTGCTCCCACGTCCATGCGCGATTAGATCGTCCACTTTGGAGAGAAACGTCTTGAGAAGCGAGGACGTGTTTGCCCTGTTATAGCCGATCACCAGATCGATCGTCGGTGCTTCGCCTTGCAATGGTCGGCTGACGACCGATGGCGGAAGAAGATTTTGCGCATAAAGGGGCAACAAGGCGACGCCACGCGTGGATACGATCATCGAGATCGCCATCGAAATATTATCGACCTCGTGGTCGGGAGTAAGATCGATTCCGGTGCGCGCCGCATAATCGTCGATGACAGCCCTGAGAGCAGGCGCTGTCGTCTTGGGAACACTGATGAACGTTTCGCGCGGGATGTCTTGCGGGCGGATAGTTTTGCGCGAGGCGAGGCGATGATCGCCGGGCAGAAAGACGACAAGGGGCTCTTTGGTCAAAGGCTTGAACGCCAGGCCCGGCATCTGGTCTTCCCGCCTGAGAAAGGCCACGTCGAGTTTGCCCTGAAGGAGCCCCCTTGCAAGGTCGGGCGATAGCTGGCTGTGCACGATGACTTCGATGTTGGGTTGATCGTCGCGGAGAATCCTCAGGGCTTCGGGAAGCCACGTCATCTCGTGCCCAGTCAGAAATCCGAGAACGAAAGATGCCTTGGCGATCTTGGCCGCCCGCCGCGCTGCTTCGCCAGCCGCCTCGACCTGCGACAGCGCCAGGCGCGCGTGGTCGAGAAAGGCCCGGCCTGCCGGGGTCAGTTCGATTCCGCGCGGACCGCGTATCAGTAATTGGGCGCCGACCTCCAACTCCAGATCGCGGATCTGCCGGCTCAGGGACGGCTGCGCCGTGTGAAGCCGCCGCTCGGCCGCCAGCGTGAGGCTTCCTTCCTCAGCCACCGCAATGAAATAGCGAAGATGACGCAGTTCCATGCTCAACTCATGCTTTCAAAGTATGGCGTGGACTCTACAAAGTCTTTCTCCTCTCCGCTAGGGCTGCCTAGATAACTTGTAGCAAAGGCGGTCGGAGCTCGGCGCATCGCCCAAGCGCTTGGAGTTGAGCTACCCAGCTAGGCTTTCCAGCAATACTGTCCGTCTTTACAGGAGAAGCTCCATGACCACCCCCGTTGTCCTGATCACCGGCGCCTTGACCGGTATTGGCCGTGCCACCGCCCTGGCCTTCGCTCAGGAGGGCGCCCGGATTGTCGTCTCCGGCCGCCGCGACCAGGAGGGACATGCCCTGACCCAGGAGCTCCGCGCCCGCGGCGTGGAGGCTGAATTTGTCCGCGCCGACGTGCGCCACGAAGACGACGTACGCAACCTGGTCGACAAGACCGTGGCCCGCTTCGGCCGGCTTGACGTGGCCGTCAACAACGCCGGCACCGAAGGCAAGCCAGGTCCGGTGACGGAGCAGACAGCGGAGAGCTACGCGGCCACCTTCGATACCAATGTGCTCGGCGTGCTGCTTAGCATGAAGCATGAGATGCGCGTGATGCAGGCGCAGGGCAGCGGCAGTATTGTGAACCTCTCGTCGACCATGGGACACCGAGGCGCGCCAGGCGCGTCGCTCTACACCGCCAGCAAGCACGCAGTCGAGGGATTGACGAAATCCGCAGCGCTCGAAGGTGCGGCGTCAGGTATCCGCGTCAATGCGGTCGCGCCCGGACCTGTCGAAACCGAAATGCTGAACCGGTTCACCGGCACCGCCGATAGAAAGGCCGGACTGGTCGCGGGAGTACCTCTGAAGCGTGCGGGCACCCCCGCGGAGATCGCCGATGCCATCGTGTTCGTCGCTTCCCGCAAGGCGTCGTTCATCACAGGCCAGATCATCAGCGTGAACGGTGGCAAAACCGCTTCGTAATTCTGGCTCATCACCAAGCTTGGAAATAGCAGCGCGCTTGGCCGGCGCAACACGCGGCTGCGCCCGGAGATGGGCTGAGCCCGAGACAACCCTGCCAATGCTGGTTCGGCCCCCAGAGACTTTGCCGAACTCACAAGGACGACAGCGATGATCAAGGTAGCGCCTGCGTCCGTTCGCCGTACCGTGGCGGACCGGACTGAGCCCCCGGTAGGAGGGCGGTTCGTCCTCGGGCGCCATGCGAGCCTGTTGGTTTCGGCGGGCGTGGTCAGTCATACGCTTTGGACAAGTGCGGCGCCCGCACTGACATACGGGCTTTATGCCCAGGAATGGCATCTCACCCACACGGTGACGGCGGGGATCTTCGCCATCTATCCGATTGGCGTCGTTGTCATGTTGGTCGGCTTCGGCGGAATTTCCGATCAAATTGGTCGCCGCGCGACGATGTTGGGCGGCCTCTTTGCTTCGTTGGCCGGCGCTCTGTTGTTTGCGGTCGCACCTGACGTGTCGTGGGTATTCGGGGGACGTGCCCTGATGGGCATTGGCGTCGGCCTGGCGGCGAGCCCGTCGACCGCCGCGATCTTGGAGTTCAGCAGCCCGAAACGTGCGAAGAGTGCAGCCTTGGTCACGATGGGGGCGCAGGCAATCGGCTTCGCCGCCGCTTTGCTGCTCGGCGGCGCCTTGACGGAATACGGGCCATGGCCAACGCGCCTTTGCTTC
>WNFC01009298.1_pt1 | contig 10884 bp, 11 predicted proteins | sample 5400541 | NCBI WGS metagenome assembly WNFC01 (sample SAMN13153342, study PRJNA577476) | soil metagenome | isolation source: 120 cm saprolite under Douglas fir tree site 2 hole 2 replicate 1 | place: USA:California | collected 2015-04-18
CGGCCACGACCAGCGCCGCCGAGCGCCGCCGGGTGCGTGCTCTGCTCGATGCCAATGACCTGGCACTGACCGCCATCGCCGGCCACGCTAACCCACTCGAGCCGGATCCCAGCATTCGCCAGGCCAATCTCGACCGTATCCGCGCCGGTCTCGACCTGGCGGCTGACCTGGCCGGACCCGATGGCCCACCGCCGCTCGTCTCGATGGGGTACGGCACGCCCGAGACGTACGCCGCCGATAGCGAGGCACTCGCCGAGCGGTTTGCAGAGCTCGCCCAGCACGCCGCCACTACCGGTGGAGTTCTGGCGCTGGAGCCGCACGTCGGGCAGGCGATGGACCAGCCCGAAAAGATCGTGTCGCTGATGCAGGCGGTGAATTCACCTCATTTCAGGTTGAATCTCGACAACAGTCACTTCGAGGTGATGGGCCGCGACATGGACGAGTACCTGCCACTGCTGGTGCCGTACGCGGTGCACACCGATCTGAAGGACCAGCGCGGCCGCAGCCCAGCCCACGAGTTCCTGGTGCCCGGCGAAGGCGATTTCGACTACGGGCGATATCTGCGCGCATTAGCAACCGCGGGGTACGACGGCTATTTGACGGTGGAAATCAGCGTCATGGTCCAGCGTCGGGCTGACTACGATCCGGCTGAGGTCGCGGCACGCTCCTTCCGCACGGTGGTCGAAGCCGCACGCCGGGCGAGCGTGCCATTGGTGCATCGCGGAGCCGCGGTTGGCGCACCCTGATACGGGTCCTGGGGCAGCCGCAGCGCGCTGTCAGGCGCGCGAGTGGGTCCTCGCCCGCCAGTGAAAGCCGTGATCGCCGCGCCGGGGCGCACGTTTCGACCATTGTCCGAGGACGCGTACGACGCCTTGCGCGCCGCCATCCTGGCGGGACGGCTCCAGCCGGGCGAACGCATCGTCGAAGCCGACATCGCGCGCCAGATGGCGACCAGCCGCAGTCCAGTCCGCGAAGCGGTGCGCAAGCTCGAGCACGAGGGCCTGCTGGAATACGTCCCGCGACGGGGCACCATCGTCGTCGGTTTGTCTCGCGACGACGTGGCGGACGCCTACCAGCTGCGCGCCCATCTCGAAGCCTATGGCGCGCGCCTGGCAGCCACGCGCGCGTCCGAGGCGCAGCTCGCGCGGCTGCTGGAGATGATCGAGCGCATGCGACTGAGCGCGGTCGCGAACGACCTCGAGGGGCTGGTTGCCGCCGACGTCGAGTTCCATCGCCTGGTCTGCGAAGCCGCCAGTAGCCGCCGACTGCTGCAGCTCTGGGAGACGCTGAATCCGGCGGGCTGGACGCTGGTCAGTGGCCTGAGCGCGACCGATCTGTCCCTGGAGCAGATTGCCGAGCGCCACCGGCCGATCCTGGCCGCGCTCCAGTCGCGCGCACCCGACCATGCCGAAAACATCATTCGCAGCCACATCCTCGAGCTCGGCGAGCGCGTCCTTTCGGGCCTCGCCGAAACAGCCGTGACGCTCGATGCAATTGATGGCTGAGCTTCGCTTCGGCTTCTGTGTGCCCATCTTCGCCAACCCCGGTGCCGCCTTTTTCCGCACGCCCAACTGGACTGCGCTGGAGCCCGCTGCCGCCGTTGACTCAGCCGTTGAAGCCGAACGTCTCGGCTATGACTCGATCTGGGTCGCCGACCACCTCATGCATGGTTTTGACGACGCGATCATGGAGGGCTGGACGACGCTCGCGGTGATTGCCGGCCGCACGCAGGACATCAAACTCGGCACGATCCACCTGGCCCAGCCGTTTCGTGCCCCGGCGATCGCCGCCAAGATGGCGGCTACCCTGGATGCCCTGTCCAATGGCCGACTGATCCTGTTCTACGACTGCGGTTGGCAAGAGGCTGAAGTGCGGGCATACGGTCTGGATTGGCCGTCCGAGTTGGAGCGCATCGCGCGCATGGAAGATGGTCTGGACCTGATCGTGGCGCTCTGGGCCGCTGAGGAACCGATCGACTTCCGCGGCCGGTACTTTTCGACGGACAGGGCCATGTGCCGACCAGGTCCGCTGCAGCGTCCGCACCCGCCGATCTGGCTCGGTGAAGCCCACCACGACGCCTGGCTTGACGCCATCGTTCGCCATGCCGACGGCTGGAACAGTACTCCTGCCAGCCCCAGCCGTTTGAAGGCCAAGCTCGATGCGCTGCGTGCTGCGGGCGATCGTGCCGGCCGCGACATTGCCGACCTGGAGTTGTCGCTCGAGATCCAGGTCCTGGTCGCTCCGACTGACGCCGACGTAAAGCGCACTGCACGGCACATTGCCAGTCTGCCTCCGTCAAAGCGCGGCGCCGTCCGCCAGGACGTGGTGGCGGCCCTCGCGGGTAACGACGACCAGCCGCTGAGCGCAACCGTGGACGACTGGCTCGTCGGCACACCTGACGAGATCGTCAATCAGATCCACACGTACGTTGGACTGGGAGTCTCGCATTTCATGCTGTGGTTCCTCGATTTTCCATCCCTGGATGGCCTGCGGCTCTTCTCGGAGCGCGTGCTGCCGGCGCTGCGGAGCGCGGCGTGAACGCTCGACCGCGTGTGCTGGTGTGTCGCAACTCGACCGTTCGACGCGATGCGACCGGTGGCTGAGGCATTCAGGATCGGCAAGATCGCGCAAGTCGCGTTCGTCGTGCGCAATCTCGAAGCCAGAATGCAGGCCTTCTGGACGGACTTTGGTGTCGGCCCGTGGAGTATCTACGCCTTCGAGCCGCCACGCGTCAAAGACATGACCTATCGCGGCCAGCGGCAGGATTTTCGGATGCGGGTGGCCTTCGCCATGTGCGGCGAGACCCAGATCGAGCTGGTCCAATCGGTGGCTGGACCCAATCTGTACGAGGAGTTCCTGGCGCAGTGCGGAGAAGGCGTGCAGCACCTCGGCATCCACGTTGCCGATATGGACAGCGCGACGCAGCAGATGCGCGCTCTCGGCTACGAGCTGATCCAGAGTGGTCGTGGCTATGGCGTTCGCGGCGACGGCGCGTTCGCTTATTTCGCCACCGTGGATCGATTGTCAACGCTGATCGAGCTCATCCAGGTGCCTCAGGAACGCTACCCGCCCGACGCGACGTATCCCCCGCCTTAGACGGCGGAGCCCTGAAATCGATTTCAGAAATCGATTGCGACGCCCTCGGCGGAAAAACCCCCTGTCAGCGGGAATTCGGCAGCCGCTCAACGCGTTGTTGCGTCCTATGGAACTGCGAGTCTACGAGGGTCTCTCCGAACCGAGCCATATCCATGTTCCGCGGCCGAGTCGCACCGCGCGCGGACCCGTGCAGATCCAGAGTCCCTGCCCGGCGAACATTTGTGCCGAGCTCCGCGACCAGCGCGAGGACGGCCCGACCTTCGCCGACATGGACTGACATCCAGGAAAAAAAGCAAGGTCAGCGCCGCCGCTGATCGTTCCGTCGATCGAGAATTCGCGCGGCGATCATGTTGCGGTGGATTTGCATCGTCCCACCATAGATCGCCGTGCCTCGCACTCGACGATAGCGCTGGTTGACGGGCGCGTCGGCCATGTAGCCGTAGCCGCCGAAGAGTTGGATGGCCATGTCGCACACGCGCACACAGGTCTCGGCGATGAACACCTTGGCCATCGAGACTTGCACCGGATCGAGCTCGCCGTCGACCTCTGAGACCGCCGCCTGATAGAGCGTGGCGCGGCACGCATTCAGCTGGATGGCCATGTCGGCCAGCATCCACTGCAAGCCCTGAAAATCGGCCAGCTCGCGACCGAATTGGCGCCGAACCTGGCAGTGCCGTAGCGCATCTTCATAGGAGGCTGTGGCCATGCCCAGCGCCTGGGCGACACCCGACAGCCGATTGCGGTTGTAAATCCGAATCAGCCGGCCGAACGCATTGCCACTAACCAGAACGTTTTCGCGCGGTACACGACAGTCGTCAAAGAGCAGTTGTGCCTGGTCCTCGTCGGCCATGTTGTGGTCGTTGCGCAGGATCGAAAACCCAGGTGTGTCCTTTTCGACCACGATGGCGCCGATGTTTCGCCCGCCCTGGTCGGCCGCTGCTGCGCCCGGGTCAGCCGCGAACCGCGCATAGGTGATGAAGACGTCGGCGCGCTTGCCGCCGCTGATAAAGATCTTGCCGCCGTTCAAACAATACGCTTCGCCATCGGCAGTTGGCGTCGCCGTCGTGGTCATCTCCGTGGCGGCCGAACCAGCCTCCGGCTCGGTCATGGCAATCGCGCAGCGCATCCGACCTTCGCAAATCGGCCGCAGCCAGCGCTCCTGTTGCTGGGGTGTGCCGAGCACCCACAGATGGCTGGCGGTACCGGTGCCGTTGGTGTGCATCTCGCCGGCACTGCGCGGGTCGTATTTGGCCATCTCTTCGACCGCCAACACCGCGTCGAAGTACGACAGGCCCCCGCCGCCGTGCTCGACCGGCGCGGTCATCCCCAGCAACCCCTGGTCGGCCAGCTTCTGCAGGCGCGTACGGGTCTGCTCCTCCGTCTCGGGTTTGAACGCGCCGTCGGCCAGCTCGCGTTTGGCGAAGTCGGCGACCATGCGTTTGATCGCAATCTGCTCTTCGGTCAGCATCACGGAGCCTCCATTTCGATTGCGGCGTCGAGCATGAGCACTCCCCCGCCCGTCGGCAGCACGCGCAACGGATTGATCTCGATGCTGGCCACGCCAGTAGGCATCGCCGCGGCTAGCTCCGAGATGCGCACCACCGCCACTGCCAGAGCCTGCATATCCACGGGCGGACGCCCGCGCGCACCATCAAACAGCGCGCGTCCCCGTAGCTCACCCAGCATCGCCTGCGCCTCGGTGAGTGAGATCGGCGCCAGGCGCATCGTGACGTCGGCCATGACCTCAACATCCACGCCGCCCATGCCGACGACTACCAGCGGACCAAGCAGCGGCTCCCGGCGTGCGGCGACGAAGACGTCGATGCCAGCTGGTGCCATGTGCTGCACGAGCACGCCCTCCAAACGGGCGCTGCGCTGCGTCAGGCGACCGCCGACGTCCACGAACCCCGCTCGCACCTCCTCCGATGTCCGCACGCCGAGTCGCACGCCACCGACATCCGTCTTGTGCACCAGATCGGCCGATTGGATCTTCAGCGCGACCGGCTGGCTACCCAGTGCCTCAAACGCCGCAACTGCCTCGTCCTCCGTCCGCGCCAGACGCTCCCCGGGTGATTGAATACCGAGCGGCGCCAAATAAGAGCGCGAACTCGTCTCCGAGAGGCGACCCACCGGCGCCGGCCATGGCGTGCGCTGCCTCGACTCTGCGCCAAAGACCGCCACCTGGTCGAGCCGGTTGAGAAACTCGGCGTACTCAACCGCCGCGCTCACCGCTCGCGCAGTTCGGCCAGGAGTCGAAAAACACGGAATCTCTTCTTCGGCCAGAGCGGCCAGCACCCGCGGGCTGGCGCGGGTGTACGAGTAGTACACCACGGCTGCCCGACTCCCGGCGATCGCTTCACGTAGCTCTGGCAGCGTGTGAAAGAACCGCTCCTCGCGAACCAGGGTGACAACCGCCACAATCGTGTCGAAGACGGCCGAGTGGGCGAGGATCCCAAGCGCGCGTTCAAAGCCACCCTCCAGCACAGCTTGCGCAGTGATATCCACCGGGTTGCCGACGCTGCCATACGCCGGGATGAACGAGCGGATAGCGGCCTGGTCGGCTGGATCCGGCGGCGGCAACTTTAGACCGCGCATCGCGCAGGCGTCGGCGAGCCAAGCCCCGGCGCCGCCCGAGGCGGTCAGCACGGCTGCATCGCGGCCGGCGGGCAGGCGGCCGACGCAAAAGTAGGCGGCTAGGTCGAGCATCTCGTCGACATCGTCCACGCGCAAGATGCCGAGCTGGCGAAAGGCAGCCGAGTAGGCGGCATCCGAGCCGACCAGACTGGCGGTGTGCGAGGCGGCGGCGCGACGGCCCGCATCGGTGCGGCCCATCTTGGCCAGCACAATCGGCTTGCGCAGACGAGCCGCCTTGTGCGCCACGGCAATCAAGTGTTCTGGTTGCCGAAACGACTCGACGAAGCCGAGGATCACCCGCGTGCTCGACTGATCGAGCAGGTAGTCGACGTAGTCGCACCAGCCCAGGTCCACCTCGTTGCCGGTGCTGATCACGCTGCCGACGGTCAGACCGCGCTCCTCGGCGTGATTGAGCAACGCGAACGCCAATCCGCCGCTCTGCGAGACGACAGCGATCGGTCCAGGTTGTGCGCCGACTGCCGCGGGTATGAAGCCGTGCTCTGGATCCACGGCCGGGCTGAAGGTCGCGCACAGGCCGACAGCCGGGTGGAAGATCCCTTCTGAGTTCGGGCCGCACACGCGCAGCCCGCTGCGCGCCACGACGTCGGCGATGTCTTGTTGGAGTTGCTTACCCACCGCGCCACTTGCCGCGCTTTCGGCAAAGCCCGACGTGATGACAACGGCGCACCCCACGCCGGCCGCGGCACACTCCTCGAGCACCCCGGCCACCGCGGGCGCCGGCACGACCACCAGGGCCAGGTCCACCGCCTCCGGCACCGCGCCGATCGACGGGTACACGCGCAACCCCAATAGCTCGTCGTACTTGGGGTTGACCGGGTACAGACCACCCGCGTAGGCGTGCTGACGCAACAGTCGCAAGGGCCGCGCGCTGATCGACAACGGATCCGCCGAAGCGCCAATCAAAGCCACGGAACGCGGCTCAAAGAGCACCCTGAGATCGGTCGCCGCGGCGAAGAGGGCCATACGCGCGCCCTCCCATGCTAACTAACTGGGTTTTCCCCACGAATGGGTTCCCTCTGGGGTAAAGACTTCCAGGTAACATGCGGCGGGAGGACGCCACACGCATGGAAGGTCCGCCGCGGATCACGCCCAATGGATTGGCCGACTACCTGGACGTTCTGAGCAAGTCTGTCTTCCAGTCCGGCATGAGCTGGCGCGTTGTCGAGGCCAAATGGGCCGGCACCCGTGAAGCCTTCTACGGCTTCGACCCCCAGCGCCTGGTCGACCTGACGCCCGACGACGTCGATCGACTGGCCCAGGACACGCGGCTCATCCGCAACCGCCGCAAAATCGAGGCGACGATTCAGAACGCTCAGACGCTGCTGGACCTGGACAAACAGCACCACGGCTTCAAACGCTACCTGGAGTCGTTCGCCGATTTCGACGCCCTCTCAGCCGACCTGGTGAAACGCTTCAAATTCCTCGGCAAGACGGGCGCGTACATCTTCCTGCACGTGGTTGGCGAGCCGGTCCCACCTCACGAGGAGGTCATGCGGTAACCCAATGGGCATGCTTGATGGCAAAGCGGCGCTGGTCACCGGTGCCGGGCGAGGCATCGGTCGTGGGATCGCCCTGGCGCTGGCGAAAGCTGGGGCGAGAGTCGTCGTCAACGACCTGGGCACGAGCCTCTCAGGTGAGGGTACGGAGACGCTGCCGGCCGACCAGGTGGTGGACGAGATTTTGACTAGCGGTGGCGAGGCCGTGACCAATCGCGGCAACGTTGCCAAATTCGACGACGCGACGGAGATGGTCGAACAGGTCGTCCGCACGTTCGGCAAGATCGACATCCTGGTCAACGTCGCCGGCATCTTGCGCGACCGCATGATCTTCAACATGACCGAACCCGAGTGGGACGCGGTCATCGCCGTGCACCTGAAGGGCACCTTCAACTGCACCCGCGCCGCGTCTATTCACATGCGTGAGCAACAAGGCGGCCGCATTATCAGCATGTCGTCGGTTTCGGCGCTGGGCGCGGCCGGCCAGCCAAACTACGCCGCGGCGAAGGCCGGCATCATGGGCCTGACCTGGTCAACCGCCAATGCGCTGGCCAAGTACGGCGTGACCGCCAACGCCATCATGCCCAGCGGCGCGACGCGCATGATCGATTCCACGCCGCGCGGCAAAAAGGTCTTCGAGGAGACTGGCAAGTGGCCCAGCGAGATCGCGCGCGGCACCGAGCGCGATCCGGACAACGTCGCGCCGCTGGTCGTCTATCTGGCCAGCGACGCGGCGGCCAACGTCAACGGCCAGGTCTTTCACGTCTACGGCTACGGTTTCACCCTCCTCGAACAGCCGCATGCAGTGAGATCGGTCCGCGCCCAGCAGCGCTGGGACCCCGAGGAACTGGCGCGCATCTTCCCGCAAACGTTAGGCGCCAACCTGAAACCCCCGCCCGCCACCGGCTTCGGCACCGCGCTCGACGCGCGCCCTACCACGGAGTGGACTGCTGGCGAGGGCTACCGCTTCTGGCACGCCCCGCACGAAGTCGAGCCGTAACCGTCAGTTCAGGCGCTCGATAAGCATCGCCATCCCCTGCCCGCCGCCCACGCACATCGTTGCCAGGCCGACCGTCTTGTCGTCACTTTGCAGCCCATTCAGCAGGGTGCACAGGATGCGCGCGCCGGTCATGCCAAACGGATGGCCGAGCGCAATCGCTCCACCGTGCGGGTTCAGCTTGTCGCCGAACGGGTCGACGCCAAGGGCGCGGGCGCTGGGCAAAACTTGGGCCGCGAACGCCTCGTTGATCTCGACAATGTCTACGTCCGAAATGCCCATCCTGGCCCGCTCGAGCGCCTGGCGCGAGGCCTCAATTGGCCCCAGGCCCATGATTTCGGGCTCCAGCGCGCTCAGTCCCGTAGCCACAATCCGTGCCAACGGCGTAATGCCTAACTCCGCGGCACGAGTGTCGGACATCACTACCACAGCGGCCGCGCCATCATTCAAGGGGCAAGCGTTTCCCGCCGTAATCAGGCCGTCTTCTCTGAACGCCGGCTTGAGTGTGGCCAATACCTCAGGCGTCGTGTTCGGTCGCGGCCCATCGTCGCGCGTCATAGACGTGCCATTGGGCAGCGGCACCGGCACGATCTCGCGTTCAAAAAACCCGTTGCCCTGCGACTCGACCGCGCGCTGCTGACTGCGTGCCGCGAACAGATCCATCTCTTCGCGGGTGACGTGCTCCTGGCGCGCCACGTTCTCGGCCGTGAGCCCCATGCTGATGTAGATGTCGGGATATCCGTCGGGATTGCCAGGCACCAGGCGCGGGTTGGCTCCCTCGCGTGTGTTGGCCATGCCGTTCACGTAGCGACTGACACACTCCACGCCCACGCTCAGAAAAGCGTGGCCTTCGCCGGCCCAGATGGCGTGCGCCGCCATCCGCGTCGTCTGCAATGAGGACGAGCAGTATCGATTGACCGTCGTCCCGGGCGTGTTGAGCCGCGTCAGAATACCGAGCACGCGGGCCAGGTTGTGACCTTGCTCGCCAGCTGGCGACGCGGTCCCACACATGAGGTCCTCGATCTGTTGCGCGGGCAGCCCGGGCACTTTGTCGAGTACCCGACAGATCACGTGCGCGGCCAGATCGTCGGGTCGCACGTCGACCAACGACCCCTTCTGCGCCCGGCCGATCGGCGATCGGCCCAAGGCCACGATGACAGCGTCAGTCATGTTCCTCTCTCCCCTTTGAGCCTCAGACGACCGCGGCCGTCAACTCGAATCCAAGCAGGCTGGTGTAGAACTCGCGACTGCGATTGATGTCCGTCACGGTCAAACGCAGGTGATGAATCGGGCCCGGAGCAATCTGTGCGACCATGCCTTTCTCCCTCTACAAGCGGTCAGATGACGTTGTACTCCCGAACCGCCGGTGCCGTGCCGAAACGGGTCGGGCTCAGCGCCGAAACGTCCTGGATGGTCCGCGGGCGTCCGTCCAGCATGATCTCGGCGAGCAGTTTGCCGGCGATGGGTCCGTGCATGAAGCCGTGTCCAGAGAAGCCGGCCGCGATGTACGCATTGCTCAGCGGCTCGAGTCGGCCGATGAGCGGATGCGCATCCGGGGTCATTTCGTACAACCCGGCCCAATGATGGGCCATGCCCGCCTGCTCGAGCAGCGGCATGCGCCGCACCGCCATCCCCAATTGATACGCCTCCCACTCCAGATCAACCCGTTCGTCGGTGCTGGGTCCTTCGTCGGGGTTGGCCATGCCGGTCAGAATGCCCGGCCCTTCGCGGTGGAAGTACAGACCAGTCGCGAAGTCGATGACGAAGGGAAAATCAGTTGGGACCTGGGGCAACGGCGTGGTCACCAGCATCTGCCGTCGCAGCGGTATGATTGGTAGCTCCAGACCGAGCATCTGGCCAACATCCGCGGCAAACGGCCCGGCGGCGTTGATGAAGCCGTCCGTCTGCACCTCACCGCCTCGAGTAACCACCGCGACCACCCGCTCGCCCTGCACACGGACGCCGGTCACCTCCACACCTGTCAGCAGCGTTGCGCCCAAACGCCGCGCGCCAGTAGCGTAGCCCAGCACCACCCCACTCGGATCGCACAAGCCATCGCGCCCGTAAAACGTCCCGCCCAAAACGTCCTCCGTCCGCAGCAAAGGCAGTCGCCGACGGACTTCCTCAGGTGTGAGCCACTCGGTCATCACGCCGAGCTCGCGCTGCAGCGCGGCGTTGCGCTCGAACGCATCGACATCTTGTGCGCGCGTGAGCAGGAATAAATACCCGCACTGCTGCAGACCGATCGCTTGACCTGGCTCGGTCTCGAAGCGCTCGAGCATGCCGATACTTTCGATCGACAGCCGGATGTTGATCTCGGTGCCGAACTGGTGACGAATACCGCCGGCGCACTTGCCGGTCGCTCCCTGACCGAGCAGATCCGACCGCTCGAGCAGCAGCACGTCGGTCTGTCCGCGACAGGCGAGGTGGTAGGCGGCACTCACACCCATCACCCCACCGCCCACGATCACCACCGACGCGCGCCGCGGCAGCTCGTTACTCTCCATCCGAGTGCGAGCGTACACAACCCCCGAAGAGTCACAATGGCCATATGACCCAGGCAGAAGTTCGACGCTATCAAACGGGCGCCCGCTCGACCGAGACGTTCGGCCGCGTTCTGGTCAGCGCCCGAGATCAGCA
>WNFC01013685.1_pt1 | contig 10884 bp, 9 predicted proteins | sample 5400541 | NCBI WGS metagenome assembly WNFC01 (sample SAMN13153342, study PRJNA577476) | soil metagenome | isolation source: 120 cm saprolite under Douglas fir tree site 2 hole 2 replicate 1 | place: USA:California | collected 2015-04-18
TTCTGCTCCAGGCGGGAGAGAACCGCCGGTTCGGCGAAGTAGCTGCCTTCGCCGTGCGAGATGGGCACACGAATCACCTCACGCTCCGAGCAGGCCGATGTGAACGCCAGGTCGGTGCGCTCGACGACCAGGTTGGTCCATTCGCAGCGGAACTCGAGTGAGGAGTTGCGGATCAACGCGCCCGGCAGAAGGCCCGCTTCGCAGAGGATCTGGAAACCGTTGCAGATGCCCCACACCAGGCCGCCGCGATCCGCGAACTCGCCGATCGCCTCCATCACGGGCGCGAAGCGCGCGATCGCGCCGGTCCGGAGGTAGTCCCCGTACGCGAAGCCGCCGGGGAGGATGACGCAGTCGCAGCCTTTCAGGTCCCGGTCCTTGTGCCACAGGTACTGCAGCTGCGCGCCGACGACCTGGTCGATAACCCAACCGCAATCGCGGTCCGACCACGTGCCTGGAAATACCACGACACCGAACTTCATCGTCGGCGATGATCCTCGTTGTCGACCTCGAAGTGGAAGTCCTCGATGACGTGGTTGGCGAGCAGCTGGCGGCACATCGCCTCGACGCGTTCGTGCGCCTCGTGCATGGTCTCCGCCTCCAGGCTCACCTCGATGTACTTGCCGACACGCACATCTTCGACCTCGCGGAACCCGAGCGTGACAAGGCCCTGCTTGACGGTGAGTCCCTGCGGGTCGTTGACCACGGCCTTGGGTGTGACGATGACCCGGGCGGTGGCCTTCATTCGTTGCGGGCCCTGGGTGGAAACAGCGGTTTTCCGACGAGGCGGTGATACGCCGTGAGGTACCGCTCGCGCGTCTGCGCGACGATGTCTTCGGGCAGGTGCGGCGGATCCGACTCCTTGTCCCAGCCGGACCGCGTGAGCCAGTCGCGCACGAACTGCTTGTCGTACGACTGCGGCGAGGTCCCGACCTGGTAGGTCGCCGCCTCCCAGTAGCGCGAGCTGTCGGGCGTCAGCGCCTCGTCGATGAGAACGAGGTCGTCGTCGATCAGCCCGAACTCGAACTTGGTGTCCGCCAGGATCAGGCCTCGGCGCTCCGCGAGCGTGGACGCGAACTTGTCACCGAGCTCCTTCTTCAGCTGCGTGAAGGTGATGTTCTCGTCATGCCCGCTCTCGGCCTTGGTCGCGGGCGAGAACGTGGGATAAGCGAGCCGCTGGCTCTCCTGAAGGCCGGGCGGCATCGACTCGCCGGCCAGTGTCTGGCCCTCCTGGTACTCCTTCCAGGCGCTGCCCGCCAGGTAGCCGCGTACAACGCACTCGAAGTCGATGCGCTTGGCCTTGCGGACGATCATGAATCGACCCATGAGCTGGTCGCGCCGGTCGCGAAGCTCGGCCGGCAGGTCGGGCACCATCCCCGACACCAGGTGGTTCTCCTGGAAGGAATGCGTTTGCGAGAACCAGTAGATCGAAAGCTGCGTGAGGACCTTGCCGCGGTCGGGAATGCCGTTGGGCAGGACATGGTCGAAAGCCGAGATGCGATCGGTCGCCACCATGAGCAGGCGGTCGGGGCCCATGACGTACGTGTCGCGGACCTTGCCGCGGGCGAACAGCTCGAGCGGAAGGTCGGTTTCGGTGAGAGACGGGCCGGCGATCATCGCGCCTTCACCGCCAGGCTCCCAATACCGAGGCGTTCGAATGCGAGGTCTGTGTGCTCCAGCCCGGCCCAAGGGTCAAACACTTCGTCGAGGCGGCCACCGATTCTCTTCATGACCTCCGGATCTGTTTCGAGGCGCTCGCGGAAGCCTGGGCCGTCCTCGTCGAGCGCCTTCATCGCGGCCTTCTGCACGACGATATATGCGTCCTCGCGCGACATGCCGCTGTCGACCAGCGCCAGCAGCACACGCTGCGAGAACACGACGCCACCGCCGAACTGAAGGTTGCGCAGCATGCGGTCCGGCCTCACCTCCAGACCCACCAGCACCTTGGCCATCTCGAGCGCCATGTAGTCGACCGCGGCGCAGGCGTCGGGAAAGATGATGCGCTCGGCGGACGAGTGGCTGATGTCGCGCTCGTGCCACAAGCCGGTGTTCTCGAGGGCGGTCACGAGATGCCCACGAACCACTCGCGCGAGCCCGCAGACGCGCTCGGCGATGACCGGATTGCGCTTGTGAGGCATGGCCGAGCTCCCCTTCTGCTCCTTGCCGAAGGGCTCGAACGCCTCTCCGACCTCGCTTCGCTGCAGGTGGCGGATCTCGATCGCGATCCTCTCGAGCGCGCCCGCCGCCAGCGCCAGCGCAGACATGAAGCTCGCATGGCGATCGCGCGCCACGACCTGCGTCGAGATAGGGTCGGGAGTGAGGCCGAGCTCGGCGCAGACATGCTCTTCGACGCGCGGATCGACGGTCGCATGCGTGCCGACCGCTCCGCTCACGCGGCCGACGGCCACCTCGTCGGTGGCACGCCCCAGTCGAGCGAGCGCGCGGTCGAGCTCGGCCACCCAGCCCGCGACTTTGAAGCCGAAGGTCGTGGGCTCGGCCACGACGCCGTGCGTCCGGCCGGCCATGAGGGTCTTGCGATGGCGCACCGCCAGCTCGGCGGCCGCCTTACGCACATGGGCAAGGTCCTTGCCGATGATGCGCGACGCCTCCAGCAGCTGGACCGCCATGGCGGTGTCGTTGAGGTCCTGGCTGGTCATGCCGAGGTGCACGTACCGCGCCTCCGGCTGGCCGATCGATTCGTTGACCACGGTGAGAAAGGCGATCACGTCATGGCCGACTCGGGCCTCGACCTCGGCGATCTTGGCGGCATCGAAGGTCGCGTTGCGGATCTTGGGCAGCGCCAATTCCGGGATGCGACCAAGCCGAGCCCAGGCCTCGGCGGCCAGGACCTCGATGCGCAGGAACAGCTCGAACCGGTGCTGGTCGGCCCAGACCGCCCGAATTGCAGGCGGAGAGTATCGCTCGATCAATGAAGGCGCCGGCTCCCAATGAACACTGGGGACAGCGCGATTATACCGGCGGCAAGCGGAAGCAGATGTTGTGGCGGCATCGCTGCGGGCCACAAGATGCTGTGGGATCGAAACCTTTGATGAGAGGATTCGAGCCTCACGCCGATAATCGACAGCTATATGCCCCCGGTTCGCCCTGTTCCGCCCAGTAACCAGTTCGAGCGGCGTCTCGTTTGAACGGGCTGAAGCGCCAGTGAGCGACTCGCCGCGCGACGACGAGCGGGAGCTCGTCGACCGCGCCAAGCGGGACCCCCGTCAGTTCGGGGCGCTCTACGACCGGCACTTCCAGCAGATCTACAGGTTCGTGTATTCAAGAGTGAGGGAGCAAACCGCGGCGGAAGACGTCACTTCGGAGATCTTCATGAAGGCTCTGAAGGCCATGCCCCGATATCAGGACACGGGGCGACCCTTTGCTGCCTGGCTGTACCAGATCGCGGTCAACGCGATCGCTGACCGTTACCGCACGCTGCGCCCATCGTCCCCCCTCGAGGACTTTCACGACCTTTCGATCGCCGGCCCGGCCCTCGAGGAGCAGGCCGCCCATCGCGACGAGATCCGCCGCATCTGGGTGCTCGTCGAGGCGCTGCCGGTCCAGCAGAAGACGGCGCTGGTGCTGAAGTTCCAGGAGGACATGAAGATCGAGGACATCGCCGTCGCCATGGGCAAGACCGCGGGCGCCGTCAAGCTCCTCATCCACCGCGGGGTCAGCCGGCTCCGCGACGAAGCCGACAGCCTGAGGCCGGCGGAATGAGCATGCGCCACGACCCCGACCTCGACGACATCCTGCAGGACCACGAGCTGAGGCACGTCGCCGACCTCCTCCGCGAGGCGCCGGTGACCGAGCCGCCGCTCGACGACGCCTTCCGCTCGGCCCTGCGCCGCCAGCTGATGAGCCAGGCCTGGGGCATGGGCGGCGGCGTGCCATGGTGGCGCAAGGCATTCGGGCCTTCGACCTTCGTGTGGGCGACGGCGGCGCTCGGAGTGATCCTCATCGGCGTGGTCGTCGTCCTGACCGCGAACAATCCGTCGGGCAGCCTGGACCAGGTCTACGTGACGAGCCCGATCTCCAACCAGAGCGCCGTCCGCCTCCAGCAGCCCATCCAGGTCACGTTCAACCAGCCGATGGACCATCCGTCCACCGAGGCCGCGGTCCAGATCACGCCCGCGACCACCGTCGCCTTCTCGTGGCACGAGAACACGCTGTCGGTGACCCCGACGGCGGGCAACCTGGCGCCCAACACCCAGTACCAGGTGACGATCGGCCCTGGTGCGAAGACGGCCTCCGGGCAGTCGCTGACCGCGCCGAAGACGATCACCTTTGTAACGGCGCCCCCGCCCACCCCGCCTCCGTCGCCAAGTCCCAGCGCCAGCCCCACGCCGCGCGGTGTGCTGACCGGCCAGCACCTTCTGGTCAGCCTCCCGGAGGGCGTCACCAACGTGCAGTGGTCGCCTGACTCGTCGACGGTCTACTTCATCACCGGCAAGGGCGCGCTGGAGTCGGTGCCGGCGGCCGGGGGCGACGCGACCATCCTCGCCCCCGACGGAGTCACATCGCTGTTCATCAACCCGGCCGGCGATCACATCGCATACATCCGCAAAGGCAACATCGAGGTCCTCGCGCTGGGCACGAGCACCGCCGTAGAGACCGTCCCGACATCGGCGCCGGTGATCGTGGGCTGGGTCGCCGGCGGCGTTCAGTGGGCCGCAGCCGACGGTGTCTTCACGGTGGGCCCCAACGGCCTCGTCAAGACCGCCGCGCTTCCGAACACCGGCACTGTGACTCCTATCTCGTTCTCGCCAGACGGCTCCCACATGGTGTTCACGCAGGACCAGTCGCTGCAGCTGCTGGATCTCGCCACCGCCAAGAGCATCGCCGTCGGCCAGTCGGGCGCGCGCTTCTTCGGCTGGTCGCCGGACAGCACCGGCATCCTGTACTCGAGCGCCCAATCGGTAGTCCTCGCCGACATCGGCGGCCGGTACACCTCCTCGCTGCCCGCGGGCGACCCGAGCTGGTCGACCCAGGACGAGATCCTGCTGGGCAGCGACACTGCCCTGTTCGAGGTGCGGCCGGACGGCTCAGGCGAGACCAAGCTTCAAGAGGGCACGTTCCACAATCCGGCCTGGGCGCCGAACGGAACTACTTTCACCTATTTCCGTGGCGGAGCAGTCTTCGCGGCCTCCGCTCCTGCCGCGCCTCCCGCGGCCGCCCCGCTCGACGCCGCCAACGGTGTCGTGAGCTCGTTCATGAAGGCGCGCAAGGACAACGATGTCGCCAGAGCGACGCAGTATCTGGACGACAAGGGCAAGAAGTCTTACTCGGGCTCACTGAACCTGCTGGTGACGGGCGACCCCAGCTTCTCTCGCTACTACGTGCTCACCCAGGAGATCACCGGCAGCCACCCCGACACGGTCCAGGTCGTCGTCCGCATCGTCCTCTCCCACGGCAACATCGACATCAGCACATACGAGGAGACGCTGACACTTGTGCGCACGCAGGGCAGCCAGCAGTTCCTGATCGACGAGGCTTCGGCCGGACCTCTTCTTGCCCTTGGCAAGAGTGCGGAGGTGGTCAGCGTCGACGTCTCCTCGGGCACGGTCAAGGTCACCTTCGACAGCGACCTCAAGCCTGAGACAGTGGGGGCCGGCGTGATCGTCCTGGACGACAAGGGCAAGCAGGTCGGCGGGACGCCTGTCTACACGAACACCAACCGTACGGTCACCATCAGCGGCCTCGACCTCAAGCCCGGCAAGACCTACAAGCTCGTGGTGCTGCCGACTGTCCAGGACGTGGGCGGCAACAACATCGCCGCCGAATATGACCTCAGCTTCGTGGGGCCGGCCGACGAACACGGCGACAAGCACAGCCAGGAAAACCCCTCGCCCAGCCCGCAGGCCTCTCCGACCCCGACGCCCTCGCCCTAGAGGAGCTTGAGGGCGCGGGCCGCGCGCACGAGGGACGTGACCGAGCCCGAGTGAGCGATGCCGCCGTCGAGGGCCGCCTGCACGGCCTCGACGAATGGCAGTCGCAGCACCTCCATGTCCTGCTCATAGGTTTCGGGGCTCCGGTCCGTCGACGTGATGCCCTCGGCCAGGAACATGTGCGCCCTGCCGGTCAGGAAGGCCGCCCCGTGCACGACCCCGAGCGAGGTGTAGCGCGTGGCGACGAGCCCCGTTTCCTCCGCGAGCTCCCGGCGGGCGCAGGTCATCGCGTCCTCGCCCTCGTCAAACGTACCCGCCGGCACCTCCCACGACGACTCCTCCCACGCGTGGCGCCACTGGCGCACGAGCATCGTGTCGGCGTTGTCGAAGTAGGGGACGACGAATGCCGAGTCCGGGTTGGTCACCACCGTGTAGAGGGCCTCGGTGCCGTCGGGAAACCTGATCACGTCGTTGCGGATCACGAACGGTCCGGAGCGCCCGGCCGTCGTCGAGCTCACGACCTCGAAAGGCCGCCCACGCGCCGGGTGCGAGAGCCTGTTCAGCTGGTTCTCTGAACCACGGCGGCTACGGCGGCAGCCGCAGCTGCGACGTGGCGGGGGTCGGGTCCGTAATCGAAGGGCGACTCCTCGCCGGCGAACTGCTTCGCCTTCTCGACCAGCTCCGGGTGGTCATCGATGAAGCGCGTGCTCAGGTTGCCGGCGCGGAAGTCCGCGCTGTCGAGGATGGCGCGGTGATAGCTGATCGTGGTCGCGGGGCCGACGACGACGAACTCGCGCAGGGCGCGGCCCGCACGCGCGATCGCCTCCGCGCGATCGGCGCCATGGACGATGAGCTTGGCCACGAGCGAGTCGTAGTTGGGCGGGACGTCAGAGCTCGGGCCGAACCCGGAGTCCACGCGCACGCCGGGCCCTGCCGGCGCGACCCAGCGTGCGATCCGCTTTGGATTGGGCATGAACCTGCGCAGAGGATCCTCTGCGTTGATGCGCATCTCGATGGAGTGGCCGGTCCAGGAAATGTCCTGTTGGGTGAAACTCAGAGGCAGTCCCGCCGCGACTCGGATCTGCTCTTTGACGAGGTCGATGCCGGTGACCGCCTCGGTGATCGGATGCTCGACCTGAAGCCTTGCGTTGACCTCCAGAAAGTAGAAGGCGCCTTCGCTGAAGAGGAACTCGACGGTGCCTGCGTTGACGTAGCCCGCGGCTCGCGCCGCTTTCAACGCGGCCTCGCCCATCGCCGCTCGGATCTCCGGCGTGACGGCGGGCGAGGGAGTCTCTTCCATGATCTTCTGGTGGCGGCGCTGGATCGAGCACTCGCGCTCGCCCAGATGCACCGCGTTGCCGAGGCTGTCGCAGATGACCTGGATCTCGATGTGCCGCGGCTTGCGCACGTAGCGTTCGATGTAGATCGTCGGATCGCCGAATGCCGACCGAGCGGCCTGGGCGCTGCTCTCGATGGCGGCCGCAAGCTCGTCTTCTCTCTCGACCACCTTCATGCCGATGCCGCCGCCGCCTCCCGATGGCTTGACGAGCACGGGCACCCCGATCTCTTTGGCGGCCGCGACTGCCGCCGCGGTGTTGGTGATGGCTCCGCTTCCGGGCGTGACAAGAACGCCGTTCTCGACGGCGAGCTTGCGTGCCGCGAGCTTCGAACCCAGCGCGCGCATCGCGGATGAAGGCGGCCCGATGAACTTGATGCCCGCCGCGTCGCATGCGTCGGGGAAGGCAGCATTCTCCGACAGAAAGCCGTAGCCGGGGTGGATGGCCTCCGCGCCGCAGTCGTGGGCGACCTTGACGATGCGCTCGAGCTGGAGGTAGGAATCGGAGGGGGCGGCGCCGCCGATGTGGTGAGCCTCGTCGGCGTAGCGCGTGTGGATCGCGTTTCGGTCGGCGTCGGAATAAACAGCGGCGGTCGCGATGCCGAGCTCCCGGCATGCCCGCATGACCCGGATTGCGATCTCGCCTCGATTGGCGATGAGGATCTTCTTGAAAAGCTTGCTTTTCATTCTTTCAATCGGACGAGTTTCTTCTTCATCCGACCGCTAGTAGTGCTTGCGACGGGCTCACGACCTCGCCCTCTTTGACGTAAACCTCGAGCACGGTGCCGGCCACGGTGGTGACGATGTCGTTCTGCATCTTCATCGCCTCCAGCACCGCGACCACCTCGCCGAGCTTGACCGCGTCGCCGGGCTTGACGGGGATCTTCACGATGAGCCCCTGCATCGGCGCGATCACCGTGCCTTCACCCGACCTGGGGGCGGCGGGCCGCCCGGCCTGCGCTCCGGATCCCGTGGTGGGCCCTGCACCCGCCATCACGGTCATGCCCGCGCCGCTGACCCGGACTTTGAACACCTCGCCGTCGACCTCGACGTCGAACTCGGCGGTGCTCACGGACGCTGGTGGACCGGGGTTCGCAGGTGCCGGCGCAGGCGCCGGGGGCGGAGGATCGGCGTTGGTCACCGCCGCCGGGCGCTTCTTCTCTGTCGCAGCCGGCGCCGGCTCGCGCAGGTAGTCGATGGCGAGGTTCGGAAACAGGAGCTGGATCAGGACCGAGTCGTCGCTCGTGTCGAGGTTCATCTTCCTCAGCTGCTGGCGCGCCGCGTCGACCTGTGGCTCGAGCAGGTCCGCCGGACGGATGGTGATCGGCTCCTCGCGGCCGAGGACGAGCCGGCGCAGCTCGGGATCCGCCGGCACAGGCGGCCGCCCGTAGAGGCCCTGCAGGTAATCCTTCAGCTCCTGGGTCACGGTCGCGTAGCGCGCGCTGCCGATGATGTTGTAGACGGCCTGCGTCGCGATCATCTGGCGAAGCGGCGCCACCAGGGGCGGGTAGCCGAGCTCCTTGCGAACCCTGCTCACCTCCTCGAGCACCTCGGCGAGGCGGCCGCCGGCGCCGTGCGCGTCGAGCTGGTGATGAATATCTTCGAGCGTCGCACCCGGCATGTGGTACCGGATGATGCTGGCGTCGACGCGGTCCGCGACAGGGCTCAGGTCCTGTATGTGCTCTCGCTTCAGCGACTCGACATCGAGCTGCGCGTCCCACATCTCGTCCAGCTTCAGGCCGGTGTCGTACTCGCCGCCCTCCAGAGCCGCGACGACACTTTCGGCCGCCGGCTGCGACGTGCCCCACGCCAGCGGCGACATCGCGACGTCGAGGATCTCCGCCCCGGCCTCCACCGCGGCCATGTACGCCATCGGCGCCATCCCGGTCGAGCAGTGCGAATGCACGTCGATAGGCGATTTGACGATCTGCTTGAGGGCGGTGACGAGCTCCCATGTCGCCTGCGGGCTGAGCAGCCCCGAGGTGTCTTTGATGACGATCTCGTGGCAGCCCATGTCAACCAGGCCTTTCGCGAGCGAGCACCACAGCTCGAGGTTGTGAGCCGGGGAAACCGCATAACAAAGCGTGCCCTGCACCTTCTTCTTGGTCTTGAGTGCGGCACCGATCGCGGCCTCCATGTTGCGCAGGTCGTTCAGCGGGTCGAAGACGCGAAAGACGTCGATTCCGTTTTTGGCCGAGTGCTTGATGAACAGCTCCACGGCGTCGTCTGCGAAGTTGCGGTTGGCGACCAGGTTCTGGCCGCGGATCAATGCCTGGATGGGGGTGTTCGGCGTGGCCTTGTGCAGCTTGCGGAGGTACGCCCAGGGATCGTCGCGACGCCGCACCTGCGTCTCGAAGGTGGCGCCGCCGAAAGCCTCCATGGCCACAAAGCCGAGGCGGTCCATCTTCGCGGCCACCGGAACGATCTCGTCACCGCGAAGCTGCCCCCCCAGGAGCGACTGCTGGGCGTCGCGGAACGTCGTATCGAGCAGGTGGACGCGCGAAGTCTTCTTCACAGTGCGAGTGCTTCGCGCTTGTCGTGGTGATGCTGGGCAACGGCGACGTCGCTGATCCCGATGATCCGCGCGGCCAGCCACGCCGCGTTCTTCGCTCCCGCCTCGCCGATCGCCACCGTGGCCACCGGGATGCCTGCCGGCATCTGCACGATCGAGTAGAGCGAGTCGACCCCGCCGAGGTGCTGGGTGGGCACAGGCACGCCGATGACGGGCAGGTCCGTCCACGCGGCGACCACGCCAGGAAGGTGAGCCGCGCCCCCGGCCGCCGCGATGACGACCTTCAGCCCGCGCTCGCGCGCCGAGGTCGCCCACTCCATGACGCCCCTCGGGTTGCGGTGCGCCGAACAGACCTTGACAAATCTGACTTCGAGCCGAGGATGATGCCGACGACTGGCTGCACTAAATCGCCTCCTCAGCTATATCTGATCTGAAGAACGCCCCCTGGAATCGTACCCGCCGAGCGCCGGCGAGCGCCTTCTCGCGGGCCTCGCCCACCGTGTCACCCAGCGCCACGGACGTCACCACGCGGCCCCCATCCGTGACCAGGCCGCGTCCCGGCTCGAACTTCGTGGCGGCGTGAAAGATCTGCACTCCCCGCGGCATCTCGGCCAGGCCCAGGATCGGAAAGCCGGTCTTCACCAGCGCGTCATCGGGGTAGTTGGCGGACGCGACCACGACCCCGACCGCGGCCTTCGCATTCCATCGTGGATCGGGCAGCGTCGCAAGGGTCCCTTTCGCGGCGGCCAGGGCGAGAGCGACGAAGTCCGACTCCAGTCGCGGCAGCACCACCTGCGCTTCGGGGTCGCCGAAGCGAGCGTTGAACTCGAGCGTACGGATGCCGGATCGCGTGAGCATGAGCCCGGCGTAGAGCACTCCTCGAAACTCGTCTCCGGAAGCGGCCAGCTCGCGAACGGCCGGCTTGAGCACCTTCGCCACGACCTCGTCGAGGACCGCGCCGTCAACGCCCGCCGGGGGCGAATACGCGCCCATGCCTCCGGTATTGGGCCCCTTGTCCCCGTCGAGGGCGCGCTTGAAATCGCGCGCCGGGGCCAGCGGGACGACGTCGGTTCCGTCGGTGATCCCGAGCACGGAAAGCTCAGGACCTTCGAGCCTCTCCTCGATGACGATGGTGGCGCCGCTCCTTCCAA
>WNFC01017304.1_pt1 | contig 10884 bp, 10 predicted proteins | sample 5400541 | NCBI WGS metagenome assembly WNFC01 (sample SAMN13153342, study PRJNA577476) | soil metagenome | isolation source: 120 cm saprolite under Douglas fir tree site 2 hole 2 replicate 1 | place: USA:California | collected 2015-04-18
ATCATCACCACGCGCTGGTCGGGCCGCGCGGCACGAACGAGTCGGATCACCTCGACGCCGTTCAGTCCGGGCATCTTGTAATCCACCACCAGAAGATCGGCCGGCGCGGCGACCAGCCGGGCCACGGCGTCTTCGCCCCGGGTGAAGCCCTCCACCGTGTGGCCCTGCAGCTCCAGCACCTTCATGCAGAGCTGCATGATCGGGCGCTCGTCGTCCACGATCACGACGTTCACGCGCGGGGTCAGCGGCCGGCGCTACGGCGCTCGTCACGCCGCAGCTTGTACTCGATGGAGTCCACCAGGGCCTGCCAGGAGGCCTCGATGATGTTGTCGGCCACGCCGACCGTCCCCCATGTCTCCTCGCCGTCGCCGGACGTGATGAGGACGCGCGTCTTGGCGCCGGTGCCCTTCGATTCGTCGAGGATGCGGACCTTGTAGTCGAGCAACTGCATGGTCTTGAGGTTCGGGTAGAACTCTTCGAGCGCCTTGCGGAGCGCGTGGTCGAGGGCGTTGACGGGACCGTTGCCGACCGCCGCCGTGTGCTCGAGGATGCCCTTGACCCGGACGCGCACGGTCGCTTCCGACACCGGGCCACCGGATGTGTTCTGCTCCTCGATGATCACGCGATAGGCGTCGAGCTCGAAGTACGGGCGGAGGCGGCCGAGCGCGCGCTCCATCAGCAGCTCGAAGGACGCTTCGGCGCCCTCGAACTGGAACCCCTCGTCCTCGAGCGCCTTGAGCCGGTCGAGGATGCGGCGCGAATCCGGGGTGGCCTGATCGAGGTCGATCCCGTACTCGCGCGCCTTCCACAGGACGTTGGACTTGCCCGACAGCTCGGACACGAGCACGCGCCGGTGGTTGCCGACCGCTTCCGGGCTGATGTGCTCGTAGGTGTCCGGATGCTTGAGGACCGCCGACACGTGCATGCCGCCCTTGTGGGCGAAGGCCGAATCGCCCACGTAGGGCTGCGACGTCCACGGCTTGCGGTTGGCCAGCTCGGAGACGAAGCGCGAGACGTCGCGCAGCTCGCGCAGGCTCGCCGAGGGGATACAGTCGAGACGCATCTTCAGCATGACATTCGGGATGATCGAGACGAGGTTGGCGTTGCCGCACCGCTCGCCGTAGCCGTTGATGGTCCCCTGGATGTGGTTGATCCCTTCGGACACCGCCGCCACGGTATTCGCCACGGCGCACTCGGTGTCGTTGTGGACGTGGATGCCCAGCGGGGTCTCGGCCTTCACGTGCTTCTTGACCTCGCGGATGATCTCCACGATCTCATGGGGCAGGCCGCCGCCGTTGGTGTCGCAGAGGACGAGGCAGTGGGCGCCCGCCGCCTCCGCCGCGCGGAGGGTCTTGAGCGCATACTCGCGGTTTTTCTTGAAGCCGTCGAAAAAGTGCTCGGCGTCGTAGATGACCTCCTCGAAGTGCTTGAGGAGGTACGCGACCGAGTCGCCGATCATGGCAACGTTCTCGTCGAGCGTCGTTCCGAGGGCGTGCGTCACGTGCAGGTCCCACGACTTGCCGAAGATGGTGACGACGGGCGGCCCCGCCTCCACGAGCGCCTGGAGATTGCTGTCCTCCTGCGGCCGCACACCGGGACGGCGCGTCGAGCCGAAGGCGCTGATCCTGGCGGTCTTGAAGACGGCGCCCTGCACGCGCTTGAAGAAGCGCAGGTCCTTGGGATTGGAGCCCGGCCAGCCGCCCTCGATGTAGTGGATCCCGAGGGCGTCCAGTCGCTGGGCTATGCGGACCTTGTCCTCCATGGAGAAGGACACGCCCTCTCCCTGGGTGCCGTCGCGCAGCGTCGTATCGTAAACCTTGATTTCCCTAGACATGGGACGCCCATCATCCCGCCACTCCGCCCGACGTGTCAAGTTTGCGCAGGAGGAGTCGCTAGACGACGCCGGCGGCGCGGAGCTTCTCTACCTTGGGCTTGGGGATGCGGAGGAGGCCGGTCAGGATCTCGTCGGTGTGCTGACCCAGAAGCGGCGCGGGGGCCTGGGCGGCTCCCGGGGTGCTTCGGAGGCGGATCGGCACTCCCATGGCGGTGACGGCGCCCGCCTTGGGATGCTTCACGTTCACGAACATCCCGCGCGCGCGGAGGTGCTCGCTCTCGCAGACCTCGGCGACGGTTTTGATGCGCCCGGCGGGTACACCCGCGTCGTCGAGGCGCTTGAGCCAGTGGGCGGCGGGGCGCGTGGAGAAGATCGAGTTGAGCAGGGGTCCGAGCACGTCACGGTTCGACACCCGGTTGGCCTCGCTGTCGAAGCGCGGGTCTTTGGCGAGGTCCTCCCTGCCGATGGCGCGGCACATGCGCTCCCAGAGGGAGTTGTTGGCCACGCCCAGCGTCATGTAGGCGTCCTGCGCCTGGAAGACCTCGTACGGCACGATGGACGGATGCTGGTTGCCCCTGCGCGTGGGCCTGCCCCCCGCGTTCCAGTAAAGGCCGGCCTGGTAGGTCAGCAGTGAGGCCATCACGTCCAGCATCCCAATCTCGACCTTTTGGCCTTTTCCTGATTTGGAACGCGAAAGCAGGGCAAGGGTCACGCCCTGGGCCGCGGCCATGCCGGCGACGAGATCGCCGATGGAATTGCCCACCTTGACGGGCGGGCCGTCCGCGAAGCCGGTCAGGTCCATGACGCCCGACTCGCCCTGGACGATGAGATCGTAGCCGGGACGCGAGGACTCGGGGCCGCTCTCGCCGAAGCCCGAGATGGAGCAGAAGATCAACCGCGGGTTGGTCTTCCTCAATACGTCGTAGCCGAAGCCGAGCCGCTCCATCGTGCCGGGGCGGAAGTTCTCCAGCACTACGTCGGCCTTGGCGATGAGGGCTCGGAGAATGGCCTGCCCTTCCGGCGCCTTCATGTTGAGCGTCAGGCTCTTCTTGTTACGGTTGACCGACATGAAGTAGGTCGCCTCGCCGCCCGCGAAGGGCGGCCAGCCGCGCGTGTCGTCTCCCTTGCCCGGCTCCTCGACCTTGATGATCTCCGCGCCCATGTCGCCGAGCGACATCGAGCAGAACGGCCCGGCGAGGACGCGATGACGCGAATCCCCGCCAGCGGCGGTCTGGACCGCTTCCCGACGAGAGCCTTCTTCCTAGCCTTCGCCACCGGATCGTCCCTGGAAGAGCCCTTTGGCCAGGCTCTTGGTAATGGACGCGACCTTCTCGCCGCCGGCACCGGCCCGCCGCCAGAAGAGCCGCGCCCGGTCGGCATAGCTCATGTGGGAAAAGTAGAACACGCCGTCGAGGGATTCGACCCCGACCCTCGAGCCGATCCTGATGCCGCGCGTCTCCTGGCCGTGGCAGAAGAGCCGCGCGCCCCCATCGAGCTCGATCAACGCGATGTGCAGCGGAGCCTTGAAGCCCTCGGGCGGCGAGTGGAGCGTGGTGAAGGACACGATCTCGCCGATTCCGGGCACGGTGGCGGGCTCCATGGCGACCGGGTGGTCGGGGCAGTAGCGCGCGCCCGGCACCACGATGCGCTCGCAGCGAGGACAGCGCGAGGCCCCGATGGCCTGGACGATCACGGCCGCGCCTCGAGGAGCGTCACCCAGTTGTTCGTGGCGAGCCCGCCGATTGACTGCGCGAGCGCCACGCGGGCCGAGACCTGGCGCCCTTCGGCCATGCCGCGGAGCTGCCAGCAGAGCTCGACGATCTGCGCGATGCCGGTGGCGGCCAGCGGGTGCCCGCGCGCCTTGAGGCCGCCGGAGGTATTCACGGGCAGCCGGCCGTCCAGCGCCGTCTCGCCGTCGAGCGTGGCGCGTCCGGCCTTGCCCGTCGGCATGAGCCCCGTGTCCTCGAGGGAGATCAGCTCGAAGGGTGAAAACGCGTCGTGGATCTCCGCCAGCTCGACGCGCTCAGGCCCGAAGCCTGCCATCCCGTACGCGACCTGCGCCGCGGCCTGGGTGGCAAGGAAAGAGGTCAGCTCGCTCCGGTAGCGGACGGCCATCGTGTCCGTTCCCTGCCCGATCCCGGCAATGCGGACGGGCGCCCGTTCGTCGGTAAGCACCAGGGCGGCCGCGCCGTCGGAAATCGGGCAGCAGTGGTAGAGCCTGAGCGGATCGGCCACGAGCCGGCTCTCCATCACGGCCTCGAGCGTCACCCGCTCTCGGAAGTGGGCGAATGGGTTCCGCGCGGCGTTGTCGTGGTTCTTGACCGATACCTGCGACATCTCTCTGAGCGTGAGCCCACGGCTGTGCATGGCGGCCCGCGTGATGAGCCCCGCCAGCGCCGGCATGGTGGTGCCGTAGGTGCGCTCGTGAGGATCGATCGAACGGCCGATGATCTCGGACACGCGCGGGGTAGGCAGGTGGCTCATCTTCTCGCCGCCCACCACGAGCACGGAGCGGTGCAACCCTGCTCCGATGGCGGCGAAGCCCGCGTAGACGGCGGCCACCCCGGACGAGGTCGCCGTCTCGACGCGCACGGACGGCACCTGGGCCAGGCCGAAATGGGTACCGATCAGCGAGCCGTAGTTGCCCGCCCCGGTGAACTCCTCGGGGTTCATGGCCGCGACCACGAGCGCGTCGGGGCGCTCGAGCCCTGCGTCGCGCAGCGCGGCCAGGCCGGCCTCGGCGATGAGGTCGGGCAGGGACTCGTCACGTCGGCCGAAGCGGGTCATCCCGACCCCGGCTATCCAAACGTCGCTCACCCGTTCATTTCAAACCGCGGCCTCCCATGTGTCAATGTCTTTGGGAGGGCACGATCGGCGCGCCGCCGGCCCCATGCGCACCGTTTGCGCTGTTGGTGCCGTTGCCGCCGCTCTCCCCGCTTACCCGGCGCCAGGGGCCCGGCGGCGGCGGGATGTGGACCTCGAACTCGCGCATGAGCCGGAGGAGGTAGGTCCGCTGGAGCCCGAGCGCCCGTGCCGCCCGCGTGCGATTGCCGCCCGACTGGGTCAGGGTCGCCTCGATGAGCCGCCGTTTGAAATCGCTGACGGCGCCGTGGAACCCCACGGTCGGTCGGGCTTCAGAGGGTACGACGGGAGTCGGCGGCACGTTGGCCATGGTGAGCATTCCGGGCAAGGCCTGTGCCACGAAGCGCCGAGCAAGAAATCAGCGGGATGCGCCGCAGGAGTCCTCGCCGCTGCCGCCGGATGTGTGCAGATGGGTCTCTAACACTGCAGCCGCCGCCATGCAGAGTCGGCGCACAAAAAAGCGGGGGCCAGTTGCCGGGCCCCCGCCGGGATCGCGAAGCTCGAGAGTGCCGCTAGGTCTTCGTCGCCGGCTTGACGCCCGGGTTGTCCTTGAAAAACTGCTTGTTCAGCTCGATGTAGTTCTTCCAGTCGGCGGGCGTCTCATCTTCGGCGAAAATTGCCTTGACGGGGCACACCGGCTCGCAGGCGCCGCAGTCGATGCACTCATCCGGGTGGATGTAGAGCATGGTGTCGCCCTCGTAGATGCAGTCCACGGGGCAGACCTCGACGCAGGCCTTGTCTTTTACGTTGATGCACGGTTCCGCGATGATGTACGCCATTCCTGCCTCCCTGTGAACCGCACTCTTTGCCCCGCCGGTGACGCCGTCGGGGCGCCGAAACCCTCGTAGTTGTATCAACCTGCCCGGAAAGTGTCAAGCCGTTTGGCGCCCCGCTCAGAGGGTGCGGAGCTTGGGATCCAGCGCGTCCCGGAGCGAGTCCCCGAAGAGGTTGAAGGCGAAGACCGCGAGACTGATGGCGAGCCCTGGGAAGATGGCCATCCAGGGCGCCGACTCGGCGAAGTCCACGGCGGCGCCGCGCAGCATGAGCCCCCACGCTGCCGTCGGCTCCTGGACACCGAGGCCCAGGAAGGACAGCGACGACTCCAGCAGGATCGCCTGGCCGAGGAACGCAGTCAGCATGATGAGGTACGGCGCCATGACATTGGGCAGCATGTGCCGCAGGATGATCCGCGCATTCCCGAACCCCGCCGCGCGCGCGGCGTCCACGTACGGCATCTCGCGGATGCTGAGCGCGGTCGACCGGATGACCAGCGCGCAGCGGGGGATCATGGGGATCGTGATGGCCAGGATGAGGTTCGGCAGCGAGTTGCCGAGTATCGCCACCATAGCCAGGGCCAGGATGATGAGCGGGAATGCGATGAAGATATCCATGAGGCGCTGCAGGTACAGATCCACCCGGCCCCCGAAAAACGCGCTGCCCACGCCCAAGATGGCGCCGAGGGTCGCGCCGACGACGGCGGCGCCGAAGCCGACCATGAGGGCCGTGCGCGATCCGTAGATGAGCCGTGACAACACGTCGCGGCCGAACGCGTCCGTGCCGAGCCAGTGGGCGGCGCTGGGCCGGGAGAGCATGGCGCCGAAGTCCACCGCCACGGGATTGTACGGGGCGATCACATTGGCCGACAGCGCCAGCGCGATGAGGATGACGACGACCACCGCGCCCGCGGCGCCCAGCGGGCGGCGCCGGGCGAAATCCAGGGTGGTCCCCCACCAGCCACCCCGGGCGACCTCTGCGGCGGCGATCTCGACGGCGTTGAACGGAACGTTGATCGCCATACGCTAGCGGTACCGGATCCGGGGGTCGAGCCAGCCGTACATGATATCCATGAGGAAGTTGACGATGATGAAGACCGAGGCGACGAGGAGCACCAGCGCCTGCGTCAGGGTGTAGTCCCGGTGGGCGACCGCCTGCACGAAGAGGAGCCCGAGCCCGTTCAGGTTGAACACCTGCTCAGTGACCACCAGGCCGCCCATCAGAAACGCGAACTCGATGCAGGCCACCGTCAGCACCGGCAGCATCGCGTTCTTGATCGCATGCCGCTTGAGGATGAGCGTCTCGACCAGCCCCTTGGCGCGGGCCGTGCGGATGTAGTCCTCGCGCAGCACCTCGAGCATCGCCGAGCGAGTCATGCGCGTCACCACCGCCGAGAGCCGGTACCCCACTGCCAGGGCCGGCCAGATGAGCTGGAGCATGTTCTGCCAGGGATTGACCCAGAATGGCGTGTAGACCATGGGCGGCAGCCAGTGGAAGACCACGAGCAGCACGAGGATCATCATGATGCCCAGCCAGAAGGACGGCGTGGCGATGCCGGCGATGGATACGATGCGGGCGACGTAGTCTATCCACGAGTCCTGCTTGAGCGCGGAGGCGACGCCCAGGGGGATCGCCAGCGCCACGCCGATCGCCGTCGCCATGATGGCCAGCTGCAGTGACAGCGCGAAGCGCAGCTTGATCTCCTCTCCAATCGACGCGCCCGTCCACATCGAGGTGCCGAAGTCGAAGCGCGCGACGCCCCACAGCCACGTTCCGAACTGTTTCCAGATGGGCTGGTCCAGCCCGAAGCGCGCCCGCTCGCTCTTGAGGAGCTCCTCGGACACCGCGCCGCTGTCGCCGGCCAGGCGGAGCTCGACGATGTCACCCGGCACGATACGCATGAGGACAAAGATCAGCACCGCGACGCCAAGGAGCGTCGGGAACATCAGGAGGAAGCGCTTGACCAAGTACTTCCACATAGTGTCGAGGATTACCCCTTACGGCCGCCCCTCACCCTGCCCTCTCCCCGAGACGGGGAGAGGGTTAGGGGGAGTCGCTTCGCGAGCCGCCAAGCTATTCACTGAGCCACACCGTGTCGAGCTGGTTGTTCAGGTAGTGGCTGGGCGTGATGGTCCAGCCGCGCACCTTGCTCGAGTGCGGGATGATCCGGTGCCACTGAAGCGTGTAGATCACGTGCGCTTCCTCGTCGAGGAGGCGCTTCTCGAAGGCGCGGAGATACTTCTTCCGCTCCTCGATATCGGTGGCCCGCGCCTGCTTGGTGAAGAGCTCGTCGATCATCTTGTCCTTGTGCTTGCCGTAGTTGGCGTCGGACGTGCTGACGAACCGCGGCAGGTCGAGGTCCGGCTCGACGATGAAGCCGCACTGGAAGTCCATGGCGACGTCGAAGTCGCCCCGCTTGAGCATGGGGTGGTAGGCCGAGGGCTCGAGCGTCTCCTGCTTGACGTTGAGCCCTATCTGGCGCCACTGGTCGATGAGCCAAATCCCCAGGGGCTCGTACGGGTGCGGAATGCCGCGGTTCTTGAACGTGAACGCAAATCCGTCCGGCACGCCGGCCTCACGCAGCAGGCGTTTGGCCTCGGCCCGGTTGGCGGCGATGTCGCGCCCGTAGCCCGCGAGCTTCTCCAGCTCGGCCGGCGGCGTCGCATAGGGAGTTCCCGGCACCTGGATCCCCGCCACGTCCTTGACGAGCGTGATCTTGGACAGGGCCTTTGAGCCCTCGTAACGGTCCAGCGCCAAGCTGAGGGCGCGGCGGACCCGCTTGTCGTCGAAGGGCTTCTTGTCGTGATTCATCGCCACCAGGTTCACGCAGTCCCACGGGCTCTCCTGCACCGTGATCTTGGAGCCCAGCGCCTGGACGAGGCTATCGCGCTCGGGCGGGCTGAAGCTCCGGAACTGGATGTGCGCGCGCTCGCCGCGAACGGCCGCCACCTGCGCTGACGACGAGGAGATGAAGATGGCGCGGTAGCCGTCGAGGTAAGGCTTGCCCTTGTCCCAGTAGTCCGGGTTCCTCTTGCCGACCCAGTGCGAGCCCTTCACGTGCTCCACGAACTTGAAGGGCCCGGTGCCCATGATGTTCTTCTCGTACCAGTGGATGTCCTTGGCGAGGATGTCGGCCTTGTAGATCCAGTTCCAGGGCGAAGCCAGGTTGAGCAGCATCGACGATTCCGGCCGCTTGAGCCGGAAGCGCACCGTGTAGGGGTCGGGGGCCTCCACCGCTTCGACCGTCTCGTAGGCGCTCTTGCGGAGTGACTTCACGCCGGGAGGCGGAAAAATGATCTTGTCGTAGCTGGCCTTGACGTCCTTGGAGGTCATCTCGCTGCCGTCGTGGAACTTGACGCCCTTGCGGAGCTTGAACGTGTAGGTCATCCCGTCCTTGGAAATGGTCCAGGACTCCGCCAGGTCGCCGACGGGCTTGGTGCCCGTTTTGTCGAAGGGATCGACCTTGAGGAGCGTGCTGTAGTGTGGCGCCGTCGGATGGATCAGTCCGAACGTCTCCTCCTCGTGGGCATCGTAGGAGGGCGGCTCGGACGGAACGACGAAGATCAGCTCGCCGCCCGAGCGGGGCTTGTCCTGCGCGACAGAGGAAGCCGGCGCCGCAAGGGCGGCTGCCAGCAGAAGTCCCAGCGTAATGCGCCCGACAGTGGGCTGTGTCATCCAATTCCTCCGTAGAGTTGATCCAACCGGAAAGACCGACTGTGGTTCCAACAACTTGCCGTACATTAGCCGCCCGTCGTCTCTCCTGTCAAGACTGGCAGCGTCATGCTCGATTACTAAACGCGGATGCAGGCCGCCCGGTGCCCGGGCCGAGTCTCCCGCAGCTCTGGCACCCCCTGCTTGCACTCCTCGATAGCGATTGGGCAGCGGGGGTGAAAGACGCACCCCGCCGGGGGACTGAGCGGGCTCGGCACCTCGCCCCTCAGGATCGTGCGCTCCCGCTCAAGCTCGACGGCCGGGTCGGGGATGGGCACGGCCGAGAGCAGGGCCTTGGTGTACGGGTGCTGCGGGTCCTCGTAGAGCGACTGCCTGTCGGTCAGCTCGACGATCTTGCCGAGGTACATCACGGCCACCCGGTCGGAGATGTGGCGGACCACCGAGAGGTCGTGGGCCACGAAGAGATAGGTCAGGCCGAAGCCGGACTGGAGCTCCTCGAGCAGATTGATGATCTGCGCCTGGATGGAGACGTCGAGGGCCGAAACCGGCTCGTCGCAGACGATGAGGGTCGGCTCCATGGCGAGTGCGCGCGCGATGCCCACCCGCTGGCGCTGGCCCCCCGAGAGCTCGTGCGGATAGCGCTTTGCCATGGCGGGCAGGAGCCCCGCGTGACCGAGAAGCTCCTTGACGCGCGCCTCGCGGGCCGCTCCGTCGGAGACTATGCCGTGGACGGCCAGGGGCTCGGCGATCATCTGGCCCACCGTCATGCGCGGGTTGAGAGAGCTGTACGGATCCTGGAAGATGACCTGCATCTTCCTGCGCACGGCGCGGAGCTCGGACGGCGAGGCCGCGGCCAGGTCCTTGCCCTCGAAGAGGATGGATCCGCTGGTCGGCTTCTCAAGCTGGAGGACGCAACGCCCCGTGGTTGTCTTGCCGCAGCCCGACTCGCCCACAAGCCCGAGGGTCTCGCCCCGGCGTATCGAGAACGACACGTCGTCCACCGCTTTGACGACGCCGCGCCGGCCACCCAAAAAGCCGCCCGTGACCTCGAAGTGCTTGGTCAGGTTGCGGACTATTAAGATCTCTTCGCCCTTGGGGGGCTCATCGCGCGCCCGATCACCCGCTACTGACGCCGCCGTGGTCACGCGGTTGCCTTTTGAGCGAGCTCGGCCGCGACCCAGCAGGCCGACACGTGGTTGACCCCGACGCTCTCGAGCGGGGGCGCCTCGCGCAGGCAGCGCTCGATGGCGAACTGGCAGCGCGGCTGGAAGGCGCAACCCGCCGGCAGCCGCGAGAGATCGGGCGGCTGCCCCTGGATGGGGAGGAGCTTGGCCTTCCGGGGCTCGTCGAGACGCGGCACCGAGCGCAGGAGGCCGAGCGTGTAGGGATGGCGCGGGTTGGCGTAGATCTCGCGAGCGGTCCCGCGCTCCACGATCCTACCCGCGTACATGACGTTGACCCGGTCGGCGTAGCGGGCGACCACTCCCAGGTTGTGGGTGATCATCACCATGGCCACGCCCAGCTTCCGGGAAAGCCCCTTCATGAGCTCGAGGATCTGGGCCTGGATCGTGACGTCGAGGGCCGTCGTCGGCTCGTCGGCCAGGATCAGCGCCGGGTTGCAGGCGAGCGCCATGGCGATCATCATCCGCTGCCGCATGCCGCCGCTGAACTGGTGCGGGTACTGCCGCAGGCGCCGCTCGGGATCGGAGATGCCGACCATCCCCATGAGCTCGATGGCGCGC
>WNFC01012298.1_pt1 | contig 10883 bp, 17 predicted proteins | sample 5400541 | NCBI WGS metagenome assembly WNFC01 (sample SAMN13153342, study PRJNA577476) | soil metagenome | isolation source: 120 cm saprolite under Douglas fir tree site 2 hole 2 replicate 1 | place: USA:California | collected 2015-04-18
TCCTGGCCCCTGTGGTCCGAAGTCGAGACCTACCAGCCAGGAAGTGAACCCTGCCGGCCAGCATTCGAGCCCCACCTGCCGGGACCTTCGGCCCATCGTCGCGCGACCCGACCGTAGGGTTACGATCCCTGCACCGTGGACATCCCGCGCGACATGTTCGTGCGCGTCCTTTGGGCGCTCGGCTTCGAGTACGTGACAAACACGGCAACGGCCCAGGTCTACTGGCGCGGCGGCCAACACGTGATCGAGGTTCCGAAGGCCGAGACCGTCGAGTACGCCTGGGCGCTCGATTCACTCGTGCGCTGCGGGATCATGCCCTCGGAGGCCGCGAGGCTTCTATCGGAGCAGCGCGAGTAGCGAGGCACCGAGAGCAAGCACGGCGCTCCTAGCTCAGCGGCTAGGTTGAAGCTCGGCCGCGATCGCGTTCAGTCGATCTTTCGTAATCCCGAGATACGGTGCGGCACGCTCTTCATCGCATGGCGCCTCAACACTCTTGTGGCAGATGGTCAGCATCTTGACGACAGGCGAGGAACACGAAAGGGCTACCCGGCCAATCGTCGCCAGGTGTCGTCGGGCCTCGGCGAGCCACTTGTCGGCTAGGCGGGTGACCATCTGTTGCTGGTAGAGCGCGGCCTGATCCACGATGCCGCCGCCCTCGCTCGCGTACTTCAGTTCCTCCGCGATCTTCGCCTTCGCTTCAGCGCGTGCGCCCTGTGAGAAGCAGACGACGGCGGACCAAGCGCGCTGCGCGTTGACCGACTTCCTGGCGAATGCCGCTTGCTCCCGGCTGTACTGTTCGGCGCGCTCATCAGCTTCCTGCACCGCTTGCTGACGGATGGCGGCGACTCTCGCCGCGGCGGCTTGCTCCTTCGAACGCTCGCGCAAGCGTTCAGCCTCCTCGGCGGCGCGTTCTCGGTCGAACTGCGCGCGGTAGACCTCATCGGCCGTTGCCGGCTCGCCGCGGGCGTGCTTCTCCGCAATCTCGCGCTGGCGGACCAGGCACTCCTGCAGCGTCGCCTCAGCATGCGCCCAAACCACATCCGGGTACCCCATGTGCTGGCGCATCTCTTCGAGCAATTCGATGTCGTCGCGGCACGCCGCTTCTTCTGAGTGCGCCACGTTGTACTCCTCGCGGATTGGTCGGCCGTGACGGCAGCCGACGGTGCCCGACACAGCCAGCAAGACCAGGACGGTGCGCATATCGCCATCCCCCTGTCGCCATAGAGGAAACTACACCCGGTGGTGCCTGCGCAACTTACCTCTTGACAAGTGCCTTACCTGATGGCAAGCTCACCTCCGTACCCAGAGACGGGGGTCTCCGATGGCACAGGCGAACGAGGCGAAGTCGAACCAGTACGAAATCGCGCGCCGCCGCGAGAAGGTGTTCGCGTTCAGCGTCATCCTCGACCGCGCGCTCCGGCAGATGGGCATCGACCCGGACTCGGCGCTGGCCGCAGAGAAGGTCGAGCGCCTCACCGATAGCGACTACGAGATCCTGCGCGGCTTCGCGAACCTCGAGCTGCCCGAGGGCGCCAAGCTGTTCGGTACGCCGTCCCCGGAAGCGAGGGAGCAGTTCCGCGAGCTGTACCGGGCGCGGTGCCGGACGCTGCGCGCGGTGGCGGCGTTCGACGGGCGGCCGATGGGCGAGTGGAGCGACGGGAAGGCGGACCGATCATGATGCCCGCCGGCTACGACAACTGGCGCACCGCCGCCCCCGAGTCCGGCGCCGACGATGAGCCGCCCCGCTGCTCCGTGGATGGGTGCCCCAACGAGGGCCTGAACATGGTCGGCACAGGGTACGGGACGCGGTTCGTTTGTGATGAACACAAACCGGGAGCGGTGCGGGTCGGCGGCTCGGCCGGATGCGCGGCGGGAACGGAGTGCGAGCCATGAGCGCGCGCAACACGAAGACGCTCACCGTTGAGCAGCGTCGACGCATCTTCTGCGTGAAGCACGGCCACAGTCGGCTGCGCGAGTTCTGCTTTGGCTACCACCATTGCGCCCGGTGCGGCGACCTGTTGGGCGACTCTCTGGGTGGCGCGTACCGAGACGAGACCGCCGTCTACGTCGGTCACATGTGCCGGTTCGCGCGCGATGGGACGCAGACTCCGGGCTGCAACTGCCCCGGGAACGCGACGAAGCTGACCAAGAAGGACTTCGCCTTGGTCCCGCAGTGGAACAGTTCGGGCGAAGAGCAGCGGCCTCCGTGGCGAGAGAAGCCGAAGGCCGATGCGGCGCTCGCCAGGGCGGAGGGACGCTGATGTTCTCCGCCGACGAGAAGGAAATCCGGCTCGCGGAAGGCAAGGACCGCGGCCTCCTGGTGCGCGCCGAGCGGTGGATCATCGGCGCACCGCACCGCAGGGGTTGCGCGGCGAACAGGGACCACGACGAGCCGGCGTGCTCCTGCGGGCGCACCGCTCTGCTCGTCGCGTTCATGGACGCGCGCGCCGCCGGGAGGCTCCCGTGACCTACGAGTGCAGCGAAGTGGACCGCGCCCTCCTCCGCGAGCTGGAGCAGGGCATCGACCGCATCGAGGCGCTGGCAAAGAAGGACTGGCCGGTGCGGCTGGAATGCTCGCGATTGCGAGCGTTCGTAGCCGCGCTCCGGAAGGAACCGCCGCCAGCGAAGGTGCCGCCGCTGCGCAAGCTGGCAGTGGTCGGCGGCGTGAAGTTCGACTTGGTGCAGACGAGCGGCGTCCGGCCGAGCGACGAGGCGATCGAGCGCGCTTTCGTCGAGCGAGACGAGCCATGACCATCGCGCGCCCGGCGGCGGAGAGGTTCTGGCCGCATGTCGACAAGGAGGGCCCGGTGCATCCAGTTCTAGGGACGCCATGCTGGTTGTGGGCCGGCCACCGCGACAAGCGCGGCTACGGGCAATTCAACGTCGGCAAGAGGAAGCTCCGACTCGCGCACCGCGTGGCGTGGGAGTTGACCAACGGGCCAATCCCCGACGGGCTGTTCGCCTGCCACCACTGCGATAACCCGCCTTGCGTGCGTCCGGACCATCTGTTCCCGGGCACCAACGGCGACAACATCAACGATGCCATCCGCAAAGGGCGCTATCACTCGCATTGGTCGAAGGGGATGCGCAGCCCGAACGCGCAGCTGACCGAGACGCAGGTCGCGAGCATCAAGCGGCGTCTGCTCGATGGCGAAATGGGCATCGACATCGCGGCCGACGCGTGCGTGTCGAAGGCCCTGATCTCGAACATCAACACAGGAAGGCTCTGGGGCGACGTGGCGCCGGCGCCGGCCGCGTACGTGAACCGCGAGCCGGAGCCGGACCCGGCGTGCCTCGCCGAGCAGGAGGGCGACGATGCCTGAGTGGTGGGAGCGCAGCTTCGGGCCGTGCTGGAAGTGCGGGCGCACATGGCACGGCTGAGCGGCGGACACGACGTGCCCGTGCGGCGCGTGCAACGAGCCGAGCGAGCACGAGCCATCGCAGTGCTGCGCGGAGCATCCGATGCCGGCTGAGCACCCCATCGTCGGCATCGCCCGCTGCGCCCAGTGCAACACGACCGTGCGCGTCGAGGAGCGCCGCGATCCCTGGGACGAGCCCTACAACACCTTCGAGCTCCACTGCCGGCCCGGATCGGAGCAGGTCTGCAGCGGCTCGCACTCCGGGATCGCCGAGGACCTCGTGCGCCCCGACACCGAGGCGGACCGCAGCGCCCTGGCGCTCGAGTGGGCTCAGGCACGGCCGTGCGGGAACTGCCTGCGCAAGCCGCGCACGCGCGGGGACCACCTCTGCGACGGGTGCCGGAACGCGGTTCGGACGCCGGAGGAGCGCGAAGCCGCCGCGGTGGAAGAGGAAGACCAACTCGGGGAGGTCCGCTGATGGGACGCGGGATCCGCAGAGTGCCGCCGGACTGGCAGCACCCGAAGAACGAATACGACGGCTTCCAGCCGCTCTTCGATCGCGTCTTCGAGCGGGAGCTCAAGGAGTGGACCGAGGGGCAGCGCCGCTGGGACGCAGGTGAGGACCCGGCTCGCGCGAAGTACGAGGCCGAGCGGGGGTATTCGGTCGCTTGGGAAGATTGGCACGGCAACCCTCCGGACCCTGCGTACCACCGCCCAGACTGGCCGGAGGAGAGCCGCACCGCCTACCAGGTCTACGAGACGGTCAGCGAGGGCACGCCGATCTCGCCGGTCTTCCCCACCGAAGCCGACCTGCTCGCCTGGCTCACGCAGCCCGATGGCGCCCCGGGGATGGGCATCGGCGGACGCAAGCTGGTCATGGACGTGGAGACGGCCCGGCGCTTCGTCGCCGCCGCATGGGCGCCGTCGATGGTCATGCAGCACGGGAAGATGGAATCCGGAATCGCGATCCACAAGGACAACCCTTGACCCTCTCCCCCGACCAGGTGGCCGTCCGCCGGACGCGCGTCGGCTCCTCGGATATGGGCGCCCTGCTCGGCGTCGACCCGCACTGGACCGCGCTCGACGTCTTCCGCGAGCGGGTCCACGGGCAGCAGCGCGAGGAGACCCCCGAAATGGTGTGGGGCCGCTACCAAGAGGGCGCCGGGCTCACGTACTTCCAGGACTCCACCGGGCTTCGCATCGTGCGCCCGGAGAGCACCTTCGTACACCCGGCGGCCGACTACCTCTGCGCCACGCCAGACGCGCTCGCGTACGACGGCGACGCCAATGTCGGCGATCTCAAGGAAGTGAAGAACGTCGGCCGGTGGATGCTCGATGGGTGGGAGCCGGAAGAAGAAGCCATCCCGCTGCGCGTCCGTGCGCAGGTGCAGATCGCCCTGGACGTGACGGTCGCGCTCGGGATCGCCAGCACTAAGGGCGAAGTGATCGCCATCCTGGCCGGCGAGCCGCCCGCGTTCGTCCCGGTGGACCACGACCCCGACGGCTGCGGCGTCCTGCGCCAGCTGGCGGAGAAGTTCGTCCGCGACTGCCTCATCCCGGGGAAGGAACCGAAGGGTTGGGAGAAGGACCGCAGCGCGCTCGACTACGTGAAGCGCCGGTTCAAGGAGCACGACGAGTCGATGAAGTTGCCCACCGCTGAGGCGGTCACGCGCGCGCGGCAGCTCGGGGTCGCGAAGAGACGCCTCGCCCGCTGGAAGGCGGTCGCCGAGGAGGCGCAGGCGCGGCTTTGCGCGGAGATCGGCGAGGCGGCGGGGATCCAGGGCGTGTGCACCTGGAAGGCGAACAAGAAGGGCACCCGCACGCTGCTGCCCTGGAACAAGGAGTGGTGACCATGGCGAACGGAACGAGAACGCAGACGCAGACGAGGCCGCAGCAGCAGGCGCTCGACCAGCAGCCGCGCGGGACCGCCGCGATGGTGCCGGCGGCGCAGCAGGAGGTGGAGGTCTCGTTCGAGAAGTACGCGACCCTCCGCGTGAACCACCTGGAGCCGCTCGCGGCGGGTCTCGTCGACCCGAAGAAGGCGATCAAGGCCGCGGTGATGGCCGAGTACGTGAACCCGAAGCTGAAGAACTGCACGAACGCCTCGAAGTTCATGGCGCTCGTCAAGCTGACCGAGGCCGGGCTCGAGCCGGACGGCGTGGAGGCCGCGCTCGTCCCGTACGGAACGAAGTGCGAGGCGGTGCCCATGTACCAGGGCATCTGCAAGCTCCTCTACTCGTCCGGGATGGTGAAGGCGGTCACCGCCGAGATCGTCTGGTCGAACGAGATCGCCCAGGGCCGGTTCAAGTACCGGAAGGGCGCCGATCCCTGGATCGACCACGAGCCGCTGCTTGAGCACCGCGGCAATCCGATCGGCGCGTACGCCGTGATCCAACTGACGACCGGCGGCGTCCTGTGTGACTTCATGAACGCGGAGGAGCTCGAGAAGATCAAAGAGAAGTCTCCCGGGTCGAAGCGCGATGACAGCCCGTGGCGGACGCACCCGCTGGAAATGTGGAAGAAGTCGCCGCTGCGCCGGATCTCGAAGCTCGGTCCGAAGTCGCAGCAGCTGCGCGCCGCGCTCAAGCTGCTCGAGGCGCAGACCATCGAGACCACCGCGCTGCCGGTCGCGCCCACCGCGAACGCCCAGCTCGCCCAGGTCGCGCGCGCTGCGCTCGCCGAGTCGAACGAGCCATCGAGGGAGGTTGAGGGCGAGATCGTCAACGGCGACGCGCCGACCTCGACGCCGCAGGAGGACCAGGAGTTCGAGGCGGGCTTCACGCCGCAGCAGTAGCCACCTCGGCCGCCGGCTCCTGCTGAGCCAGGAGCGCGCCGCATCCCGCGGCGTTCGCAACGGGTCGACGGCGGCCAGTTCTAGACGGAGGACACGATGTCGAACGAGATGCTCTGGCTGGTCACCATGGAAGCGCCCGATGGTCCACCAGATGGCGGACCGTTCGAGTGCGAGGCGCTGGACGACGCGATCGACTACATGCGCGACCATCGCGGAGAGGGTCCCATCCTCTGGGCGCGCAGCGACATCGGCCTGATCGGCTCGAGCGCCGAGCCGGCGGAGCCGGCCCCGAAGAAGAAGCGCGTCCAGCGCAGACACAAGGAATCCCCGGCCCCCCCGGAGCAGAGGACGCAGACGACCCCCGCTGCCGACGCTCCGAAGGCCGGGGAGAGTAACTCCCAACAGGGGCCCCGAGCCGACGGGAAACGGGTGGCCGGCGAAGACGGGCCCCGCCCATGCGACGCAGGACCTGGCGCGGTGAGCGCGGACAAGCTGGCGGTGTCGGCCTCCGTGACCGCAGGAGCTTCTCGCCAGGAGGACCGGACGGGAGAGCCGGCCGGGCAGCGCGGATCCGCGGAGGGTGGGCCACCGACCCCTGCGGCCGCTGCGAAATGGGGCCACACCCAGGGCGGGCAGGACTGGCACCTCTGGTATCCGGACCGAGGCGAGGCCGTCTGCGGCTCGCTCACCACCGCGGAGATCACCTTCGAGCAGCCGATCGAGGGCGAGACGACGGTGTGCTTCCGCTGCGCCAAGCGTGAGCGGCGGCCCGCTGCGAAGTCTTTGTCCTGCGGGGGAACGCGCTGCCGCGACAACGGCAAGACCGAGGTGCACGACACCGCAGATCCATCGTGCACGAAGGTGCATCCGAAGCGGCGGGAGGCGGCGCGCTGATGAGACCCCCCGCCCTGCGCATCCACGCCGAGGAGATCCTGGCGGATTCCTTCGCCGGAGGTGGCGGCGCCTCGACCGGGCTCGAATGGGCCACGGGGCGGAGCCCGGACTTCGCGATCAATCACGACGCGAAGGCGATCGCGATGCACCAAGCCAACCACCCGGACACGCACCACTTCTGCGAGGACGTGTTCAAGGTGAACCCGCGTGACGTGGTGGGCAGCCGCAGGATCGCGCTCGCCTGGTTCTCGCCGGATTGCACCTACTTCTCCAAGGCGCGCGGAGCCAAGCCATTCCGGGATCCGGACGGAGCTCGCCGGCGTCGCGGGCTCGCCGGCGTCGTCATCCGCTGGGCGGCCTTGCCCAAGCTCCGCAAGCCTCGCGTCATCATCATGGAGAACGTCGAGGAGTTCGAGGATTGGGGGCCGCTCGACGAGAACGGGCTGCCGGACCCGCTGCGCGCCGGCCTCTCATTTCGGCGCTGGCTCGCGCAACTGCGCAACCGCGGGTACGAGGTTCAGTACCGCCAGCTCGTCGCGTCGGACTACGGCGCGCCGACTCGCCGGAAGCGGCTGTTCGTCATCGCCCGCAGCGACGGCCGCCCGATCGTGTGGCCCAAGCCGACGCACGGGCCGGGGCTGCTCACGCCGCGCGCCGCCGCGGAGTGCATCGACTTTGCGCTTCCGGTCCACTCGATCTTCCTGACCAAGGAAGAGGCGCGCCGGGTCGGGGTGAAGCGCCCGCTCGCGGACAAGACGATGGCGCGCATTGGCCGCGGCGTGTGGCGCTACGTCATCAACGCCGCCGAGCCATTCATCATCCCCGTGACTCACGGCGGCGACCTGCGATCGCATCCAGTCAGCGAGCCGATGCGGACGATCACCGGAGCGCACCGCGGCGAGCACGCGCTGGTCGAGCCCTTCCTGTTCCGCACGGCTCACGGCGAACGCGACGCCACCGGGAAGAAGCGCGGTCGCGGCGAGCATTCCATCGAGGAGCCGCTGCCGACGGTCACGGCGAGCAGCATCGACTTCGCGCTCGCCGCGCCGTACCTGGCGCGACTCGGCCAGTACGGGGGCAACGGCAAGTACGTCAACGACGTGCGGGAGCCGCTGACCACCGCGACCACGAAGGCGGAGCACCTCCTCGTTTCCCCCTCGCTCATCCAGGCTAGGTACGGAGAGCGTCCCCGGCAGGCGCCGAGGTGCCTCGACATCCAGGAGCCGCTCGGCACGGTGGTCGGCGGCGGCAGGAAGCACGCGCTCGTCGCGGAGTTCCTCGCCCGGCACTACGGCGGGCACGAGAACGACGGCGCACCGCTGCAGCAAGAGCTGCCGACCATCACAACGCGCGACCACCACGCCCTGGTCGCCTTGCACCTGTTGAAGCTGCGCGGCGACATCGCGGACCATCCGAACACCGCCCAGGACATCCACGAGCCGTTCCCCACGATCACCACCGCCGGCGGTCGCGGTGGCCACCTCGCCGAGGTCCGGGCGTTCCTGATCAAGTACTACGGCACCGATCAGGACCCGCAACTCGGGCTGCCGCTCTCGACGGTCACCACCAAGGACCGCTTCGGCCTCGTCACCGTGCACGGCGAGGACTACGCCATCGCCGACATCGGGATGCGGATGCTGGTGCCGCGCGAACTGTTCAACGCGCAGAGCTTCCCGCCCGAGTACCAGATCGACGTTCTCTGCAATGGGAAGCCGCTCACAAAGGGCGACCAGGTCGAGCTCTGCGGCAACGCCGTGCCGCCGAAGATGGGAGAGGTACTCGCCGCGGCGAACCTCTCCGACAACCCGGAAGGCATCGAGGACGCGTCATGACGCGCGCCTCCGCCGCCACCCCAAAGGTCGACCCCTCCGAGCTGGACGCCTTCCCGGCAGGCTGGAAGCGGCCCGAGTTCGAGATCGACCGGCCGGGCCGCGAGTACACCGCCGGCGCGTTCCACCTCCTCGTGTCCTGCAACACGACGGACCACGAGCCCGAGCCGTGGCACTGCTCGGTCTTCTACCGTGGCGACGTCGATGCTGTGTGGACGAAGGGCGGGTTCGCCTCGGCGGCGGCCGCGCTGCAGGCCTGCGTGAGCCAGGCGCTCCGGATGGTCCGCGAGACCAAGGACGCCGTGCAGAGGGCGGACAAGCGATGAACGCCGTACAGGCCAAGCTCCCGGATACAGAGGCGGTGCGCGCCATCGCCCACAACTACGCCCGGACCCTGCGCGGCGAGATTGCCGATGCGGTTCCCGGCGCCGGCCAGGGCATCGCCCTGATCGCGAGCGAGTACGACATCCGGTTCTCGGAGGGGATGCAGGGCGCGCGGGATCTGATGGTGTTCCTGTACCGCGTCGCCGGCGTCCGCGCCTGCCGGGTCTGCGGCTGCACCGACGACGAGGCCTGCAAGGGCGGCTGCAGCTGGGCGGGGACGGACCTGTGCTCGCATTGCATTCCGCAGCGACGGAGGAAGCGTGGGCGCTGAGACTTCCATTGCGACAAGAAAGCCGAACACTGGGGGAATGGGCCACGACGCTTCTTCGGCGAGGCGCACTGGAGCGAGCCGCGCCGCTGGAACAAGAGTGCGGCGGCTCGCGGTGTACGCGAGCGGGTCTTCTGCGCATCCATGGCCGATGTGTTCGAATCGCGGGCGGACCTGTCGAAGTGGCGCATCAAGCTGTGGACGCTGATCGAACAGACGCCGTTCCTTGATTGGCAGCTCCTGACCAAGCGGCCCGAGAACCTTATTCTCTTGCCAGAAGCGTGGATCCGCGATCCGCGACCAAACGTGTGGATCGGGACCAGCGTGGAGGACCAGGAGCGCGCCGACAAGCGGATCCCGTTGCTGCTCCAGACGCCCGCCGCGGTGCGGTTCCTGTCCGTCGAGCCGATGCTCGATGCGGTGGACCTGCGCGGTGCGCTTCCCCAGGAGGACGAGGGCGATCTTGAGGGCCGGATCACGCACCGAGGTCGGGAGGGCGTCGACTGGATCATTATCGGCGGCGAGAGCGGCGGCGGCGCGCGGCCGATGCGGCTGGAGTGGATGGCGTCCATCGCCCAGCAATGCAAGGCGGCCGGCGTGGCCTGCTTTACGAAACAGTGGGGCAGCCGGCCGATCGGAGATGACGGCCAACTGATCAAGCTCCGCGACCATAAAGGCGGAGATCCGCACGAATGGAGCGGCGACTGGCCGCGCGAGTTTCCGGAGACAACGCCATGACGACCGAGACGCCCCAGCCGACGTGCACGATCTGCGGACGCCTGCGCGGGTACGGTCCGCCGTGCTGCGATTGGAATCTGCACATCGGCACCATGTCGAACGAAGTGGAGCACTGGCGCCTCGGGTATGAGCGCGAGAATCTCCGCGCCAACGAGGAACATGCCGTCAGAATGCAATTGGAAGCGGCTCACGCCACGCTGATGCGGGAAGCGTTGGCGCGCGCAGAGGCGGCCGAATCCGCCAGCTTCGACGCCGAGGAGCGAACCGAAGAATACCGCGCGGTTGGAGCCGCCCGCGCCGAGGAGCGCAGGCGCGCGCTAGTCGATGCGAGGGATGCGGTGCGCAAGGCCGTCGAGCCGGGGCCGTATCGGTACACCGCCGTGCTTGCGATTGAGTCGCTCGCCTCCGCGCCCGCCCCGCTCCAGTCTCCCCCCGAGCAAGATGCGTCCCACGTCGAGGCCGGGGCCTCGCGGGGGGAGACTTCCATCCGCATCCACCGCGCTTCCCGAGGAAGTGGAACGTCGATGAACGACGACCCGAAGGGCCTTATGGCCGAGCAGCGGGAACGACTTGGACCGCTCTGCACGCACTTCCGGTACGCCAGTCGCTGCGAAGAA
>WNFC01009308.1_pt1 | contig 10882 bp, 10 predicted proteins | sample 5400541 | NCBI WGS metagenome assembly WNFC01 (sample SAMN13153342, study PRJNA577476) | soil metagenome | isolation source: 120 cm saprolite under Douglas fir tree site 2 hole 2 replicate 1 | place: USA:California | collected 2015-04-18
CTCACCGGCAACGAGCATCCCAATCTCGTGCCCTACGCGATCTTTCCGACCCGCACCGACAACATTTTCATCGGCGTCGGCAATGACGGCACCTTCCGCAAGCTCGCCAAGGAGATCGGCAAGCCAGAGCTCGGCACCGATCCGCGCTTTGCCCGCAACAAGGATCGCATCGCCAACCGCGAGGCGCTGCGCGAGGAGCTCGCCGCAATGTTCCGCCAGCACGAGGCGGAGCCATTGTGCAACCGGCTGCTCGCCGCGGGCCTGCCGGCCGGCCCGGTTCAGAAGATCGATCAGGCGCTGACCAATCCGCACACCCTCCACCGCGGTGATGTGATCGAAAAGGATTGGTACAAGGGTGTCGCCTCGCCGATCCGGCTGGAGCGCAGCAAACCGAGCCTGCGCCGCGCGCCGCCGAAATTCAGCCAGCACTCGGCCGAGGTGCTCGCCGAGTTCGGCTATTCGACGGGCGAGATCGATGCACTGATGGAGAAGGGCGTGGTGTGCGGATCGGAGCGGAAGCGCTGACCGCCTGCCGGCAAAAGCTGGGGATGATGGCCGATCCGCGTCCTCCCATTTTGGACTTCGCATTTTTGGACCTTCCTTGGGCCGCGCTTCCCCCGTACCATCCCCTTGTTTATACGGTCATTTGCACGTCATCCGGTGCTGCTAACGCGCAATCAGGATGATGACGGTTCCAAACGGGGGAGGTATTGATGACTTTTCGACAATTCGGTGCTGCCGCGGCAGTCGCGGCCACGCTGGCATTCGGTGCTGCACCCGCGTGGGCGGCGACCGAGATCCAGTGGTGGCACGCCATGACCGGCGGCAACAACGACGTCGTGGTCAAGCTCGCCAACGACTTCAACGCGTCGCAAAGCGACTACAAGGTCGTTCCGACCTACAAGGGCGGCTATGCGGACACGATGAACGCGGGCATCGCCGCCTTCCGCGCCGGCAACGCGCCCCACATCATGCAGGTGTTCGAAGTCGGCACCGCCACCATGATGGCGGCGACCGGCGCGGTGAAGCCGGTCTACAAGCTGATGGCCGAGACGGGCGAGAAGTTCGATCCCAAGGTCTACCTGCCCGCGATCACCGGCTACTATTCGACCTCGAAGGGCGAGATGCTGTCCTTCCCCTTCAACTCGTCGTCCACCGTCACGTGGATCAATCTCGACGCGCTCAAGAAGGCCGGCATCGCCGAGCCACCGAAGACCTGGCCGGAGGTTTTTGAGGATGCCAAGAAGCTGAAAGCTGCCGGTTACACCACTTGCGGATTCTCCGGCTCGTGGGTGACCTGGGTCAATCTCGAGCAGCTTTCTGCCTGGCACAACGTGCCGCTCGCCAGCAAGGCCAATGGTCTCGACGGCTTTGACACGGTGCTGGAGTTCAATGGCCCCGTGCAGGTCAAGCATCTCGAAAATCTTGCCGAGCTGCAGAAGGACAAGACCTATGACTATGCGGGCCGCACCAACACCGGCGAGGGCCGCTTCACCTCCGGCGAGTGCCCGATCTACCTGAGCTCCTCGTCGTTGTTCGCCAACATCAAGGCGCAGGCCAAGTTCAACTTCACCGCGGCGCCGATGCCGTACTATCCGGACGTCAAGGGCGCGCCGCAGAACTCGATCATCGGTGGCGCTTCGCTCTGGATCATGGGCGGCAAGTCGGCCGAGGAATACAAGGGCGTCGCAAAATTCCTGACGTTCCTCTCGGATACCGATCGCCAGGTCTGGATCCACAAGGCGTCGGGCTACCTGCCGATCACCAAGGCGGCCTACGAGAAGGCCAAGGCCGAGGGCTTCTACAAGGACCAGCCCTATCTGGAAACGCCGTTGCTCGAGCTGACCAGCAAGGAGCCGACCGAGAATTCGCGCGGTCTGCGTCTCGGCAACATGGTGCAGCTGCGTGACGTCTGGTCGGAAGAGATCGAGCAGGCGCTTGCCGGCAAGAAGACGGCCAAGCAGGCACTCGATGCGGCAGTCGAACGCGGCAACCAGATGCTTCGGCAGTTTGAAAAAACCGCCGTCCACTGAGATGATGGCTCGAAGATAAAGCCTGGCAGGCCGCGAGCCGCGGCCTGCCCCTTTTGTGGGTGTCATGCAAAAGCAATCGGTCTTCCAGTCAAAGCTGCTGCCTTACGCGCTGGTTGCTCCGCAGCTCGCGGTCGTCCTGATTTTCTTCTACTGGCCGGCCGCGCAGGCGCTGCTGCAGTCGTTTCTGCTCCAGGACGCCTTCGGCCTTTCCACGACCTTTGTCTGGTTCGAGAATTATCGCGACCTTCTCAACCAGCCCGACTATTTCGCTGCGATCGTCAGGACCTTTGCGTTCTCGTTTGCGATTGCGGGCGCTTCGCTGTCATTGGCGCTCTTGCTGGCCGTGATGGCCGACAAGCCGATGCGCGGAGGCACGGTCTATCGCACGCTCCTGATCTGGCCCTACGCGGTGGCGCCGCCGGTGGTCGGAGTGTTGTGGGTGTTCATGCTCAACCCGTCGCTGGGCATTCTGGCGCACGCGCTCCGTAACATGGGCATCGACTGGAATCCGCTGCTGGACGGCACGCAGGCCGCGACGCTGATCATTCTCGCCGCCGCCTGGAAGCAGATTTCCTACAACTTCCTGTTCTTCCTGGCCGGCCTGCAGAGCATTCCGAAGAGCGTGCTCGAGGCGGCAGCGATCGACGGCGCGCGGCCGATGCGGCGGTTCTGGACCGTGACCTTCCCGCTGCTGTCGCCGACGATCTTCTTCCTGCTGGTCGTCAACATCGTCTACGCCTTCTTCGATACTTTCGGCATCATCGACACCATGACCCGCGGCGGACCTGCCAAGGCGACCGAAACCCTGGTCTACAAGGTCTATGTCGATGGCTTGCTCGGCGGCAATCTCGGCAGCTCCGCGGCGCAATCCGTCATCCTGATGGTCCTCGTCATCCTGCTGACCGCGGTCCAGTTTCGCTTCGTCGAACGCAAGGTGACCTACTGATGGTCGAGCATGAGGGCATCCGGCGCTATCTCGCCCACGTCATCCTGTGGATCGGAATCGCGATCGTCGCGTTTCCGGTCTATCTCGCCTTTGTTGCGTCCACCCAGGACAACGCGGCGATCGCCAATGGACAGATGTCGCTGTTGCCCGGCGGACACTTCCTGGAGACCTATTACCAGACGATCTTCGTCGGCACGAGCGGCTCGACGCGAGAGCCGGTCGGCACGATGCTGTTCAATTCGTTCGTCATGGCCATGCTGATCGCGGTCGGCAAGATCGCGATCTCCATCATCTCCGCCTACGCGATCGTCTATTTCCGCTTTCCGTTCCGGATGGCGATCTTCTGGACCATCTTCATCACCTTGATGTTGCCGATCGAGGTCCGCATCTATCCGACCTACAAGATCGTCGCCGACCTGCATCTGCTCGACAGCTATGCCGGCCTGTCGCTGCCGCTGATCGCGTCTGCCACCGCGACGCTGCTGTTCAGGCAATTCTTCATGACCGTTCCCGACGAATTGCTGGAAGCCTCGCGCATCGATGGCGCGGGCCCGTTCCGTTTCTTCTGGGATACGCTGCTGCCGCTCTCGCGCACCAACATGGCGGCGCTGTTCGTGATCCTGTTCATCCTCGGCTGGAATCAATATCTCTGGCCGCTCCTGATCACCACGCGTGACGACATGCAGACCATCCAGGTCGGCATTCGCAAGATGATCACCACCACCGATGCGCTCACCGAATGGCCGATCGTGATGGCGACCGCGGTTCTTGCCATGTTGCCGCCGGTCTTCGTCGTTGTCGTCATGCAGAAACTGTTCGTGCGCGGACTGGTCGAGACGGAAAAATGAGGGAGCGAATAGTGAGTAGCGAATGGCGAATGGAAAATTCTGCGAACGCGCTCGCATGCTGCGCTTCCCTATTCGCCACTCGCCATTCGCTATTCGCCGGTGAAGCCAATGGCTAACGTCGTCCTCCGCAATGTCCGCAAGACGTATCCTGGCGGATTCGAGGCCATCAAGGGCGTCGATTTCGAGGTCGGCGACGGCCAGTTCTGCGTGCTGGTCGGGCCCTCCGGCTGCGGCAAATCCACGCTGCTACGTATGGTCGCGGGGCTGGAGACCATCACCGGCGGCGAGATCGATATCGGCGGACGCATCGTCAACCAGATTGAGCCCGCCGACCGGGACATCGCGATGGTGTTCCAGAACTACGCGCTCTATCCGCACATGAGCGTCTACAACAACATGGCCTATGGCCTGCGCAACCGCGGCATGGCAGAGCCGGAGATCAAGACTCGCGTCGAGGAAGCCGCGCGCGTCCTCGAACTCGGCGCGATGCTGGAGCGCAAGCCGAGGCAATTGTCCGGCGGCCAGCGCCAGCGCGTCGCCATGGGCCGCGCCATCGTCCGTCAGCCCAAGGTGTTCCTGTTCGACGAGCCGCTGTCCAACCTCGACGCCAAGCTGCGCATCGCGATGCGCGTCGAGATTCGCAAATTGCAACGGCGGCTGAGCACGACGTCAATCTATGTCACCCACGATCAGCTCGAGGCGATGACGCTCGCCGACATCCTGGTCGTGATGAATGGCGGTCAGGTCGAGCAGATCGGCAACCCGCTGGCGATCTACGAGAAGCCGGCGACCACCTTCGTCGCCTCCTTTATCGGCGCGCCGCCGATGAACCTGATGTCGACGCGGCCTGACGAGATCAGATCGCAGCTCGGCGACGGCCGTGCCGCCGAGGCCGGCATCCTCGGCATCCGCCCCGAAGATTTCGTCATCACTGACGAGACGCCGGCCGGTGGCGTCGCGCTTCCCCTCACGGTGGAAGCGATCGAGCGCGTCGGCGCCGAGACCTTCGTCTATGGCACGCGGCAGCAGGACGAGCAGCGCGTTGCCGCCAATCCCGGCGAGCTGCCGCCCGGCGAGATCATTGTCCGCATTCCCGGAACCGAGGCGCCGGCGATCGGCCAGAGGATCCGCGTCGCCGCGATCCGCGACAAACTGCATCTGTTCAGTGACGACGGCCGGAAGCGGATCGAGGCCCAAAGAATGATGAAATTGGGTTCGGCCTGAGGCTTCCGCGCCCGGCCGACAAAAAATATCGAAAACAACCCCATGCAAAGTAGCCGGGGTGGCACTTTGGCCGTCCCCGAATATCACGGTGTCATCTTTCGGTCAGCCGGCCGGGCCGGAATCGCGTTGGTGAGGGGCTCGGCAAGGTGCTTGAACACCCGTTCCCTCGTGCCCATATTGTTCCCCAAGGGGTGCCGGTAGGGCCCTGAAACGTCAAAGTCGCTTCGAGAGGACTTTGTAAACTATGTCTCGTGTTCCTTCGTTATCCAGTCCGTTTCTTCTTGGATTTGACGAAATCGAGCGTGTGCTCGATCGCGTCGTCAAGGGCGCCGACGGTTATCCTCCCTACAATATAGAGAGGTGCGACCGTGCCAACGGCCAGCCCGAACGGCTGCGAATCACGCTGGCGGTGGCGGGATTTACCCGCGACCAACTTGATGTAACCATTGAGGAAAACCAGCTCGTGATCCGGGGTCGCCAGCAGGACGACAAGGCCCGGCAATACATCCATCGCGGCATCGCGGCGCGCCACTTCCAGCGCACCTTCGTGCTTGCCGAGGGGATGCAGGTACTGGGCGCGGATTTGAAGAACGGGTTGTTGTCGATCGACCTTGCCCGGCCTGAACCGGAGAAGATCGTTAAGACAATCGCTATCAATGAACACGAATAATGGAACGAGGAGCGGACTCGACCGCTTAGTCTCCAAAAGGAGTCGAGACCATGACTGAAGGTAATGTTGCGTTAGAGCCTCGCGTCTCACTGGAGATGCTGGCGAGCATGGGCGAAGGCCATATCGCCTACGTCAAGCAGATCCGCTCCGAGGACGTGCCGGGGCTGTTTCCGCAGGCGCCGAAGATCGCGCCGGGACTCAAGCTGTTCGCGCTCCACGCCGCCGACGGTACGCCGATCATGCTGACCGATTCGCGCGAGGCCGCGGTCGCCAATGCCTGGAGCAACGAGCTTCAAGCCGTCAGCGTACACTGACGCGATCGGCGCCAAGTAGCGTCCGTAAGAATTCGTAAGTTAGCGGGTGTGTCCCTGATAGGAATCGGGGGCACGCCCGTTTTTCTTTACTGGACAGTCGTGACGATGAACGAGACGAAACCTCAAGCCTTCACATCGACGGACGTCTCGCAGGCCGAACCCCTGGGCAGGACCATGCTCGCGCTCAACAATGCGCATGCCCAGGAATTGTCCTGGCTGGAGCCTGAACGGCTGCAATACCTGGTGGCGCACGCCTTCCTGGCGCGACGAATTGGCGATCTCGACGCCTTCCTGCTGGCGTTCGACCAGGAGGCACGTTACGACAGCCCGAACTTTCTCTGGTTTCGTGCGCGCTATCCGCGCTTCGTCTATGTGGACCGGATCGTCGTCACTTACTCCGCGCGCGGGCGTGGCTATGCGCGGCTGCTCTATCGCGATCTGTTCGATCGAGCGTCCGAGGCCGGCCATGAGCGCGTGGTCTGCGAGGTCAATGCGCGGCCGCCCAATCCCGAATCGGACGTCTTTCACGCCGCGCTCGGCTTTGTCGAGGTCGGCAGCGCGAGCATTCACAACGATAGCAAGACCGTCCGCTATTTGTTGCGGACGATCTAAAGGGTCAGACGATCCGTCGATGCATTGATCGAAGCCCGAGTGAGCCGTTCTACGCCGCGCTGGCGGGCGGCAGCGCCAGCACCGAGTAGATCGCCTGGGCATCGCGCGAAGCGCGCAGCTTCTTGGCGACGTCCTGATCGCGCAGCAGCCTGGCGATCCGGGCCAGCGCCTTCAGATGATCGGCGCCGGCGCCTTCCGGCGCCAGCAGCAGGAAGATGAGATCGACTGGCTGACCATCCATCGCTTCGAAATCGATCGGCCGTTCCAGCCGCGCAAACAGGCCGAACAGCTTTTCGAGCTTCGGCAGCTTGCCGTGGGGGATCGCGACGCCATAGCCGACGGCGGTGGTGCCGAGCTTCTCGCGCTGCAGCAAGACCTCGAACACCGAGCGCTCGTTCTGCCCGCTCAACTCGGCCGCCTTGGCGGCCAGTTCCTGCAGCGCCTGTTTCTTGCTGTTGACTTTCAAAGCCGGGAGGATCGCCTCGGGTGCGACCAGATCGGTAATCGTCATGGGGCGTTCCGAGGTGGATTGAACCGTCAGGTTGCGAAATAGGCCTTCATCGGCCAGCGTCAAGAAGTTCAGCGGAAAGACGAGCTCATGTCCAGGTCCTGATTTGGGGGCTTCTACTCCAACGCAACGGCGGTGCCAACACCCCCGAGAGCAGTCCTGCCAGCTATCATTAAAGAACAACGTGGGCTCAAAAAAGCCGCAGGTCAGGTGTTAACCGCAGGCGGATCCACCCAGCCGATGTTGCCATCGGAACGCCGGTAAATGATATTCAGGCGGCCGCTCGATCCGTGCTGAAACACCAGGCAGGCCGCGCCGGTCAGGTCGAGCTCCATCACCGCTTCGCTCACCGAAAGCCGTTTCAGCGACGTGGTCGCTTCGGCGATGATGACCGGGCTGTAGCCGGTCACCTCGTCGTCGCTCTCGGCCGGCGCCTCGATGACATAGCTCGGCGCATCCAGGGTCGACCCGACCATCTCCGCCAGCGCGGCCGAGGCCACATGGGCCTTTCGCGCGGAACGATCCTTCAGCCGGCTCTTATAGCGGCGGAGGCGCTTTTCGATCATCAGAAGCGTCTGGTCGGCGCTGGCATACGCGTCGGCGGCGTTCGATTCGGCTTCCAGCGTGATTCCGGAATCCAGATGCAGCGCGCAGTCGGTCCGGAAACCGAAGCCGTCCTTGCTCAGCGTGAGGTGGCCGGAATAGTTTCCGTCGAAATATTTGCGCAGGACCTCCTCGGTACGCTCGGTGACCCGCCCGCGCAGCGCTTCGCCGACATTGATGCTCTTTCCCGAAATCCTGAGAGTCATTTGGATGCCTCGATTGGATTAGCCTGGAGGGAGACTGACACTACCGCCATTTGACACCGACGCAATCCGAAGCCCCAGCTGCGGGCGCGCGGCAAAATGCGCAGGGAACTTCAAGTCGGCAGCGCGAGCGCGCTTTGCTTGTCGCGCCGCCGCTGCACGGAGGACGGAATTCGCATGGCCTCGCGGTACTTCGCGACCGTGCGGCGAGCGATGTCAATACCCGACGCGCGAAGGCGTTCCACGATGGTATCGTCGGAGAGGATCGCGCTGGCGTTCTCGGCATCGATCAGCTGCTTGATGTGATGCCGGACGGCTTCCGCCGAATGCGCCTCGCCACCGTCGGCGGACGCGATCGAGGCGGTGAAGAAATATTTCAGTTCGAACGTGCCGCGATTGGTCGCCATGTATTTGTTGGCCGTGACGCGCGACACGGTCGATTCGTGCATCTGGATCGCGTCCGCCACCGCTTTCAGATTGAGCGGCCGCAGATGCGCCACGCCGTGGGTAAAGAAGCCGTCCTGCTGCCGCACGATTTCGGTCGCGACCTTCAGAATGGTGCGGGCGCGCTGATCGAGCGCGCGCACCAGCCAGGTCGCGTTTTGCAGGCAATCGGTGAAATAGGTCTTGTCGCCGTCCTTGCGGATCGTCTTCGACAATTCCGAGTAGTAGATCTGGTTGACCAGCACGCGCGGCAAGGTGTCGCTGTTGAGTTCGACGTGCCAGCCGCCGTCCGGCCCAGGCCGAACATAGACGTCCGGCACCATGGTCTGCATTCTCGCCGCGCCGAACTTCAAGCCCGGCTTGGGATCGAGGTGGCGAATTTCGCCGATCATGTCCACGATGTCTTCGTCGTCGACCCCGCAGAATTTGCGCAACGCGGCAAGGTCGCGCTTGGCCAGGAGGTCGAGATGCTCGACCAGCGCCTGCATCGCGGGATCGTAACGGTTGAGTTCGCGGAGCTGGATCGCCAGGCACTCGCTCAGGTTGCGCGCGCAGACGCCGGGCGGGTCGAATTTCTGCAACACCGCGAGCACGGCGTCGACTTCGGCCTGCGAGGCGCCGAGCCGTTCCGCCGCCTGGCCGAGGTCGGCCGGCAAATAGCCCGCGTCGTCGACGAGATCGATCAGATACTGGCCGATCATGCGCTGAGCCGGCCCAGCGAAGGCGACCGCGAGTTGCTCAGCCAGATGGCCCGAGAGCGTCACTTCGGCGGCGACAAAGGCCTCGAGGTTATATTCCTCGTCATTGGAGGCGCCCCCGCCCCATTCGGTGTAGGTGGTGGGAGCCGCGTCCTGGGCGTTGCGGGCGGCCGCCTCGGCCGGCTCCTCGGAAAACACATTGTCCAAGCCCGTATCGAGGGTCTGCTCGATCTCGGTGCGGGTCCCGAGATCGCGGCTGAGCCATTCTTCCTGCGCCGGCTCGAAGCCGTCCGCACCGCTCATCTCGGAATGGCCGGCGGTAAAGTCCTCGCCACTGGCCGCGCTGGCTTCGTCGGCATCGCGAAATTCGGAACGTTCCTGGGTTGGCTCGCCCGCGACCGGGGGCTCCGGGCCGTCGTTGGCCCGTTCGAGCAGGGGATTCCGCTCCAGTTCCTCTTCGACGAACGCCGACAGGTCGAGATTGGACAACTGAAGCAGCTTGATCGCCTGCATCAGTTGCGGCGTCATCACCAGCGATTGGGACTGGCGGAACTCTAGTCTCTGCGTCAGTGCCATTGCGTCAGCGCCATGGAGGCAAGATCGATTCCTGTAAATTGGTCCGATTCTTGCTTATCCTAATCTAGAGCCGATGTACACGTCTTGACGGATGCAAAAAATAGGTTAGAGGCGGAATTCCTCGCCAAGGTAAAGGCGGCGTACATCCGGATTGTTGACGATGTCCTCAGGACTGCCCTCGGTCAAGATCTCCCCGGCATAGACGATATAGGCGCGGTCCGTCAGCCCGAGCGTTTCCCGGACGTTGTGATCGGTGATCAGCACACCGATGCCGCGATGGGTGAGGTGGCGGACGAGATCCTGGATGTCGCCCACCGCGATCGGGTCGATGCCGGCAAACGGTTCGTCGAGCAGCATGTAGTTGGGACGGGTGGCCAGCGCGCGGGCGATCTCGACGCGCCGCCGCTCGCCGCCCGAGAGTGCAATCGACGGCGACTTGCGCAGCCTCGTGATGTTGAATTCGTCGAGCAGTGAATTGAGCTCCGCCTCACGCTTTCGTTTTGAGGGTTCGACAACTTCGAGCACCGCACGGATATTCTGCTCCACCGTGAGACCGCGAAAGATCGAAGCTTCCTGCGGCAAATAGCCGATCCCCAGCCGCGCGCGCTGATACATCGGCAACTGGGTGACGTCGTGGCCATCGAGCTCGATGGCGCCGCGGTCCGCCTTGATCAGGCCGGTGATCATGTAGAAAACCGTGGTCTTGCCGGCGCCGTTCGGGCCCAACAAGCCGACGGCTTCGCCGCGGCGTACATAGATGCTGACGCCACGCACGACCTGGCGAGAACCAAAACTCTTTTCCACACTATGCACAGCCAGAAATCCCGGCCGCCGCAACAGTTGCGGCCCGGCCGAACCATTGCCTTTGCCGGGCTTCGCAGCCTTGGTGGATTCCTTGCTCGATTCCCTGGCCGGCCTCGGCCGCGCTCGCGGCTTTTCCGCCTTGGGTAATTCCGCGCTCGGTGGCGAACGTGTCGCATCGACGCCAGGCAGGGGAGCGCCACGTGCCAGCGGCGCATCGCGCACGGCGCTCGCGAGCATGGAAAGGGGGTCGTCGAGCGCGTCGTCTCGCGAACGCGCAAAGCCCGCCCTGCCGCGTTTCGCGGGGCGCCGACGGAACATGCTGAGTAAATCCACCATCCCCGCTTCGCTCAGCCTCTCGAAGGTTGTTCGGCAACCCGCCGCGGCGGTTTGATTCGCGCG
>WNFC01011341.1_pt1 | contig 10882 bp, 10 predicted proteins | sample 5400541 | NCBI WGS metagenome assembly WNFC01 (sample SAMN13153342, study PRJNA577476) | soil metagenome | isolation source: 120 cm saprolite under Douglas fir tree site 2 hole 2 replicate 1 | place: USA:California | collected 2015-04-18
CGGATTCGCTCCATCGATACTGTCGGTGGCTGCAGCCGGGCCGATTGGTCCCGAATCGCTGCCTCGACCGAGGGATCCAGCGTGAAGTCGAGCGTCGCGGCAAATCGGATCGCGCGCAACATCCGCAGCGGATCCTCGTCGAAGGTGGACCGAGGCTCGAGTGGGGTGACAATCCGCCGCGAGGCGAGGTCGGCGAGTCCGCGCCCGGTGAGGTCGAGCTCGCTGCCATCCCAATCCATCAGCAGCGTATTGACCGTGAAGTCGCGCCGCATGACGTCGTCTTTGAGCGTGCCCGGGCTCACCTGCGGCTTACGGCTCGATGGGTCGTAAGTCTCGACGCGACTGGATACGAATTCCAGGGCGCGATGATCGAAATCGAGATGCGCCGTTCCGAATCGCTCGAAGACCACCGGCGGGTGGAGCTTCATCGCCGTGGAAACGTCGGTCGCCAGCTGGATCGCGCCCTTCCCTTCGACCAGGATGTCGACTTCGCGAATCTGCGTTTCTCGGTCTGCACCGAGCAGGCGGTCGCGCACATAGCCGCCGACTACCAGCGCCCGCAACCCTCGATTGCTGGCCTGCTCACGCACCGCCGCGAACGCCGGCTCCCATCCTGGAAGCGCCGGCGGATCAAGCCGGACGGGCATGCCCCGCGCGGAGCCGCGCGAACTCGACGGCACCGATCAGTCCGGCATCGTCGCCGAGTGCCGGCCGGACGATCCGGAGGCCGCGACGCGCGGCCTTCCACGACGACGCGACCATCGATCGACGCATCGGCGTCAGCAGCGGCGCACCAGCCTTGATGACGCTGCCTCCGAGCACGATCAGCTGCGGATTGAAGAGGTTGACGAGCGTCCCCAACGCGATCCCAAGGTAGGTGCCGGCCGTGTCCAGGATGCCGATCGCCAGCTGATCGCCGGCGCGCGCGGCCCGCGCCACTTCCACCGGCGACGGCGCTTCAAGCGNCCGGGCGATGCCGGTGCCGCTGGCGATCGCCTCGACGCAGCCGCGATTGCCGCAGGTGCAGAGCGGCCCATCCCGCTGAACCACGATGTGGCCGATCTCGCCCGCACTCCCATGCGCACCGGCGTAGAGCTCGCCGCGAATCAGCAGCCCGGCCCCGATGCCGGTGGAGACGGTGACGTAGATCAGCTCGCGGGCGCCGCGGCCGGCCCCTCGCCGGTGCTCGGCGAGGGCCGCCAGGTGGGCGTCGTGGTGGAGGTAGCTGCGGATGCCGGTCGCCCCGGTAAGGATGCGGTTGAGCGGGACGTTGCGGAACCCGGGCAGATTGGCGGGACTGATGACGAGGCCCGCGGAAGGGTCCACCGGGCCAGGCAGACCTATTCCCAGCGCCCGCACCCGGCGCGCCGGCGTTCCGTCTTCCGCCAGCGCGTCGGCGACCGCCGCCACGATTCGGTTGATGACGTGTTGCCGTCCGCGGGCAGCTTCAGTCGGGCGGCGCAAGACGGTGCGTAGACGACCGCGGTCGTCCGCGACCGCCACGCGCAGCTGCGTGCCACCGAGATCAATGCCGACGAGGGCCATGGGTATCGCGGCTCAGAATAGTCCCGCTATTGCCAGCGAGGTCGAGCCGGCGGCCGCAAGGTTGCCGCGGCCACCGCGGCACCGACCAGCAGCGCGATCGCGGTGGCACGGAAGATCAGATGGTACTGGTCGAAAATCGCCTGCTTGACCTTGAGCGTGTAAAAGGCGAACTGTGCCGCGAAATTTGGATTGAGACCGGGCAGGGGCGGTAGGAGGTGGGCCGTCGCGCGGTGGAATTCCCAGAGTCCGAACCCCGCGACCAGCGAGAAGCCGACCAGCATTCCCACCAGTCGCATGACAATCAGAAACGATGCCCCCGCGCCCCGCTCCGCCTCCTCCACCGCGTCCAGCAGGGCCGCGCTGACCGGCGCAATCTCGATTCCAAGCCCGAGCCCGGTGAGAAACAGCTCGCCGTCCGCCAGCGTCAGCGGCCCGATCAGGTGCGGCCTGAGTGATCCTTCGTTCCAGCCCGAGAGCATCACGAATCCGATGGCCGCAAGGACCAGTCCCAGGGCAGCGACAAATCGATAGCTCCGCATCCGGTGCGCGAGCCAGCCGCCGAGTAGCGCGCCGACCGGGATTCCCAGCATCAGTCGCACCAGCAGCAGCGCAGAGCCGCTGGCATTCATCGAGAAGACGGCGTTGGCGAGCACCGGGATGTAGACGAGGGCGACCATCAAACCGGCGCCAGCGATTGCGTTCGTCAGCGCCGACCCACTGAAGGACGAATCACGGAAGCGGCGGACGTTGATCAGCGGATGCGACGCGCGCCGTTCATACCAGGTAAAGACGACAAAAAACACGATGGCCAGCGGCGCCTGCCAGAGGAAGCCTGCGCCCACCGGGCTCTGCTCGGGATTGGCGGCGTACAGCGCCAGCGTCAACAGCGCCAGTCCGGCGGTCGCCAGCAATGCCCCGACCCAATCGAGGTCTGCCGGACGGCGCTCCTCGCGGCGCGACCGAATCTCCGGCCAGAGCGCCCAGATGATCAAGGCGGCGGCGGGGATGTTGAGCCAGAAAATCCAGGTCCAGCCGAATGATGATGCCGTGACCAGGCCACCCCACAGCGGGCCCAGCACGCTGCCGATCTCCTGGAGGGCGCTGACCGCACCCAGCACCGGACTACGATCGCCGGCAGGGTACAGGTCGGCGGCCAGTGCGAGCACGGCCGGCACCAGCGCACCCCCGCCGGCGCCCTGCAGCAGCCGGCCGGTGACCAGCTGCGAGAGCGAGGGGGCGCTCGCGGTCAGAAACGAGCCGAAGGCGAAGAGAGCGAGGCAGGCGGCAAAGATCCGGATCCGCCCGAATCGGTCGCTCAGCCCGCCGGCGATCGGCATCACGGCGAGGTAGCCGAGCAGGAAGCCGGTGATGATCGGTGTCGCCTGTTCGGGCCGGTTGACCGCGATGTGGACCGAGGTCAGCATCGGCAACAGCGCGGTGACCACGACGTAGGCGTCGAGCGAGGCGAGGAACAGCCCGGCTCCCGTCAGTGAGAGCAGCGCCGGGCGGTTAACCGAGCGGAGGCGGGGTGACCGAAACGGAGTGATCATGGTTGGAGAAATCGAAAACGATTGTCGCCGCCTGTGACGCATCGAAGAGATTACCGGTCACGCGCGCGCGCCAGAGGTCGTTGCTCGAACTCTCGATCCAGTAGGTGGCGTGGTACGAGCCCTGGTCGCGGATCAGCGGCAGCAATTGATGGACGCGCGATGCTTGCAGCACGCCGTCGACCGGATAGCTGTCGTGTCCGTTGACCTTTTCGCTGTTGCCGCGATAGGGCGCCGTGGTGTCACGCATCGCGGCGAACAGGCCAGCCTGCTGATCGAAGAGCAGCCGCGCATCGAAGAACTGGGCGACCTGCGCCGCGGTCAGCTCCTGCCAGCCGCCGGTGAACGACTTCAAATAGATCTTGTCGGCCTTGAAGATCACCTCGACCTCCAGCAGGACCGCGCCCTCCTTCAGGTTGACCTTTGCGTGCAGGTCCGGCGGATGCGCATCGCCCTGGGCGCTTTGCACCGGCTCGCCCGCACCGGTGAAGCCGATGATCTGCATCTGGAAATGAAAGCCCTTCAGCTCGAGCATGCGCTGACTCGACTGTTTGAGCAACGTCGCCCCGTCGGGGGGCTGCGGCCCGCAGGCCGTCATCGCCATCGCGAGCGCCAGACCGGCAGCCAGGACGCAAGGCGCCCAACCCGCGCGCATCAGCTCCTCAGGATACGGTCGTCTCCGACCCGCCGCGTGACCTTCTGCGCGTCCATCCACTCGAGCAAGGGAAGAACGTAGCGGCGGCTCGAACCCAGCAGGTCGCGGGCGGCGGCCACCGTGAGCGTCCGATGCTCGGTGAGATGGGCACGCAGCATCCTGACGGCCTCGTCGTAGGCGGATCGGGCAAACGCGGTATCCTCGTTGACCCGTACGATCCGTCCGTCGGCGACCAGGTACTGCAGCAGTGCCGGCGTCAACGCGTGCCGGCGCAGCACGTCCGCGAGCGGCGGCGGGTTGAATGGCTGCGACTCGAGCTCGGCGAGAAAGGCGCCGACGACCCTTTCCTGATCGCGGCTGAGGAGCTGTCTGTGGCTGGCCACGGCGACCTCGCCGCCGCGTTCCACGATGCGGCCCTCGTCCGCCAGCACCCCGAGCACTTCGGCAAAGACATCTGCCGGAATGCTGGTCCGGCTGCGCAGCTCTTCCTTGGGCATCCCGCGCCGGAGCGGTTGCGCCTCGTGGTAGGCCTCGAGCGAGCTGGTGACACGCGATTGCACGCCGTCCCATTGATCCCGCGCCAGCCAGCCGGAGGGAAGGCGACGCACGGCGCCTTGCTCGGCGAGCGGCACCAGGACCTCGACCACCTTTCCGTTGGGGAGGCCGAGGAAGCGCGCCAGCTCACTATCCCGCAGACCCCAGGGATGCTTGCCGAGCTCGAGGACGGCTGCGGTCGCGGGATCGGCGTGCTCGCGCGCGGCGAGGTTGCTGATCAGCGCGGGGTCGCGACGGCGATGACGGCGTGGTGCATGATCGACGATCACGCCGCCGGCGACCGTGGCCGCCGGGGAGGGGACGCGAAGGATGAACCGGTCACCGTCCAGCGCGACCAATGGTTCCGCTGCAAATAGCTGCGCCCATCCCGTCGCTCCAGGCGCGAGCTCATCGCGCTCGAGCAGACTGATCTCTACCATCACCTCGACCGTCTCGTGATACATCAACAGACGCTGCCGATGACGCAGTGGTTGGGCGGCCCCGGGCAGCACGTGCAGGCGCGCGTCGAGACGCCGGCTCGGCGGCAGGGTGCCGGGTAACGCCAGCACGTCACCGCGGCGGACCTCCGAATGGTCGAGGCCGCTGAGATTCACCGCGGTGCGACTGCCCGGGCGGGCTTCTTCGACCGGCTGGTTGTGCTGCTGCAGGCCCCGGATCCGCACGCGGCGTCCAGCGGGCAGCAACGAGATCTCTGTTCCCTGCCGCAACGCCCCGCCCACCAGGGTTCCCGTCACCACGGTGCCGAAGCCCGGCATGGCAAACGACCGGTCGACCGGCAGGCGCGGGCGACCGACATCGGGTCGCGCCGCCGTGTTGGCAAGCTCGGCGTCGAGCGCCGTCTGTAGTTCCGTCAGCCCCGCGCCGGAAACGCTCGAGGCGGCGACGATCGGCGCCCGTTGAAGCGAGGTTCCGGCGATCAGGCCGGCCGCCTCCTCGCGAACCAGCGCGAGCCAGGCGTCGTCCACCAGGTCCGCTTTGGTGAGGACCACCAGCCCGTGCTCGATGCCGAGGAGGTCGATAATCGCCAGGTGCTCGCGCGTCTGTGGTCGCGGACCCTCGTCCGCCGCGATCACCAGTAGCACCGCATCCATGCCATGCACGCCGGCCAGCATGTTTTTGAGAAAGCGCTGATGACCCGGCACGTCGATGAACCCCACCCGGCGGCCGCTGGGCAGCGTCATATAAGCGAAACCGAGGTCGATGGTCATGCCACGGCGCTTCTCTTCCTCCAACCGGTCGGGGTCGATCTGGGTCAACGCCTTGACGAGCGCCGACTTCCCATGATCGATGTGGCCGGCGGTCCCGACGACGAAGGACGCGCCGCGGGACTCGGTCATGCGAGCGCGGCAACCACCGCGTCGAGGAGGGCGTCGTCTTCGTCGGGCAGCACGGTTCGCGGGTCGAGCAGCACACGCTCCTGTTCGATCCGGCCGATGACCGGCGGCTCGTGCTCACGCAACCGGCGGAGCAAGTCGGCGGCTCGACCGGGCCGCGGGGTGAGGGCGAGCGCGGTCGTGGGCAGCCGCTCCCCGGGCAGCGAACCACCGCCGACCGTCGACTCCGCGGGGATGACCTCCACCTCGATGCCGCGCTCCAGCAGCCGGCGTTGCCAGGTCAAGGCGCGGGCCGCCATCGCGTCAGCGGATGCTCCGAGCATGCTCCAGATCGGCAGCGCAGCCACCGACTGGGTCAGGTACAGGTCGAGCGTCGCCGTCAGCGCGGCGAGCGTCAACTTGTCGACGCGCACCGCGCGGGCGAGCGGATGCTTCATGACCTTGTCGACCAGCTCGGCGCGCCCGAGCAGTAACCCGGCCTGTGGGCCACCCAGCAATTTGTCTCCGCTACAGGCCAGTAGGTCGGTTCCGGCCCGCAGGCTGTCCTGGATCCTCGGTTCGGCAGCCAGGCCGTAGGCCGCGGTGTCGAGCAGCGAACCACTGCCCAGGTCATGGAGCAGGAGCACGCCATGCTGGCGTGCGACTCGAGCCAGGGCCTCGACCTCGACGCTCTCCGTGAAGCCGACCACCTGGAAGTTGCTCGCGTGGACCTTCAAGATGGCGGCCGTCTTTGGCGTGATGGCGGCGGCGTAATCCTCGGGTCGCGTGCGGTTGGTGGTGCCCACCTCGACCAGGCGCGCACCCGAGAGGCGCATGACGTCGGGCATCCGGAATCCACCACCAATCTCGACCAGCTCACCACGCCCGACGATGACCTCCTTGCCTTTGGCCAGGGCCGTCAACATCAATAGCACCGCGGCGGCGCAGTTGTTGACAACCGCCGCCGCCTCGGCGCCGGTCAGGTAGCGCAGGAGATCGGCCACCAGGTCGTGACGCCGTCCCCGCCGCCCGGTTCGCGGGTCGAACTCCAGCGTGGAGTAGCGACCGGCAATCAGGGCGGCGGCCTGCGCCGCCGGGGCCGACAGCGGAGCGCGGCCCAGGTTGGTATGAAGAACCACCCCGGTGGCATTGATCACGGGACGCAGGCGCGGTTGACGCAACTCGCGAACGAGCGTGTCGATTCGAGCCATCCTGGCAGCAGGCTGCGCGATCGTGCCGCCCTGGCGCTCCTCATCAAGGGCTCGTTGCACCGCGAACAAAACCAGCGCCCGGCCATGGACGTTGATCAGGGCCTGCGCCTCCACCTGCTCGAGGACCTGATGGACGCTGGGCAGGGCGCGTAGCGCATCCATGATCAGGACCCTACCCCGAATGGCGGGACACGGAGGAGGAAGCGCGCCACCGGCAGATAGAGGAAACCCAGGATCCCGGTCAGCAGCACGAGGAGAACGAACACCAACTGGATCAATTGCCGCTGCGCGTCGATCCGGGCAAAGAACCTGCCGTAGCGTCGCCGGAAGAGTCGTTCTACGAAAACGTAGCCGTCCAGCGGGGGAATCGGCACCAGGCTGATGACCGCGAGCGCGACGTTGAAATAGAAGGCGACCAGCAGCACGCGCCAGGGCGGCCACTCGAGATCGAACAAGCCGGCCGTCAGCGCCAGTTTGATCGGGATCGACAGCGCGATGGCGATCAGCAGATTGGCCGCGGGTCCGGCCAGGGCGACGAGCGCCGGATCCAACCTGCCCCGCATCCGATAGGGGTTGATCCGGACCTCCCTGGCCCAGCCGAAGTTGATGAAGAAGGCGGCAATCGTACCGAGCGGATCGAGATGACGACTCGGGTCCAGTGAGAGACGACCGTCAATGCGTGGCGTCTGATCGCCGCGGGCGACGGCAAAGGCGGCCTGCGCCAGCCCGTGTCCGATCAGGCCGATGAGGAGGCCTGGCACGAGATAGATCGCGTTGATGACGAACTGCACGGGGTCGCTGAACACGCGTTAAGTATCGGCAAAAAACAAGGCCCCGATTGCTCGGAGCCTTTGAATGAATGAAACCCGACGCTTACGCGGCGACGGCCTCGGGGCGCATACCGACCGAGACCGTGGAAGAGGCCGACTCTTCGCCGTGCACCCCGCTCTTCCCGCGGAGGATGCCGCCCTCGTCGATGATCAGCGAGCCGACCACGATGTCGCCGAAGACTTTGCCGGTGGCAAGGATCTCCAGGCGACCCGTGGTGTTCACGTTGCCCTGGATGCTGCCTCCGACGACGACGTTTCGACCGCTGACGTTGCCCTTGACCCGGCCGCCCTCTCCCACTGAGAGGTCGCCTTCGGTCTTCAGATCGCCGAGCATTTCACCGTCAAATCGGATGTTGGACGTCGATTGCAGCCGACCTTCGAGCTTGATCTGATTGCTGAGGACGGTTTCGGCAACGATGGGACCGGCTGTTTCACGGGGTGATCTTTTATCGAACACGCAAACCTCCTGGCAAGTTGTTGGACCTTTGTCCCAGAACGGTTACGCGATCGGCTTTCTTGCTCGTCCTCTAAAAGATCACGCCTGGAGCAAACCGCGCAGCACGATCGACCCCACGATCAGTAGCACGAACATGAGCCCGGCCGTGATCGCGATCCGCCGCAGGTCCGATCGGAAGTAAGGCACCCGGTCGAGCGGGATCGAGGCGTCCTGTGTGGGCAGTGGACCGGCCAGCTGGCGACCGCGGGCGGCGCGAGGAAGCGGACGAGGGAGGGGGGAGGCGGAGGTGGTGGGCTGGGCGCTCGGGACGACCTGACCACCCTCGACGGGCGTCGCCGGCGGGGTACCGGCCGGTCGGGCCGCCCGCCCGCCGCCGGACGATCCACGCTGGGGCTTCCTGAGCTGGTTGCGCTTGTTCTTTCGCGACATCGGGATTCCTGAGCGAGTGGAGTTTACAGCGAACGTGGAAAAGCGCTTGACACGTCCAACGGGCTGTGGTACAAACTCACCCGGGTACAACATATAGCGTGTACCCGAAGCCGCGAGCCAACAAGGGCCAGATCCCTGCAGCCGTCCTGCCATCGCCGCTGCAATGCCCCTCCTCATCTGGTCCTTGTTGTATTTGTGGCCAACATCGGGGGCGGCCGTTCGGTCCAGGCGGGGGCCCGATACTTCGAGTCCACCAGGTCGTCAGCCGCCTGCCGCTCGTCGGGCCGGAGGCGACCGGGAACCAGCCTGACGCCGAACTCCTCGGCGAACGCGTCGGCCAGTGCACCGGCGATTCTCGTTGGGTCAAAATTGCCCACCTCGGCCAGCCCGGCGACGCCGTCCTCGATCCGCGCCTCGGGACCGTCCGGGAGCCAAAGGCACGCGAACAATCGGTCGATCCGGGGCTCGATCAAGATGCTGCCGTGCTGCAGGATAGCCGTCGCCCGGCGTACCTGGGCACTCCCGACCAGCTTGCGGCCGTCGAGCAAGATCTCGTGCGCGGACGGCCGATCGAAGCAGACCGGACCGTGATCGGGGCCGGGCTGGGCCGTCCGTTCCGGCGCCAGCACCACCGGCGCACCGAGCCGATTGAGTCCCCGTTCCAACGCGAGGCTCAGTCGGTGATACGACGGCAAGACAGCGCCATCGTCTCCCAGCAGCCCGCGCGGCAGCGCCACACTATAGGTCAGTTCACGATCGTGCAGGATGGCGCGACCGCCCGTCGGCCGGCGGACCACGTCGACGCCGAGGCGTAGACAACCCGCGACGTCGACCACGTCGAAGGGTTGAAAGTAGCCCAGCGAAAGACAGGGTGGCGCCCACTGGTAGAAGCGAAGCGTCGGTGGCGCGATGCCGGCGGCCACGCCATCGAGCAGCGCCTCATCAACGGCCATGTTCCAGGCGCCCGTCGCCGGCGGGTCGGTCAGCAGACGCCAGGCGGAATCAGACGTTGAAGCGGAAGAGGGAGACATCCCCATCCTTCATCACGTAATCGCGCCCTTCCAGCCGAACCTTGCCCCGTTCCCGGGCCGCCGCGTAGGATCCGGCCGCGACCAGGTCATCGTAGGCGACGATCTCCGCCTTGATGAAGCCACGCTCGATGTCGCTGTGGATCACGCCGGCAGCCTCGGGCGCCTTCGCTCCCTGCCGGACCGTCCAGGCCCGCACCTCCGGGTCGCCTGCCGTGAGGAAGGTGACGAGGTTTAGCAGCCGATAGGCGGCATGGATGAAGGTCGGGAGCGCCGCCTCTTTTAGCCCGGCATCTTCGAGGAAGACCGCGGCCTCATCGTCCGGTAGCTCCCGGATCTCGGCCTCCAGCCGCGCCGAAAGCGCGATGACGTCGGCATCCTCGGCTGTGGCTTCGGTTCGCAGCGCCTGCAGCTCGGGGGTCTCCTTGCCGATCTGGTCCTCTCCGATGTTGGCGACGTAGAGGACCGGCTTGGCGGTGAGGAATGAAAAGCTCTTGAGGAGTTTCGCCTGCTCCGGCTCGAAGTTCAGGGTGCGAATCGGCTTTCCCTCGTCGAGGTGAGCTGCCAGCCGGTCGAGGAGCTCGAGCTCCTCCTTTTCCTTGGCGCCGGGTTTGAGCCGTGCGGTGGAACCAATCCTCTCCCGCCGCTTGTTGACCACGTCGAGGTCGGCCAGCGCCAGCTCGAGGTTCACCATTCCCATATCCCGGCGTGGGTCCAGCTTGCTATCGACGTGTTGAACGTTGGGGTCCTGGAACGAGCGGACCACCATGGCCAGCGCGTCGAGATCGCGAATGGTCGACAGAAACTGGTTGCCCATACCCTCGCCGCGACTGGCTCCAGCCACCAGTCCTGCAACGTCGACAAATTTCATCACCGTCGGCGTGACTTTCTTGGGCTTGTACATTTGCGCCAGCACGCCGAGCCGCTTGTCCGGCACTTCCACCATGGCGGTATTCGGTTCGACCGTGCTGAAGGCGTAGGAGGCAACCCCGGCGCCCGCGCGGGTGAGCGCGTTGAACAGTGTGGTCTTGCCGACGTTGGGCAGCCCAACGATGCCGACGCCGAGGGTAATCAGCCACCTCCTGGAACTTGAGCAGACGCCCACGCCGGAGCGTCCGGTATGGGCAAATGCTATCGGGTCGCGAGCGGTGAACCGCGACGATCAATAGTTGGATGGATCGTCGAGGCTCACGAGGTCGTAGGGGTTGGAGCGGTCCGGGAACAAATAGGCGAGATCATCCGTGGCGTCGTCATAGGTGGGGTCGTCCGGGTCGTAGGGGTTAGGTTCGGGAATCATCGCGTGTTCCTCCTT
>WNFC01015094.1_pt1 | contig 10882 bp, 9 predicted proteins | sample 5400541 | NCBI WGS metagenome assembly WNFC01 (sample SAMN13153342, study PRJNA577476) | soil metagenome | isolation source: 120 cm saprolite under Douglas fir tree site 2 hole 2 replicate 1 | place: USA:California | collected 2015-04-18
TCATCATCGACAGTACACTGCAACACCGGGCCAGTCTGCATCCGGAAAACGCCAAAACGTTCAATCACGGAAAAGGGTATGTCATTGGTCATCAGTGGACCAATATCGTCCTGATCCTGGGTGACATGCTGATTCCCTTGCCGCCGATTCCCTTCTATAGCAAGCGGTATTGCCAGACACATGATCTCACGTATCAAAGCGAACATGAGCGCGTGGTGGCATACCTTTGCGCGCTCGACCTGGAGGACTATATCGGTGCTTACGATCGGCGTGAGGTGCTGGTGTTGGCCGATAGCGGCTACGACAACAAAAAGATCGAGAAGGCCATTGCCGACAAAGGCTGGAACTTCATTATCGCCCTGAGTAAAACCCGCAGCGTCAAATCGGAAGCGCTCTATCTCTCCACCCCCAAATCTCAGCAGTGGTGCCACATCGACACGTTTTTCCGTCGTCATCGCAGGCTCAAGTGGGATACCATTCGTCTGGCGACGAGTGGAAACAAACGCAAGCGAATGGACCTTCGCGTCCGACACACCTCGGGCTACTTGCGCTCTGTGGACAAGGTCGAGTTGGTGTGTTCCGAACGGCGTAACCGACCGGATGGTCGCCGCAAGTATCTTGCCTGCAATGATCTGAGGGCCACCGCACGCCAGATTGTGACCGGGTACCGGATGCGTTGGGCCGTGGAACTTTTTCATAAATGTGTCAAGCAACATCTCGGTTTTGAGGAGGTGGCCACCCATGGCTTTGATGCCGTGATGGCGCATGTCCACTGGGTGTATTGTGCCTACATCCTGCTTCACATGTCACCGCCAGGTCTCGCCCCGGGAGCCCAGAGTATCGGCGACAAACAGCGAGCGCTCCAGCAAGGTCTTGCGGACAAAGAAAAACGGCACATCCTTCAGCAGTTGACTCAAATTGGTGGCGTGCAACGCTACAAGGATGAGCTGCGGCAGGCTCTAGCGGGCACCTGAGGCCTTGGCAGCCTGAGGGGATGCGGCTCGCCAGGGATCAAATGCCGTTTTCGTGCAACCTTTAAGTATTACCTATCCGCGCCGCCAGCGCATAGGTGCCGAGGCTCGCGCGTGCAAAGCGGGCCCAGCAGATCGAGTTGGTCACCAGAACCGCCGTGACACAAAACGCCAGCCAGGTCCGCTGAATGGCCGACATGCCGCGGCCTGCATTATGCTCACGAATCACCTCGTCAATGGCATCGACAAAGGCACTCACAAAGGGTGCAGGTTTGCCAAGAATCATCGGAGTCCCCAGGCAATGGAGTGATCCACAACACCTGGGGAATTTATCGACATTTTTTACCTGACGCCACCCAGAAGGACATCGTACAATGGGACTACGGTAGCTGGCCGGGCGGTCTACCGAAGAAGGATGGGGCAAACGCGCTGTCTGGAGCTAGAGCGCTCGACACAGCTACCACTCACCTGAATGGCACGTCAAGAACAAAAAACTTGAGAATCGAGTAGAAGGTTCGCGGATACTGCACACCCTTTCGTTCCTGTGCACCTCCTTGGTCTGACGGGCGGAGGCCCGCCTCGGGCATGGTCCTGCCTTAATGGATGCAACCCGCATTCCCCACGGCGACGCCCGCCACCAACGCCGTGTCGAAGGTATTGGCCTTCCAGGTATTCGCATCACAGGCGGGGTTGGCATCCTGCAAGTCCGCGATGCTGTTACCGTGAGCGATGTTCCCCTTGATGTTGTTTGACGAAGCGTTCCGCTCGATGTCGATCCCGGTGACGTTGCCGTTGGCCGTGTTGCCAGTGACGACGTTCCCTTGCGCGCCCGACTCAACGATGATCCCGGCCGCGCCTACTGCTCCTGGCGGAACGTTGGTGTTATTGACAGAGTTACCGTTGATCGTGTTGTCGTTGCGAAAGATCACGATGCCAGCTCCTGTGAAGAGGGCAGCGTTGCCGTTCACGATGTTGCCGCGGATGATGATGTTGTTCCCCTCGTCGAGGATCCCAAACCGAGCGTTGCCGGAGATATGGTTGTCCTCAATGGTAATGTTCTGGAGGACTCCGACACCAGCCCCAACGAGCCCAATGCCATCTAGACCATTGCCTGTGACGACGCTCGTGGCAATCAGCCCATCCTCGGCGAAGTGCACGGCGATCCCGAGTTCGCAACTATCGGTTATGGTCATCGCGGTGACCGTGAACGCAAGAGGGGCTGTGGGGAGGCCGACCAACCGGATATCCTGTGCGAAGCCCGTAATGGTGCCGCCGTTGATGCGCAGGTCGGTGAACGGCCCTTCCGCCCGGACGCCCGCTTGGGTAGCGGTTGACGTCTTGAAGTTACAGACGCTCGGCGGGTTCACGCCCGAGATCGTGTGGCCGGCCAAGGTCAAGTGCACGCCGCTGGCCGCGATCACCACGCCGTCGCCCTGGCACGGTCCCACATCCCTGGTCAGTTCGTACTCACCTGCGGCTCCGAGTACCTGCCCGCAGGTGGTCACCGCGGTCGATCCAGCGCGGGCAGGAGTGGTCCCTAAAAGGAAAAAGAACGCCACCGCGAGCCCGAGAAGCACCGCCAGGTGCAGTCCACCGTGAGCGGCTCTGCTTGCATGGGTGCTGACTTTCATGAGCCACCTCCTTGTCATAGGATTTTCCTCTTTCGTTGAAGGCCATGTGGCCTTGCCTGGTCCCACACGCCTGGGGACGTGCGTCCCGCCTGTCGTCAGAGACGCAACAAAAAAGCGCACGGGTGGTGTATCCGTTTCGGTGTCACCTCTCCCCTCCTTCACACATGCCACTGGATGCACGAGGCCCATCAACGCCATGGAGCCACTACCTTTGCGGGCTAACGGATGCCACGCCTCCGGGGCTATCCCACAGCCCCGGGTTCGGTGGTGTGTCAGACGCTCTTCCCCGTGCATGCCCTCGCATGCGTGCGGCTCCGCAACGACACTGTCCCCTAGCCAAATTCAGATGTTGTGGAAGAAGTCAGCGCCAGCCGCAGCTATGTGGAGGTCCGCTCCCTTCGGATCACCAAAAGCCGGAAAATGGACACTGAAACAGACGCCAAAGCCGATTGCGTCGTGATTAACTACGAAGGAGTTGCCGCCGTCGAGACCGCCTAAGTGATTCCCCGAAACATTCAACTCCCCTAGGAAGAGGAGTTGCTTTGACGCATCGAAGACAAAAACTTGATCGAGCAAACCACGATCTATACTGAAGAGCGCGAAGACGCTGCCAAGCGTCGCCCGCTTGTCTTCGAGAAAAACTGGCGTCGGGATAGAAAAATGAAACCAGTTCCCGTGGTTCGGCGCAATCTTGAAGAACGCACCGTCAGCTCGGCGAAGGCCATTCACGTCGCTGAAAACACCCCCGCTCCCGTCCGGGCCCCCGGGTTCGTTAGCGAATAGTAGGGGTCCTCCTTGAGGCGGCATCCCCATCTTTTCGGGGACCACCGCACATCCATGAACCCAGGAAGCGTACTTTGCTGCCATACTTTCCTCCATTATCTCGTTGTTACTGACCTACTACGCGATCAAGCTCAATTGAAGGCTTCGATCACCGCGTCGGCCACTCGTGGGTACGCTGCATGAGATTGGAGTCCTCGAACGCCCCCGTGAGCCCCCCGTGACCTCACCCGCGTGCCCCTTACCCGCCCGCAGCGCCTCGGGTGGCCGCTACCACCACGTTCTTAGCTTCAAGCCAACCTCTGCAGCGCGGTGGCCACCCCACGACTCTCGCCCTGGGGCGGGACGTGGACGGCCTGCTGCTCCCCCCACCGCTCGTGCCACGGCACGTGCGCGAGGCGTGCGGCCTGTGTGCGCCGGTGCGGCGCCCTCCACCACGCTGTGAGCCATTGCCAGAGGGTTGTCATAGGCGTATGCTCCTTTCGGATCGTTGTGCCTGAGCGGTTGCGGCCACGCTCGCATCCCGACCGGTGCTCGGGGGCTTCGTCCATGCCCGTGCCAGGGGCCATGGGCATGCCGGGGGCCCCGTGGGCTGGGACCGCTCCGTGGAACCCTATGGGGCACCACGCGGCCCATGCCGCCGGGTTGCGTTGCACGCCTCACCCTTCCTGGCGACACCGCCAGGGGGAAACTGGACATCGGGGGAAAAAAATCGGGGGCCGTGGCGGCGGCAGCACGCGCCCCAGGTTGCGAGCCGGCGGGTGTGCGCGGTCTCCCGAGGCGTGAGCACGGGGACAGAGCGGGGAACCATCAGCCACCACTACTAGGAAGGAGGGAGCGATGGAAGAGCGCCTCAGCTGGGACGATGTCGTCGGGCTCCTCGAGGAGGTCAAAGCCATGGCCCGTGGCTTACTCCGCTCTGAGCGTCAGGCGTCACTCCAGACCACGGCATTGGTGCTCACCGCCCTGCGGCGCCAGCGCTATGCCGACCAGGAGTGGAGTCAGGTCACCTGGCCAAACCGCCATTATTTTTTTGCGGCCCTGTATCGGGCGATGACCCGGGCGTTACTCGATCACGCGCGCGTCCGGGCCCGCCGCCGTGAGCACCCGGTCGGCCCAGAGGAGCTCCAGTGGGACGAGCTGCCCCAGACGCTGGACCGGGAACCCGCGCAGGTGGTGGCTCTCCTCGAGGCGCTGGCCGACCTCCGAGCAGAACAGCCGCAGTGGGTCGCAGCAATCGAGCATCGCTACTACGGTGGGCTCACCCTGGAGGAAACGGCGCGCATGATGGACGTCGACGAGCGGACCGTCCGGCGCTGGTGGGACCGAGCGCGCCTTGTGCTGGCCCAGCGGATCCTCGCCCAAATGAACGCTGACCTGTCTGGGGAGCCACGGCTATGACGCTCCCCACGGACAGCCAATGGGCCCGCTATTCCGTGCTCTGTGCGCACTTGCGGCCCTTGCCGCCGGCGGCGCGCCAGGCGCAGCTCGCGGCCTGGCAGGGCACGGGCGCGGAAGACCCGCAGGTGCTCTCCCTGGTGGCCCTCCACTATGCACTCCTACCCGACCCGGACCGCGACCGCACGGGCGAGCGCCTCGGCCCCTTCACCCTGGAAGCGCCCCTGGGCGCGGGAGGGATGGGGATGGTCTACCGAGCGCAGCAACACATTGGCCTGACCACGCGGCCCGTGGCCGTAAAGCTGATCCATCCTACGTTGCTGCGGACGGTGCGGGAGGAGGCGCTGGCCCGGTTTCAGGCGGAGATGGGCACGCTGGTGAAATTGGAGCATGAAGGCATTGCCCGGATTTACGACGGGGGGATCGGCGAGGATCCTCGCACACACGAGCCGCTCCCGTATCTCGCTATGGAGCTCGTACGGGGTGGGCTACCGATTACGACGTATGCGCAGGACTATGGCCTGCCGTGGCCGGAGCGCCTGACCCTGTTTATCCGCGTGTGTCAAGCCGTGCGCTATGCGCATGAGCACCGGGTCGTCCACCGCGACCTGAAACCCACCAACATTCTGGTGGATAGTGATGGCCGTCCGGTCGTCATTGACTTTGGGCTGGCGTCTGCGTGCGATGCGCTGCTGCCGGGTGCTCCCCCGGTCGCCTCTGGGACGCCCGCGTACATGAGCCCTGAGCAGATCGCCCCCGCGTGGGGTGCCGTCTCTGATCGGAGCGATGTGTATGCGCTCGGGCTCATCCTCTACGAACTGTTAACCGGCCAGCCCCCCTATGTGCTGCCACGCGACGGGGCGTTTGAGCAATGGCAGCAGGTGATTACCGAAGCCGCCCCGCTCCCGTTGCGTCAGTTCGACGCGACATACGGGGAGGAGCTGGAGGCGATCCTGGCAGCGGCCCTGGCGAAGCGGCCCGCGGAGCGCCTCTCCATGGCCGTGCTGCGGGCCCGGCTCGAGCGCTATCTCCAGACGCAAGCGCCCGCAAGCGCCCAGCGACGGCAGGACACGAGTCGGACGCAGCGGGATCAGACAGGCACGACCCCTCGGGGGCTCGCCCCTGGAGAGCGTACCCCTGAAGCCGAACGCCGTCAGCTCACAATCCTCTTCTGCGATCTCGTCGAGTCCACAGCCCTCGCTACCCAGCTCGATCCCGAAGATCTCCGCGAGGTGATCCGCGCGTATCACGCAGCCTGTGCTGAGGTCATCCAGCGCTTTGCGGGGCATATTGCGCAGTATCTCGGTGATGGCCTGCTAGTCTATTTTGGCTATCCCCAGGCGCACGAGGACGATGCGCAGCGGGCCGTGCGGACCGGCTTAGGGCTCGTCGCGGTGATGGGTCCCCTCAATACCCGCCTGGAGCCCGCTTATGGGATCCGGGTGGCCATCCGGGTCGGGATCCACACGGGGCTGGTGGTGGTAGGGGAGATTGGGGGCAGTGGGCGTCAGGAGCAGTTGGCACTGGGCGAGACGCCGAATATTGCGGCACGACTCCAGGGTCTGGCGACCCCAGATACGGTGGTCATCAGTGAGGCTACCGCGCGCCTGGTGGAGGGCTACTTTGTGTGCCAGCCGCTCAGGGCCCAGGCGTTGAAGGGCATCGCCACGCCTGTCCCAGTGTACCAGGTGCTGCAAGAAAGCGGGGCGCAGACCCGGCTGGACGTCGTCCCGCCGCGCGGCTTGACCCCGCTGGTAGGCCGGGACGACGAAGTGGCACTCCTGCACCGGCGCTGGGAGCAGGCCAAGGCAGGGCAGGGCCAAGTGATACTGCTCAGCGGCGAGCCAGGCATTGGCAAGTCGCGCCTGGTGCAGGTGCTGCACGAGCACGTGGCCGCCGCGCCGCATACCCGCATCGCGTGGCGGGGGTCGCCCGATCATCAGCAGAGCGCGCTGTATCCCGTCATCGAGCAGCTGTACAGTCGGCTGCGATGGCCGCCCGACGCCCCGCCGTCCGAGCGACTGCGCACGTTGGAAGCCGCGCTGGCTGTGTCGGGTGTCGTGTTGTCCGAAGCCGTGCCGCTCCTCGCGGCGCTGTTGTCGCTCCCGCTGCCTGCGTCCACCCCGCCCCTCACCCTGACGCCCCAACGGCAGCGCCAGAAAACGCTTGATCTGCTCCTGGCCTGGCTGCACGCCGACGCGCAGCGGCAGCCGGTCCTGCTCATTGTGGAAGACCTTCATTGGCTCGATCCCTCCACCCTGGAGCTGCTGAGTCTGCTCATTGACCAGAGCGCCGAGAGGCGGCTCTGTCTGGTGCTAACCGCGCGCCCCGAGTTTCACCCACCGTGGCCCATGGAGGCTCACCTGAGCGTCCTCACGTTGCGTCGGCTGGCTCCGGCCCAGATAGTCGGGGTGACAACGCATGTCGCGGGTGGTAAGACATTACCCCCAGCGGTGCTCCAGGAAGTAGTGCGCATGACGGATGGCGTGCCGCTGTTTGTGGAAGAGCTGACCAAGACGATCCTGGGGGCGGGGCTGCTGGAGGAGGACGAGGACGGCTATACGCTGCCCGGCCCGTTGCCCCCGCTCGCCATTCCCACCACGCTGCACGACGCACTAATGGCTCGGCTCGATCGTCTCGCGTCGAGTAAAGCTGTGGCGCAACTGGGTGCCGTGCTAGGATGGACCTTTCCCTATGCCGTGCTCCAGGCGGTGTCCCCGTGGGAGGAGACGGCGCTGCAGCACGGCTTACGCCAGCTGGTGGAGGCGGAACTGGTCTATCAGCGGGGCATGCCCCCGCAGGCGACCTACACGTTTAAGCATGCCCTTATTCAGGAGACCGCCTATCAGTCGCTGCTCACGAGCACGCGGCGGCAGTACCATCAGCAGATTGCGCAGGTTGTGGAGACGCACTTTCCCGCTACGGTGGAGACCCAGCCAGAGGTCTTGGCCCACCATTACACCGAGGCAGGCCTCTCTGCGCAGGCCCTCGTCTTCTGGAAGCGTGCGGGAGAGCGGGCGCGTGGGCGATCGGCCTACCGCGAGGCTGTGGCCGCCTTTGAGCAGGCACTGGGAGCGTTGCAGCATCTGCCCGAGAGTCGTACGGTGTGGGAACACGCGATCGATCTGCGCCTGGCCCTGGATACTCCGCTCTGGCGTCTGGGCGAATGGGGACGAGTGCTGGCCTCCCTGCGCGAGGCCGAAGCCCTGGCGGAGCGCCTGGGTGACCAGCGCCGGCTGGCGCACGTCTCGAGCGAGATGGCCGATGGTTTGCGGATTCTGGGCGACTATGCACAGGCGCTGAGGGCGGGCCAACGGGCGCTCACCCTGGCCATCGCCCTTGGAGATAACGCTCTCCAGGTCGAAGCCAACACCCAGGTGGGCTTGATCTACTACCATCGCGGGGACTATGGGCAGGCGATCGCAGCGCTCCGGCAGACGGTCACGGTCCTGACACGCCACAGCCCTCGCACGCGTGACGACCGCCTTGACGCTCCCGCAGTGTGGCCCTGGAGCTGGTTACTCGTGTGTCTCGCGCAGGTAGGCGCCTTTGCTGAAGGGCATGCGATGAGTGTGGATTTCCTCCGTCTGGCGGAAGCGAGTGAGCGTCCCTTCGACCTTGCTGTAGCCACCTGGGGAGTGGGTCAGTTGTCCCTCCGGCAAGGCGATCTCTCGCAGGCCATTGCGGTATTCGAGCGGGGCTTAGCCGTGTGCCAGACCCACGACCTCCGCGACTGGATCCCTACGCACGCCGCACGCCTGGGGTACGCGTATGCGTTGGCTGGTCGCCTCCCCGAGGCCGTGCCGCTCCTCGAGCAGGCTGTTGGACAGTACGCGGCTCTGCGCGGTGGGCTCGCGCGCTGGCCGACTCGAGGAGGCGGGCACCCAGGCGCAGAGCGCCCTGACGTCTTCGCGAGCCCAGCAGGCACGGGGCTACGAAGCCTACGCCCTCCAGCTCCTTAGCGAGGTCGCGGCACAGCGTCATCCACCGGAGAGCGCGCGAGCCGAAGCGTACTACCAGCAGGCCCTCGCCCTGGCTGAAGAGCTCGGGATGCGCCCGCTCATGGCCCACTGCCATCTAGGTCTCGGGAAGCTCTATGCGCGGAGTGGACATGCGGTGCAGGCCTGTGCCGAGTTCTCTGCCGCTATCACGCTCTACCGCGCTATGGAGATGACGTTCTGGTTGCCCCAGGCGGAGGCGGGGCTGGCGACGGTGGGTGGTGCATGATGTGTGACCGTTGGAGTAAGCACGGCTTCCCGGAGTGAGTATGGTGACTCTGGCGCTACTGGGCGTTTGCAAGGCAAAACGGGGTCGTCCAATTAATCAAAGTCGTTCCATAGCTCACCACTCTTCCCAGCGTCCCCTCAGCGCCTCCAAGCATCCCTACTCGCGGGCATTGGCCTGCACCTGCTGCAGCATCACTGCGCGAGCACAGCCTGCGCTTGCTCCCAGCGCGCGCAGAGGAAGGATGCATAGATATCCCACGGGGCGAAGGCCTCGAGCAGGGCAGCTTACGCCTCAGAGAGGGACAGAGAATGAGGAGTCTGTGAGCAATCACCTGCAAGGGGTGTGATCGCGCTATTCCCAAGCACATGGGAAGGTGAGGGGCTCTTGAGTCGCAGGTAGATCGACATGCGTCAGTCTGTGAGCGATCTGTGGCTTGCAACGGATGTTCACCCCTTAGGTTAGGGGCTGATGGGCTGATAAGCTATTGTTTTTTCGCTTTTTTCGACGTTCGGGCAACTGTTTTCTCGTGACTACACGAGCCTGACGCTGGAGGAGGGTTTCCGGCAGATGGGTACCGACAGCATCCAGTAAGCGCTGTGAGTTGGCCCGCGGCTTTGGGATACGACAGAAGGTCCCTTGCCCTTCCAGGTGCACGTCCATCACACACAACGTTGCCAGTTGATCTATCCCCTCTTCAACTGAGTTTATCTCGATTAAACCATTGGTTGCCAGGGTGCGAGGCGCACCCGGAAGTTATGCAGGGCACAGCAGAGTTCCATCACGAGATCGCGGCCACCCTGCTTCCACAGGCGGATCCGGTCCTTCACAATACGGCAGCGCTTGACACGGCTATTGACGTGCTCGATGCGCAGCCGACGCTGGTTGAGCGCCTGGTTCGCCAGTTGTTGCTCCCGCGTGAGCTCCTGGCCGCGGGGTTTCTTGGTCGGCATGAGGATCGCCACCTCAGGGAGTGTGAACGCCAGGAACCCCAGATCCTGTCACAATCGGCTCCCCGAAGGCAAGGGATACGGCGTCGTGTCCGCAATGGGCTTCTCATGGGTGCGGCCGCCATAAGTGTCGCTCAGGAAGAGGATGAGAAGCAGAGCGTTGACCAGCAGGACATTTTTGACCGGATGGTCCGTTTTCTTACCGCTATACCATGCCGTCTGTTCAGCAGGGTCTTGGGGACGGACAATCCGCCGTTCGGGCCCGTCATGGGCAAAAGGGGGGACACAGATGTTGCGACTGGTCCGGCGCCCACGGGCGCTGCGGCCTCCTCGAGCGGTGTGACCATCGTGGCTGCGTCGGCCTCCGAGACGCCGAGCCGCTGGGCCAGGGCCGTCAGAGAGCGGGCGGGGGCATCGCCGAGGGTACGCAGTGCGGCCAGCAGTGCGGGCAAGAGGACATGAATCCACTGATTCGCTTTGCTCTGGCCCATGCCGAACAAGCGTCCGTGCACCACCTGGAGGGCATAAGTCTTGAGGTAGGTGAGCAGGAAGAACAGCCGGTCTTCCGCGGTCGGCAGGGGACAATTCTTATAGACGGCAAACTGGCGGGCGGTCCGGGGTTTCCCATCGAGACGCCACGCCGCCATATGCGCTTGGAACGCCGCCTCAAAGGGTGGGACGAGGACCTCAAACTCCTCGAGGGTCAAGCTGGTGAAATCCAGGAACTCCATGGGGCGGGACTGCAGATCGGTGAACCGTAAGCCAGCCATTGCGGGTGCCTCCTTTCATCGGGAGACACAGTATAACATAGACTATAAATCGTGATAAACTCAGATGTACACGCCGCTGAACCAGTACCACGTCGTGATGGAGGTCGAACCGCGCTTCTGGCAGCGCCCCGAGACACTGCGGGACATCTATGTGCGCT
>WNFC01042831.1_pt1 | contig 10881 bp, 6 predicted proteins | sample 5400541 | NCBI WGS metagenome assembly WNFC01 (sample SAMN13153342, study PRJNA577476) | soil metagenome | isolation source: 120 cm saprolite under Douglas fir tree site 2 hole 2 replicate 1 | place: USA:California | collected 2015-04-18
GTTGAGACATCATCGAACTCATCAGCCCGACCACAATGCTCGAATCGATCCCGCCACTGAGAAAGGCCCCCAGGGGAACCTCGCTCATCAAACGAACTTCCACGGCATCTTTCAGGAGCGCCCTTGTGCGTTCAATCGCCGTGGCTTCATCGTCCCTGCAAGTTGGTGTAAAGGGCAGTTCCCAGTAACGCTTCGTACTGATCTGCCCATTTTCGTAGACCAGGATATGGGCAGCAGGTAGTTTCATGACGCCTTTGAAGAGGGTATTTGGTGCAGGAACACAGTGGTACACGAGGTATTCGTCGAGGGCGATATCATTCACTGCGCGCGGGATGCCAGCCTCCAGGATGGATTTGATCTCCGAGCCGAAGATCAATCTCTGCCCATCCCAGTAGTAATTCAACGGTTTCTTCCCGAAGCGGTCGCGGGCCGCCAGCAGGCGCTGGCGTTTCCTGTCCCAAAGGGCGAAGGTGAACATACCGCGCAGGTGTTTGACACACTCGTCGCCGTACTCCTCGTAAGCGTGAACAATGGCCTCGGTGTCACTATTCGTACGAAAGTGATGACCACGCTCCTGAAGTTCTTTTTGCAGTTCACGATAGTTATAGATTTCCCCATTCAAGATGACGAGTATGCTCTGATCTTCGTTAAAAATCGGCTGATGACCGCCAGCCAGGTCGATGATCGAGAGACGGCGCATGCCCAGGGCCACGCCATCATCAACCCACACTCCCTGGTCATCTGGTCCGCGGTGGCGAATGACCTGGCACATGCGGTCTATGAGCTGCTCCGCGTTTTCGCGACTGCGCTCTCCATCAATAAATCCGGCTATTCCGCACATTGACTTCCATCCTTTCACAACTTAGAAGCCTTGGATGCTTCTCAAGCATCCAAGGGATACCCTAAGACGACAGCTAGCCAGTTCTAGAGGACTGTACATCCCCTGCGATCTGACATCCGTCCCCTGCAATTCTTTGATAAAGTTCTACATACCTATCCACAACCTGTTCAAATGAGTAGTGCCTTTCGACTGTTTCGCGGGCAGCCTGACCATACTTCTGGGCCAACAGCCGATCATGCAGCAGGGTAAGAAGTGCCTGTGCCATGCCCTGATAATCTTCGGACCCCACAAGCAGGCCATTGACTCCATGCTGAATAATATCCTCGCTCCCACTGACGCGTGTTGCCACGCAGGGTAAACCGCACGCCATCGCCTCCAGGAGCGCATTAGGCATACCCTCCCAACGGGAGGGAAGTACTGCTAAACTGCCTCGGTGGAGTTGGGGGGGTATATCACTCTGTAAACCCGTAAATTCGACACTATTCGTAATACCAAGTGACTTTGCCAGGCACTCGAGCTGGAAACGAAGACCACCATCGCCCACAATGATCAGCTGCGCTTGCGGTGCCTGCTGGTGTACCAGGCACCATGCTTGCAGTAGCACATCAATGCCCTTTTCGTAGCGCAATTTAGAGACGCAGACGGCGACCTGCTCCCGCCCATCGATAGAAGTATCTACATGAGCAGGGTTAAAACGGGTGATGTCTACTCCATTGGGAATAAGCTGCATATCAGTCGGGTTAAAACCATGTTCGGCAAGGGTGCTCTTCATACGCGAACTAAGCACAACTACCACTGTATAATTGCTATGGAGCAAAGAAGAGAGAAATCGTACAACAGGCTTCCCCATACGTGCCAGCCCCTCTAAATCGCTCTTGGCATTGACCCGCCCATCGACTTGCAGCCATGGCGTAGTGGCATCAAGAGGCCCAGCAAGTAATGACACTTTGTCGTGTGAGCTTGTGGACGAACTAGAGCCCGCGGAACGTACTGCAACGAGCATCGGTTTGCCGGCCAACCGGCACAGCAGCGCGGCTGGCAGTGTCAGTAGGCTGAGTTGGTAGACATGTAACACATCATAGTGTTGTCGCTGTCTCCACAGCGTCCAGCCCATAACAAGCATAGCCAGCAGGTAGGATAGTTTTTGCAGTAGCCTCGGTAGCTTCTCTCGACCTCCCAGTATTGTGCCGGCTACACGAATAACCGGCACACCTTCAATCAACTCACGCTGTGGCCAGGTCCTGTTGTGACGAAATGTAACGACGGTTGTCTCATAGCCCCTCTCACGCAAGCTGCGACCCTGTGCAAAGGCCTGCTTCTCGGCTCCGCCAACCGACGGAAGAAAAGTAGCAATAACGATGTAGATACGTGGGCTGCTCATCAATTTCCTTTTCCTTCAAATGCAAGGGGCAAAACGTTTTTCTCTCCTGCAAGGAGGCGGCGGTAGAGTTCCAGGCACTGCTCAACGATGGTGATCAGTTGGTAATCGCGAATCACGGTTGCCCGTCCCTCCCAGCCCAGTCGTTGCGCAAGCTCGGCATCCTCTAGGATGCGGCGCAGTGCCTGGGCCATCTCAGCAGGGTGTTCTGGTTCCACCAGTAAGCCGTTAACGCCATCAGCGATGATATCCTCGCTGCCACTCACGCGTGTGGCCACGCAAGGCAGGCCACATGCCATAGCTTCTAGTAAAGCATTGGGCATGCCCTCCCAACGAGAAGGCATCACAAAGCCCCAGGATTGTTGTAGGAGATCGACCACGTCTGCTCGCGATCCCAGAAACTCCACGCTGTCCTGGATGCCTAGCCCGGCAACAATGCGCTCCATCTGCGCCCCGCACACGCCTTCGCCAACCAGGCGTAGCCTGGGTTTCAGATGCGCGCGCCATTCAGTGGGTTCACATAGCATCCTTCCCCACGCATGCAAGAGTACATCGACTCCTTTGGCATAATCCATCCGTGCTACACAGATGATATCGCGCTCCGGTCTCGCCGGATCAGGACGTCGTTCTGGTGCCGGTTGGAACCTCTCGGTATCGACACTACCCGGAATATGCACAATCTGCTCTGCGCGGAATCCGTGCGAGGTGAGATAGGAGTGGCTGCGCGTGCTGAGAATCCGGTAGAATGCGTTCGATTTGCGCAGAAAGTCCAGCATCGCCTTACCCAATGGCAACTGGGGAAGATGACCGATATCACCCGCGCCTGCCGTCCAGTCTCTCAAACCGACTTTCAAGAACGGCTCTTCGGTCAGAGTGTCGGCCATCAGCGCCGCTCCCCGTTCATCGAGCTGTACACGTTGTGCCTCGCTTGGCCCCGCACTCTGGATGCCCAGAATGACCGGCTTATGCGCGAGCTGACCGGCGAGTGCAGCAGGCGGTGACAACTGGAAAGCGTGTATCACGTCATAGGTGTGACGCAAGCGCCAGAGCGCCAGGAACATCATGACGTTGTTGGGCAGATGTCCTAACCTGCCGATGTTCAGACGTCCACTACGCCTGTAAATTCCGCCCACACGTACAACTGGGAGGCCATCAAGCGTTTCTTTTCGTTTCCACTGTCTATAATGCCGGAATGTAACAATAGTCACATCATGCCCAAGCGCCAGAAGCTGACGGGCTTGTTTTTCCGCCTGCACCGGAGCACCGCCTACGAGGGGCGAGAACGTAAAGGGAACGAAACAGATCCGAACACGATCTTCCACAAAGTCACTCCTTACTGCATTGTCTCATTTCTCGTTCTATCTGGGCACGAGCAACTTGCTCCTGTTTTCCTGTTGTACTGCCTCTACTCGTGGCTCCGTCTCTTCATCAAGAGCCTCTTTATTGGTCCTGGATGATTGTTTCGTCGTGGACCAGCAGAGTGCAAATGGGAGTGCCATAACAATCCAGAAGTAAATACCGATTGATTGGGCCCAAAAATCGTTCGCGTCAAAGGACTGCAAAATCACGTTGACAAAGACCGCCAATGCCATTGTGAACAGTACCCGCTGTTCACCGGTAGTTTTTCGCATTCGGGCGATCAAGCCGGCACCGAGTACGATAAACATCAGGGTGAGCAAGGTCAGGCCAATGATCCCGTGGTCATAGAGGGCACCAAGAAAAAGATTCGAGGGCGAAGTAGCGATTACGCCGTTAAAGCCTACTTGTAGATTCTTCAACAAAAATTGGGCAGCACCAAGCCCATGGCCCAGCAATTGCGTCGGGTCAAAACGGTCGAGGAGTGCCTGCCAGAGGTAGGTACGTCCATTAAGCGTTGCAAGATCCTGGTTAAAAAAGCGGCTGAAGATGGAGATATTGCCAATTGTCGCCAATAGAACCACACCGGCAGCCAGCACCAGGCTACTACAGAGCAAGCCAATTTTCATCTTACGTGATGGTAAAAAGAGGATCATGATGATGATGCTCAAAGCGACGCAAATAAAGGCACTACGTGTGAAGGTGAGCGTCATCGCCACCAGAAAGGTGAAGACCAGTGTCGATACACCCAGTCGCTTGAAACCTCGCAATGTGGATGCGCGATAGATCGCAGGTGGAATTACTACTGAGAGAAATAAAGCCGCTGCTGGTGCTGCGCTAAAGACAGAGTAAATGCGGAAAAGCGACGTAGTAGGATCTACCACTCCATTTTGCCTGGTGAAGTAACCGTAGATACCATACAGCGAAACGAACGCCGCCACTATCAGGAGGGCATCGATGAGTTTTAGCAGGTGTTGCCGCGTAGTCAGCACATTGATCGTCAACACACCAACCGCTACACAATCCAGCATGAGTGTCCATTGTGTCAGGAATGGTCCAGTGCCGACGGGGGATATGCCGATGCCGGCCAACGCCCATATGAGGTAGAGAAGCAAGATGGCCAGGGCTGGCATACGCTGAAAGGTTTGCTTGATTGGCATACAAGTCATCAAGAGCAGGGTTGCTGCCGTCAAGCCGGTATCAAAGTTATTACCGTTGAAGATCCGTAGGGTTGAGCCAATGAATACATCGAGCATCACCCAGGCAATCACCAACGCATAGCGATAGCGCAGGAAGGCCAGCAGGATGAGAGAACCCAAGGAGACACGCGCAGTATAGAGAGAGTTCCAAAAGATGCCAGCAATCCCGGCTGCAAAGATCGCTATCATGATGCCAACACGTAGGACCCACTGGCGCAGGCTATAGGGAATGCAAAGATGGCGTTGGTGATCACGCCGAAGATAGTCGTAACCAGGAGGAAGCGGTTCTTGCGAAGAGCGACAAATGCCCTCGCTATGATGAAGCCTAATGCCATAGGTGTCAGGCCTACCACGAAGCCCACCAGTGTGCTTGCAGTGCGGTTCGTGTCGGCGGCAGAAAAGGCCCCCCGTTGAAAGAGGATATGCACCAGTGGATGCGCCAGCACAAGCATGAGTGCAGCCAGCACGGTTGTGCCAATGCCTACGAGCCACAGATAGAAACGCAGCGTTTCCTTGAAGGCTTTCATATCTTTTCTAAAAGCTTGTTGTGAGAGATAGGGTAGTGCGGCACGTCCGACGGAAACAAAAATTACGCCGGTAAAGACGCTCACGAGCTTGAGTGCATAGTTGAGCGCAGAGATACTGCCTGCCGAAAGAGATGAAGCAAACACCTGATCGACTAAGGGACTGGCCTGACTGAGCAATACGCTAAAAGGTGCTACCCAGGCTACCATCAAAACCGAACGGAGTTCTGGATTGCGCAAGTTAATGCTAAACCGATAGACGAGTCCTGCACGTCGTGCGCGTACGATAACCACGCAAAGTTGCAGGCAGAGGCCTGCCAGCATACCTATACTGAGTATGACGACGCCTTCTGATTTACCTAGCATCTGCGCGAGTATGGCCGTGGTGAGCGGTACCAATAACCCGGCGTAGGCGGGCCAACCGAACTGACCTTCTGCGTTGAGAATACATTCCAGGAAACTTATCACCACCATCAGCAAGAGCACTGGGAAGATAAATGGGGCCAGCCCCACGGCAAGTGCCGTGCGCGATGGATCCAATGCTGGAGCCGAAAGGTGAATCAGCTGAGCACGAAAGATGAGCATTACCAGTGTGAGCAGCACTGTACCGAGAAGTACAAGATTCAGCAAGGTACTGAAGAGTATGGAAGCCTGCTCTTTGCCTTGCGCGCGTACTCGTGCATAGACTGGAATGACAGAACTTTCAATAGAGGTGCTGAGCAGAGTGGCCATCAGGAGAGGTAGCGTGGAGGCGACAAAGTACGCGTCCATTGTTGGCCCTGCCCCGAAGCGCCTGGTGACGACAATCTGATTGAGCATGCCCATTACCCGGATCAACAGAGCGGCGGATGAAAGGGTCAGCAGAGCACGAAAAATCTGTTTATTGACAGATTTAGCAGGCATTGCTGCCATGCGTGGACTAGTAGTGCTTAGAGATCCAGAAGGCAGAGACATTTGTATGCACCTTTTTAGAGCCGAAAAATTTTTTCATCCTTGTAGCCCTGGGTCATGTTACGGGTGTCTACGATGCAGCGTGCTTCACGTACGATCCAGGGGACATCGTAATAACTATGGTTTGTGACGATGACGACGCAGTCGGCAGCTTGCAACAGCTCACTCTTTAGTGGCTGTGAGTACAGTGTCTGAATGCCTAGCGTCAGGGACGATACATACTCATCGTTGTAGAGCACTACCGCCTTGCGGGCTACCAACTCTTGAATAACATCGAGAGCGGGAGATTCACGTACATCCCCCACATTACGCTTGTAGGCGACGCCCAGCACAAGCACAGTCGCACCATTGAAGCTGAGGCGCTGTTCGTTCAGTGCCTCGCCGATCTTATTCACAACGTAATGCGGCATACTACTGTTGACCTCCGCCGCCAGTTCGATAAAGCGTGCTGTGTAATCAAGTGTCTTGAGTTTCCAGGCAAGATAGTGTGGATCGACTGGAATACAGTGCCCACCCAGACCCGGACCTGGCAAGAAACGCATGAAGCCGAAAGGCTTTGTTGCTGCTGCATCAATGACTTCCCATACATCAATGGAAAGCTTTTCACAAATAATGGCGATTTCGTTCACCAGGCCGATGTTGACGGCGCGGAACGTATTTTCCAGCAGCTTAGCCATCTCCGCAACGCGCGCTGAGGAGACCGGCGTGACCTCCTCGATCGCTGCTCCATAGAAGGCCTGTGCCATTTTCGTACAGGCAGGTGTAATGCCACCAACAATTTTGGGTGTATTGCGTGTGTCGAAGTCGGAATTGCCCGGGTCTATGCGTTCTGGTGAAAAGGCCAGAAAGAAGTCAAGGCCGACTTTCAGGCCGGTGGATTCCAACTCCGGCAGCAACACTTCGTCAGTTGTACCAGGGTATGTCGTGCTTTCCAGTATAACGAGCTCTCCAGGATGCAGGTGTGCTCGTACCTGCTGTGTCGCTGAGATAATGTAGGAGATATCTGGATCGCGTGTCTTCCGCAATGGGGTGGGAACACAGATACTAACCGCGTCGATGTCACCTAGCGCATCGTAATCACTGGTAAAACAGATGCGCTGTGTATCGATGAGTTTCTGTAACGTACTGCTCGAAACATCAGGGATGTAGCTCTCACCCCGATTGGCCTGGTCGACTCTTTGCAAGTCTGCGTCAATGCCAGTAATGTGGAAGCCAGCCTCTGCGAACGTAACTGCGAGCGGTAACCCTACATAGCCGAGGCCAATGATGCCAACACGCAAGGACCGTGTGGAAACCTTTTCCAGGAATGGGCGCTCCATCGCTTTCTCCTTTTCTGCTGTCGTCGTTTGTGGTTCTACACGAGAGAAAAGATCACGATTGATCTTCTTTCTTCGCTTTCAGGCGCGGTAGGAAACGGGTAACATCTGATTCTTCCACCAGACCGTTCATCGAGGGTTTTCCAGCCGGTAGGACAAGGGTACCAACCTCTGATGATTCCACCAGACCATTCATCGAAGATATTTCAGGCGGTAGGATAAGGGTAACAACCTCTGATGGTTCCACCAGACCGTTCACAGAAGGTGTTTCAGGCGGCCTGGTCATAGCAGGAGTAGCTGCTCGCTGGTGCCGTGCACTCTTCAAATACTGACGAAGCTCACCATGCTCGGGCCAGCGACTCTTGTTAATGGCAGCCATTAGTACCGGGGGGTGTATTTTGTCTAACAGACGCTTGGTACGTAATAATAATTTGCGAGGCGTTTTAGCTGGGTCAATAACCAGCACCATCGCCTGCATATAGGAAGCCAGAATCTGCGTATCAGCCGCCGCAAGCAACGGAGGGGTATCGAAGATAACATAGTCAAAAGGTGCCTTCTGGAAAGGTTCAAAGAATTGGTTGCCCTGCGGAGACGGGAGCAAGTACATGAAGTCGGGGGGAAGCAATTCCGCTGTCATGACTTGCAAGTTCGGAACATCGGTCAACTGGCCATCCAGGTACTCTTCAATCTTTGCAAATGCGCCTGTAAGTTCTGGCCGTTTTTCGAGTTCAAAGTATTGATCTAAGGCCGGACTGCGCAAGTTGGCATCTACCAGAAGGACCTGCTTGCCTGCCATTGCCAGAAAGTAGGCAAGTTGGGTGGCAATGCTACTTTTGCCTTCACCTGCCAGGGCGCTTGTGACCATCACCAGCTTGAAGGGTTTGATACTCTGCGCAACATCCAGGTCGGCGGACAGTAGGCGATATCTTTCAGCCAGGGCCGGTATCTCCTCGGCTCTTTTGGTACGCTGTCCACGTGAGAGCCAGGGGAGAACCGTCAATGACTTCACACCCAGAAGCTCTTGCACTTCCTCGGAGCTTTTCGGACGATCATCGATCCATTCAAAAATAACCATGAGTGCCAGGGCAAGACCCAGGCCGACCAATGCACCGATAATCGTATTCACCAGCACCTTGGGTCGGACGGGGGCGGTAGGCATCTGTGCAGGCAAAATCTGTACCGTAGCTGGAAGTTGTGCATTCGCGAATTGCGCAAAGCTCTGACTAACCTCGTTCGCAAGATCCATCGCCAGTCGCGGATTGTGATTCTCGACAGCAAGCTCGATAAGTAGGGTATTGGGTTGGGGTATGGCGGTGATCATTGCCCTGAGTCCATCGGGTGTCAGTCCGGGGTGCTGTTCTGCGACAGGGTCAAGTACTGCGGGGCTTGTAAGCAACTGAGCATACGTCATAGCTTGCACCACCGCAAAGAACGATTCCTAGTATTACCATCCATGCCCACCGCTTAGCAAGCATGGTATAGTAGCTAAATGGATTTTTCATGAGAGGTCTATCCTTCGAGTAACTATCTGCCTTGAAACAACGAGATTCAAGATCCATCCCTTGATTTTTCAACGGACATACATTCAACGTCTGGTGTGAATTAGATCATCGGGCTTCAATGATGGCACTATTTCGTTAAAACCGCGCCATCATAACTATGGACCAACACAGCCCCCTGCTCACTTTCCCCTCTCGAGGATACCGTCTCGTATATGGGAATTCGGTATTTGCCGACGTTGCGATGGTGTTACAAAAGGCGTATCTTAGTGTATATTCCTCTCCTTCCTTTTTGCCTAAAATAAAGAGACCATTTCTCCACACTTCCTTCCCAGAGCTTCACTGATTCTCCACCATAACGAACATCATATCAGCACTTGCAGATGGTATTTTCCAATTGAAATGGTACTTTTCTTCACTGTGAAACTCTCCAGTTGTGTTGAGGGGATGGACAGTAACCTTGCTGTGAACGCCTGTAACGTTGGAATTATAAGTGGGCTAGAAAGTAGAATATGATGAGTGATTCTGTAAACACATTTCGAACTTCCAGTCGCGAACTGCCGGCAGAAGTTCGAGAGACCACAACTCGCAGCTCGCAACTCGCGACTCGTAATGTAGCATATGATGCACTGGTGCTTGATGGGAGGCTGCGGCAATCCTTGACTACCGTGCGTTCGCTCGGTAGCCACGGGCTGCGTGTTGCTGTACTGGAAACCTCTGATAGTGATGGTGTGCCAGCTTTCTCGTCGCGCTGGTGTCAGCAGAGATTTGTCTGCCCAGCAAATCAGGGGACAGAAGCATATCTTACTTATGTGGAGCAGTTGCTTGACCGTACTGATGCACGGGTGCTGATCACTTCCTCAGATGCCACGATAGCGTTAATACGTCGGCATCGTGAGCAACTCGAGCGGCGCGTACGGATTGCGCTGGCCAAGGAACCTGCCCTGGGCATGGCCATCAACAAAGACCAAACGCTGGCGATTGCTAAGCAACTAGGGGTGGCGGTTCCACGTACTGTCACTGTGGGAGCGGCGAGCGAAGTGGGAGCGGCACTGCACGAGATTGGACTACCGGCTGTCGTCAAACCTGTGGAGTCATGGGGATGGGACGGGCAACAAGGATCCAGGATTGTGCCGCAGTTAGTGGTGACCCCCGATGAGGCACGACATGCAGTTGAGGAGCTGACACGCTTTGGGGGGACAACTCTCTTTCAAGAGTTCCTCCCGGGCAGACGTGAGTCCCTGAGTCTCTTCTCTGCGCATGGCGAGGTCTATGCACGTTTCGCCTTCTGGGGGAAGCGCACATATCCCCTGCTGGGTGGTATCTATGTACTGCGTCAGGCTATTGCCTTTCCACCGGACACCGGCGAGCAAGCAGAACGTTTGGTGCGTGAAATCGGCCTGGAAGGCTACGCTCAGGTGGAGTTTCGGCGCGACGCTGTGGGAAAACCCTACCTGATGGAACATCTGAACGGCGATATCAAGGCAACAAAAGCAGCGGTGCGGCAGCGCGGCAGGCCGGGAGTGCCCTCTCCAGCCAGGGCCATCCTCGATTTCTGTCTCTCTTTCTTCATGCCTATGAAGTATGACTACGTTGATTGGAGGGACCTTCGTCCAGCCTGGACAGCGACGAAAGGGTTTTTGACCCACCATTTACAGCGGCTGCCGGGAAGACGTCGTTCCGTATGAAAGTTATTGGGCATCGTGGAGCAGCAGGTCTGGCACCGGAAAATACATTTGCGGGCTTTGATATCGCCTTGGCTCTTGGAGTTGACGGCATAGAAACCGATGTACAAAAGACACAAGACGGAAAGCTAG
>WNFC01091152.1_pt1 | contig 10881 bp, 10 predicted proteins | sample 5400541 | NCBI WGS metagenome assembly WNFC01 (sample SAMN13153342, study PRJNA577476) | soil metagenome | isolation source: 120 cm saprolite under Douglas fir tree site 2 hole 2 replicate 1 | place: USA:California | collected 2015-04-18
GCGCGGCATCAGTTTTTAGCTTTTTCTTCGGGACCCTGAATACCGGTTCGGGTGCTGGCTTGTGGGCAGCAGTAGTCTTGCGCGCGGCTGATTTGCGCGCCGCAGTTTTGCTGCTCGTCTTCGTTGCCATGTTGTTCCTCTAAAATTTCGCTCATGGCTCTAGCGCGTTAAACCAGAGCCATATTACTGCACGAGCTCTTGCCTGTGCACCGCCTCGTGAATCTCGCGCGCCTTTGTCTCGTCGACCGCGAGAATATCCACCAAATCCTGTACGTCCGCATCGCGTAATCCTTCTAAGTTAGTAAAACCGGATTTCACAAGCGTCAGCGCCTGATCCTCAGTAATAGGCAGTGCACCCGCGAGCATCTGCGCCGCTTGCATCACTTTTTGTTCGACTGCGGTGGTGGCAGAAATGTCCTTGCCGATGTTAATTTCCCATCCGGTTAGTCGCGAAGTTAAACGCGCGTTCTGTCCCTTTTTCCCAATCGCGAGCGAGAGCTGATCTTCATCGACAGAAATCTGCACGCTCTTTTTCTCCGTATCGAAAACGAGATTCTTCACTTTCGCAGGCTTAAGCGCTTCCAGAACGTATTCCTTCGGGTCGGAACTCCATCGAATGATGTCCACCTTTTCGTTATTCAATTCCCGAACGATGTTTTTGACCCGTGAGCCGCGCATCCCGACACACGCACCCACCGGATCCACCTTCTCGTTCGCGCTCCAGACAGCAATCTTTGTTCGGTAACCCGCTTCCCTCGCGATTCCGCGAATTTCCACCGTGCCATCGGCAATTTCGCTTACTTCCAATTCGAAAAGACGACGCACGAAATTTGGGTGGCTGCGCGAGACGATGATTTCGGGGCCGCGGATGCCGTTTTCGACCGCAACGACATAGGCGCGAAGCCGGTCGCCCACATTGTAATCTTCCACGACCACTCGCTCGCGTTGTGGCATGATGGCTTCAAATTTTCCAAGATCGAGAATCACATCCGACCGATCAAAACGGCGCACCGTGCCGCTCACGATTTCACCGGCGCGATCTTTGAACTCCTCGTAAATCATTTCCTTTTCGACCTGGCGAATCCGTTGCATCATAGCCTGCTTGGCCGTCTGCGCGGCGATGCGGCCAAAATTTCTCGGCGTCACTTCCATTTCGACGGTGTCCCCGACGTTGACGTTCGGTTTGATCTTACGCGCTTTCGAAAGTTCGATCTCATCCTGCGGATTACCGACGTGATCGACGACCACCAGGTTGGCGAGCGCACGGATTTCGCCGGTTTTCGGGTTGATATCGATGCGCAAGTCACGCGACGCGCCGACGCTCTTTTTCGAGGCTGAGAGCAGGGCGTTCGAGACCGCCTCGAGCAGGATTTCGCGTTTGATCCCGCGCTCCCGCTCCAGGTAATCGAGCATGGCGATAAATTCCGCGTTCATAAAAACATGTAGCCCGCAGACTAAAAAGAGTGGGATACGAGTTCCCACTCCGGTTCAGCGCGCGGACTAGACAGTTAGCATAGCTTTGTGAACCCTTCTCGTCAAGCCGCCGTTCAGTTTGATTTGACCTTGGGAGGTCAACATTCAACATGAACATTCAATGAATTCGCGCCTCCGAGCCTTGTTTGTCGTCCTTCTGGTCTGGGCGGCGATTTATTTGCCGGCGGTTGGTTCTATCGCGATCAAAGGAGAAGAGGGACGGCGCATTTTGCCGGCGATCCGGATGCTCGAGACGGGCAACTACATTGTCCCGCAAGTGGGCAGCAATCCTTATTTCCGGAAGCCGCCATTGGTGAACTGGCTGGTGGCCGCGTCGTTCAAGATTTTTGGGGTGCGTAACGAATGGACAGCCCGCCTGCCCTCGGCGATTGCCGTGCTTGCGGTGGCCATTGCGTTCGTCACGGTTGCGCGCGCCAGCCTTGGCCCAAGCGGATCTACGGTCGCCGCGCTCATTTGGTTAACAAATATCGGCATGATAGAAAAAGGCCGATTAATTGAGATCGAAGCGCTCTATGTTTCCCTTTGCGGTCTCGCAATTATTTTTTGGCTAAGCTTTTGCGTTCAAAAGAAATCTCCGTGGCTCATTTGGATTCCCGCATCTATTTTTCTTGGACTTGGTCTGCTGGCGAAAGGTCCAACGCATCTGGTATTTTTTTACGCGATCGTGCTGGCCGTCCTTTGGCAGACCAAGAATTGGCGGCTTCTGTATCATCCTGCACACTTCGCCGCACTCGCCATCATGCTTGCCATCTTTGCGGCTTGGGCCATTCCCTTTGCCAGAAGCACAACCACGCATGTGGTGGTGTCCAAGTGGTCGGTTCAATTCACCGGCCGATTACGAGGCGTCGATTTCAAGTTTTTCAGCTGGATTCGAAATGTTCCGCACGGTCTTATCTATTTTCTGCCATGGATTCTCCTCTTCCCTTAATCTGGCGCCCGGCGCCGTCGCTCGATATAGCATGCCGGTATTAGTTCCTGCCTCGTGGTTGCTGGCGATGAGTTATACCGGGGATGCACTACAGTGGCCCCAAAAGAGGTGGATAAGGAGCGATCGAGATTGGGCCAAAATAGTCGCGGCCTTCGTCGGACTCGGGCTCGGCGTTGGCGCGATTGGCTATCCGCTCACCGCGGTCGTTTTGAGAAACAGGCAGCAGATAAAAAAAGCCGCTGCGGAAATCAATACTCTCGTGCCAGCGGGTGAGAGGCTTTATGCGGTGAACCCAGATTATCAGCCGGTATTTTTCTATGTGGAGGCACCGGTGGAATACGTGAGCTACATCAAAAACCTGCCGATCAACGCACATTATTTTCTCGTTCAAACCAACAACGAAGCTGAAGCGGCAGCCACGGAAAAGTGGAGGCCCCGGCATGCGCATCAACTTGCTCGCATACGGGATTACAGCAAACGCGAGATGCTTCTCTTCGAAGTCAGTCCCTAAACGAACATTGACAGGCTCACGAATTGGAATTGGTTAGCATGCTAACGAATTTGATCTGTATATGTCCGATGGCGAAACATTTGGCCCATTGCTCCACGGGACTGCTCGTGCCTGGCGGCAAAAACTGGACCAACGGCTCAAACCAATGGGTCTCAGCCAGGCAAAGTGGCGAACGCTACTGCATCTGTCTCTCGCCCAAGACGCACTTACTCAGGCGGAGATTGCGGCGCGTCTGGGTGTGGAAGAGCCCTCTGTAGTGACCTTGCTACATAGACTGGAGATAGAAGGCTGGATCACGCGCAATAGTTCACCACTGGATCGCCGTTGCAAAATGGTGCTTCTCGGCCGGCGGGCCCAGCGCGTGATCGCGCAGATCAACGCGGCAGCGGACAAACTTCGGCATGAACTGCTTGCCGGCATTCCGAGGTCCGAGTTGGAAACGTGCATCAACGTGTTGATGCGGATTAGTCAGAAAGCGGAGAAGGCCGATAAGGTCCGGGGAAGCACCGGATCTTCGGTTTGTCCCGGTCACAACGGCCAGTACAGGGAACGGTATCCGATTACAAAGAAAAAGGCGCTCCGTGGCCCTGTAAGAGGACCAAAATGAAGCGTGCGGATGTCTTGAAGCAGGCTATTCCCCGGTGGGCATATCTGCTTTTCGTCCTGCTGGCCGCCTTTGTTTTGTATCGGATTTTTCAACATAAGGCGACCGAGGCCGAAGCGGCCCAGCCCCCAGTGCGACCGGTTCTTGTCGCGAAAGTGATTACAAAGGACGTGCCGCTTTATCTCGATGAAATTGGCACCTGCGCTGCGTACGAAACTGTTCAAGTGCAAGCGCAAGTCAGCGGGCAAATCATCGCACGTAATTTTCAAGACGGCGCGGATGTAAAACAAGGTGATTTGCTCTTTACGATTGATCCGCGCCCCTATCAAGCGGCGCTCGAACAGGCACAAGGACAGCTCGGGCAAGCCAAATCGAAACTGGTTCTCGATCAAATCACACTGAAGCGCCAGCAGGAGCTGCGCGCGCGGAACGTGATCTCACCGCAAGATCTCGATACTGCTCAGGCAACAGTAAAAAGCGATGAAGCTATGGTAAAAACGGCGGAAGGCGCAGTGGCGGCCGCACAGGTGAATCTTGATTATTGCAACATCCGCTCGCCTATCAATGGCCGGGCAGGATTGCGACTCGTCGATGTTGGAAATGTCGTGACGGGCGGCAACGGAGGCGGTGGCGGCGCAGTCCTCCTTACGATTCAGGGACTCGATCCGATCTACACAGACTTCACCGTTTCCGAAACAGACTTGCCGCTCGTGCGGCGTTATCTCGGCGGGCCAAATGTGAAGGTGCAAACGAATTCGCCGGACGAGAATCTTCCGCCACGAGTAGGCGATCTTTATTTCATCGACACTGCGGTCCAACCTGGCGCGGGCACAGTGAAAGCGCGCGCCGTCACGCCGAACCCGGACCACGCTCTTTGGCCATCGGAATTTGTGCGTGTGCGCTTCATTCTGGATAAGCTCAAAGATGCGGTTCTTGTTCCGTCGCAAGCCGTGCAAATCAGCCAGAGTGGCCCGTTTGTTTTCGTGTTAAGGCCGGACAACACGGTTGATCTGCGCCAGGTCAAACCCGGCCAGCGTCAGGATGGCGATACCCAGGTTATTGAAGATGGTCTCAAGGCGGGGGAAACTGTGGTTGTCACTGGACAACTGGCGCTGGCACCAGGAACAAAAGTGGAGCCAAAGCCATACAATCCCCCCGGTCCACGCAACGGCGGTCAGGTTGCTGCCAAAGCCCAAATGTAGCGTACCGGCCAAAACGAGTGCGCCGCCGCAAGACAAAGCAGGTGACAAGCTGATTCAGGTTACAGGCTCGGGACTCTCGGGGCCGTTCATTCGCCGGCCGGTGATGACGGTCCTGTTGACCTTGTCGGTTATCGTTGCCGGCATTGCCACTTACGGCAAGCTCGCCGTCAACGATCTGCCCGCGGTTGATTATCCCGTTATCCAGGTCACGTGCTCCTATCCCGGCGCGAATCCAACGACCATGGCGAACAACATCGCCACGCCGCTCGAGAAACAGTTCCTGCAAATTCCAGGGCTCGACATCATCACGAGCGCAAGCACGCAGGGGAATACGTCGTTCACGCTCCAGTTTGTTCTCAGCAAGAGTATAATTGACGCTGCCACAGATGTTCAGGCTGCGATCCAGCGGGCAACCGGGAAGTTGCCTCTCGATCTGCCCAGCCCGCCGACGTTCACAAAAACAAATCCGAACGATCAGGCGATTTATCTGGTGGGTTTGCTCTCCGATACGCTGACCGATGGCGATCTCTACAAATATGCGTCCACCGCCGTGGCACAACGCATCGCGATCTTGCCCGGTGTATCACAGGTGAATATCTACGGCGTTCAGAGCGCGATTCGAATTAAAGCCGATCCCGCTGGGCTCGCTTCGCGCGGATTGACCATGGACGATCTCGCCAGCGCGATCAAAGCCGGGACAGTTTACTCTGGCGCTGGGCAATTCGACGGGGCACACCGCACGTTCGTTCTTCTGCCGAACGGGCAAATCGATCAGGCGGACGGATATCGCAATCTGATTGTCGCGCGGAACAGAGATGGCTCGCCCGTTTATTTGCGCGACGTAGCCGAGGTTCGCCAAAGTGTGCAGGACGAGCGACTCTCCCGCACATTTTGGATGCGCGGTTTTAATCCGCCAGGCTCCGTCGTAGTGCTCGCAGTCTCGCGACAGGCGGGCGCAAACGCGGTTGAGGTTGCGAACTCAGTCAAAGCGCTCTTTCCCGAGATCCGCGCGAGTCTTCCGGGATCGATCACACTTGTCCCGGTATTCGACCGGTCCCAGAGCATCGTCGATTCCGTTCACGATGTACAATTCACGCTCATGATCGCGTTCGTTCTGGTCGTGATGGTGATCTATGTCTTTCTCGGCCGCGCCACCGATACGCTCATTCCCGCGGTCGCGCTTCCTTTGTCTTTGCTGCTTACGGTCGCGGTCATGTACATGCTCAATTATTCCATCAACAATTTGACCTTGATGGCGCTGACATTGGCAATCGGATTCCTCGTCGATGACGCCATTGTGTTTCTGGAAAACGTCGTGCGTCGCGCGGAGCATGGCGAATCGATTCTGAAAGCTGCTTTCAACAGCGCGGGCGAGATTTCCGTCACCATCATGTCGATGACGCTGTCGCTGGCGGCGGTTTTTATTCCTCTGGTGTTTTTGCCCGGTTTGCTTGGTCGGATCTTCCGCGAATTTTCGGTTACGATTATCGTCGCCATTCTCGCTTCGGGACTTATTTCGTTAACACTCACTCCGCTGATGTGCGCGCGCATTCTGGGCGAACGCAAAGCCGGACATAAACGCGCACGCATGGAAAAATGGACCAGCGATTTTATCCAACGCGTGATCGCAGCTTATGGCAGGGCCTTGGACAAATTTCTCGATCGCGCCTGGCTCACCGTTCCGATCCTCCTCGGATGCATTTTCGGGCTCTGGTTTTTCTTTACCCATTTGCCCTTTACCTTGCTACCGCCGGGCGACAGCGGTTTCATCAGGGGAGTTTTCATTGCGCAGGAAGGTTCTTCACCCGCGCAAATGCGTGCCTATCAGCAGCAGGTGAATCAGAAACTCAAGGACGATCAAAACATCGGACAGTTTTTCACCCTCGCAGGCTTCGCCGCTCGGACTTCGTCCTCGCAGGGTCTGATTTTTTGTTTTCTCAAGCCCAGAAGTCAACGCCTGCCAATCGAGCAGTGCATCCCGCAGTTGCAGAAATCGATTGGCTCAATTCCGGGCATAACCGCGGTCTTACAGCCAAACCCGGTGCTGCAAATCAATGTCGGCGCGACCAGTCAGACGCAGGGACAATACGCCTATACGCTCAGCGGCATTGTGCCCGATGAAGTTTACACCGCCGCCGACCAGTTGATGACGAAACTGAAGGGTTTCAAAGGCTTCGCTTCCGTCCGCTCCGATTATTACAACAGCACACCGAACCTCACCGTCGATATCGATCGCGAGCGCGCTGCTACTTACGGTGTTTCTACTTCCGCCGTGCAGAGTTTGTTGCGCACGGCTTACTCGCAGAATTACATCTATTTGATCAAACAGCCTGAGGACCAGTATCAGGTGATTCTCGAGGTGAAAGACAACGAGCGGGCCCAGCCAGCCGATCTTAACAATCTTTACGTGCGCAGTAACACTGGAGGAAGCTTCAGCGCGAGTGGCGCAGGCGGTGGAACAATCGCGACCACAACTGGTACTGCCGCCAACCTTGTGCCGCTGCGTGCCGTAACATCGACAAAGCAAATCGTTGGTCCGCAGGCGGTCAATCACTTCAACCAATTCACCAGCGTGACCATCAACTTCAACTTGCTGCCAGACGTTGCGATCGGTGATGCCACGAAATTCATCGAAGACAGCTTCGCGCAAGTGCATCAGCAACTCCCGAGTGTGCAAGCCACGTTTCAAGGTGAAGCGCTTGTCTTTCGCCAACTCTTTAAGTCGCTGCCGCTGCTCCTGCTATCGGCGATTTTTGTCATGTATGTGATTCTGGGAATTCTCTACGAGAGCTACGTCCATCCGATCACAGTGCTTTTCCCCGCGATCGTGCCGGCGGTCGTGGGCGGTCTATTCACGCTCTGGGCGTTTGGATCGAGCTTGTCTCTTTACAGCGTCATCGGGTTGTTTCTTCTGCTCGGCATTGTGAAGAAAAACGGAATCCTGGTGGTCGATTTCGCGCTCAAACGAATCGACGAGGGGTTAAGCTTGCGGGAGGCAATTCACGAAGCCAGCCTGGAGCGTTTTCGTCCGATCATGATGACGACCCTCGGCCCCTTGCGCTCGGATTCGGTCACGACGCCTCGGCGCGGCGTCCACTTGGGCTCGTCATAGTGGGCGGCCTGATTTTCTCACAGATGATCACTCTTTTTGTGACGCCGGTGATTTATCTCTGGCTCGAATGGTTCCAGGAGCACGTTCTCGACAGAGTGCCGTTTCTGCGTAGTGCGCACATGCATCACGAAAGTGAGCCCGCCATTGACGGCGACGGCAAATTACGCGAGCCCGTGTCTGCTGGTGTAGCCTGAGATCTACGAATGACGAAGCACCAATGTCCAATGATGAAGGAATGACGAAATCCGAAGTGTGGAATTGAAAGGTCGTTTCGTCTTTCGGGCTTCACTTTTTCTTTCGAGCTTCGTCATTCGTCATTTTATATTCATCGACATGCGCGCGATGGTTCTCGATAATCCGCGGCAGCCGCTGCAGCTCCGCGATGTGCCAAGGCCAAACCCGGGAGCGGGACAATTGCTCGTTCGCGTGAGTACCTGTGCGGTTTGCCGGACTGATCTCCATGTTGTCGATGGAGAGCTGCCAGATCCGAAGCTGCCGCTGATTCCCGGGCATCAGATTGTCGGGCGCGTCGAAGAGATCGGCAAAGGTGTTGAAGAATTCTCCGTCCGCGATCGCGTTGGCATTCCGTGGCTTGGCTGGACAGATGGGGAATGCGCTTATTGTCGGTCCAACCGCGAAAATCTTTGCGACAACGCGCGTTTCACCGGCTACACCATCGATGGCGGTTATGCCGAGTTTACCGTCGCCGCCGCGCGGTTTTGTTTTCGGTTGCCCGATCATTACAACGATGTCGAGGCCGCGCCGCTGCTTTGCGCGGGCCTGCTGGGTTATCGGTCGCTGCGCAAAACGGGCCAGGCGCATCGGCTCGGAATTTATGGTTTCGGTAATGCCGCGCGCTTGATTGCTCAGGTTGCGTTTTATCAGGGCCGCGAGCTTTTCGCGTTCACCCGACCGGGCGATAAATCTGGCCAGGAAGCAGCGAAAAAATTGGGTGCGAAGTGGGCCGGCGGTTCCGATGAAATCCCGCCGAAGAAACTCGACGCCGCGATCGTCTTCGCGCCGGTGGGACCACTTGTGCCCGCCGCGCTGCGAGCGCTCGTGAAAGGCGGGATCGTAGTTTGCGGCGGCATTCATATGAGTGATATCCCGTCGTTTCCTTATGCCGCTCTTTGGGGCGAACGCGCGATTTGTTCGGTGGCGAACTTAACCCGCCGTGACGGTGAAGAATTTCTTGAGATCGCGCCACGCGTTCCCGTACAGACGAAAACGGAAACATTTCTCCTCGAAGACACGAACATCGCCTTAGATCGATTTCGTGCCGGCGAGCTCAACGGCACCGCAGTGCTGCTGATGTCATCAGCGTAACCCGCTGATCTGTACGGTTAGGTCTTCTACCTCACCGCGCGTTTCACCACGGCGGGCGCGCCAAACGGTTTCACAAAATTGCCGGGGATCCGCTTCTCGTCATCAGGGACTGAGCCAGCGGCATAGGCAAGCGCTTCTTCCTCTGCCGAGAGAAACGGTTTGAACCGATTTTTGTCGATCGCTTTCATGAAGGCTTCATGTGGCGAGACAATGCCCTTTTCTAGCAACCCCCAGATGGTGTCGTCGGCTCTCGGAATCAGCTGGTGACTAATGACTCCGCGCAATGATTCGCTCACCATCACCCGGACTTGTTCCTGTTGATCCGACGGGAACACATCGAGTAATCGATCAAGTGTGCGCGAAGCATTGCTCGTGTGGAGTGTTGCCAAAACAAGATGCCCTGTCTCGGACGCGGTGATGGCCAGTGAAATCGTTTCCAGGTCGCGCATTTCGCCAACCATGATCACGTCCGGGTCCTCTCGGAGTGAAGCGCGCAGCGCAGTGGTGAAAGACTCTGTATGCGTGAATACCTCGCGTTGCGAGACATGGCAGTTTTTCGACTTGATGACGTACTCGATCGGATCCTCCAGGGTGATGATGTGATCGCGCCGCTCCATATTTATTTGCTGGATCATCGCCGCCAGTGTCGTCGATTTGCCGGTGCCGACCGAACCTGTTGCTAAAATTAGGCCGTTCTGATCATGGCACGCTTTCGAGATGATTATGCGATGCGGAGGCCGGACGTAAATCTCAAAACAAGCTCACTGCCTTCTTGATGGGCGAGATTGCCCGGCAAAACCAATCAGTCGATTCTTGACAAGCTCGACAATCACGGGCCGAACAAGGCTGGCTGCGATTTTCAGCGCACCCAAGGCAACGCCAGTCTCGACGAGCTTGCGCCTTGTTTTCCGGCCGCTCTTTGCATTTATATAAATCTTTTTCTTTCGCATCGGCGCAAACGCGATCAGTGTACCGACAGCGGCTGCGGCCGTGATCCAGGAGACGGTTTGTTCGCGAAATGATCTCCGGAGTTTCGCCGGGAAATCCAATTCATAGTGCAGGCCGCGCAAGTCGCGCCCCACACGCTCGCGTGAGCGGGCGATTTCCGTTCTCAGCTCGTCGATTGGTTTGTCGTGTCCAGATTTTTCAGCCATTCGCGATCTTTCTTCAATTCAGACGCCGTGGCGCGAAAGAGCGGCTTGGTCATTCGATTGCGCGCGACCAGAAGCAAGAGCAGCGCAATTACAAAGTGTAGTCCGGCGGCCGCCACCGCTATCCATAACCACGAAATCCGAGCAACCTGCGCCAGGCCGGCAACCAGGCTTGCGATCAGGAAGCCATAGCCAAATGCGAAAAGAATGAGCGCAAGAATTAAACAACTTGCGAGCACGAGCAATTGGACGAGCGCCGCTTTCGATTCCTGGGCGATTAAGGCAAAGCGGCTTTCAAGAAACTCTGTTAGCGCGCTCCCGAGCGCGAGCAGGTTTTCAAGCAAACCGGCGTGTCCCGCAGGATTGCCGGACCGAGGGGTCTCGCGGGTCATTCGGCCGCAGCGCGTTTAACGCCGGAAGATCAAACCCAGGACAAACCCGATTCCGAGCGCTGTGAACACCGCCTTGGTCGGATTTTCGCGCACATATTGCTCAGCATCTTCCTGGAACGTCCGAACGCGATCCCTCGCATCGCCCCAAGCTTGTTCCGCTT
>WNFC01045960.1_pt1 | contig 10880 bp, 10 predicted proteins | sample 5400541 | NCBI WGS metagenome assembly WNFC01 (sample SAMN13153342, study PRJNA577476) | soil metagenome | isolation source: 120 cm saprolite under Douglas fir tree site 2 hole 2 replicate 1 | place: USA:California | collected 2015-04-18
ACTCCTCAATTCTGGCCACTTCATCAGCGGTGGCGCGAACTGCTGCAAACCCGGCCGTCATAGGCTCGAACATGAGGCGAATCTCACAGATAGCTTGTAGGAACGACCTATCGAACCCGACCTCATACTGCCAGGCGATCACATTGGGGTCGAGGAGGTTCCAATCCGCCCGTGGTCGCACGCGCGTGCCTGTTTTGGGGCGGGACTCGATGAGCCCCTTTGCACCGAGCATCTTAAGTGCCTCCCGCAGGACAGGCCGACTCACCTTAAATTGAAGACTCAGTTCAGGTTCGCTCGATAGAGCATCGCCTGGTTTGAAATCGCTGCGCATAATACTCAGGCCTATTTGCCATACGACTTGTTCGGCTAGATTCTGTCGCTGGAGTGTAGGAAATACTTTCACCTTGCCGCCTGCATTTGTCATACAATTATATGGTATTATGATTATATGTATACACTACTTATAATCCTGTGTCAAGCTTTTTGTGGCTCAAAGTCAAGTGACTATGGCCCACCTTTGTGGAGGGAGTAAACTCGAAAGAGAGAGCTTCACAAAGGAGAGCAAGTGTCATGCAAAAAGAGCAAAAAACGTACACCAAGGAATTCAAGCTCGAAGCCGTGCAGCTTGTCCAATCCAGCCAGAAATCGCAGTCGCACATTGCCCGTGAGCTGGGAGTGGCTGACAGTACCCTGTCTCATTGGCGTCAGGAACTGAGCGAGCATGGCAAGGATGCCTTTCCCGGCAGTGGGCATCAGACTCCCTTAGAGGAAGAAAATCGTCATTTGAAGCGAGAAGTGGAAATATTGCGCTAGGAGCGCGATATTCTAAAAAAAGCTATCGGCATCTTCTCGCGCGTCCCAGCCTGAACTATCAGTTTATTGCCGAGCATCAGGAGGAGTATCCGGTGACCCTGATGTGCCAGGTGCTTGAGGTTTCGGTGAGTGGCTATTACGCCTCGCGCCAACGACCGGTGAGCCACCATCAGCGAGAAGATGCCAGGCTTTGTGCCGAAATCCAAACGATTTTCCTGGAGAATCGTCAGGTCTATGGCAGCCCACGTATTCACGCTGCCTTGCAAGCGCGTGGCATGCGTTGTGGACGCAAACGCGTGGTGCGGTTGATGCAAGCGCTGGGGCTGCAAGCCAAGCGGCACCGGCAGCACAAGCCCAGCACGACCAGCAGCGACCCGACGGCTCGTTTCGCGCCCAATCTGCTCAAGCGAGATTTCACGGCGACCCGTCCCAACACCAAGTGGGTCACGGATATCACCGCAGTCCCCACGGCAGATGGCTGGTTGTACCTGGCCGTGGTTCTGGACTTGTTCTCACGCATGGTTGTTGGTTGGGCGATGGCCTCAAGCGAGAATGAGCAATTGGTAACGTTAGCCTTGCAGATGGCGCTGGCTCGTCGGCATCCGCAGGAGGGCTTGCTGCACCTGACTTCCCGGGGTAGTGAGTACACCAGCCTCGGCTACCAGGCGCGCCTTTCGGAACGGAGCAGTGAAGTGAGCATGAGCCGCACAGCGAACTGTTACGATAATGCCGCCATGGAATCGTTCTTCGACAAACTCAAGAGTAAGTGCGTGGATCGCACCCACTTCCAAAATCAGGCGCAGGCCAGATCGGCCATTTTCGAATACCTCGAATGCTTTTACAACCCGGTGCGCCTGCATTCGACCTTAGCGTATGTCAGTCCGCTTGCTTATGAGCAGGCTTTTACACAATCGATGCGGTAAACCCACTTTGGGGCCTCCACAAATCTGGGTGATGGTCAATAAATCTGGGTGATGGTCAATTTCCGGAAGTTCTGGACGGGCGAGACGATCTCCAACCTGGGCAGCTCATTTACCCAGTTCGCCCTGCCGCTGCTCGTCTTCAAGCTGACCGGCTCGGCGCTGAACCTGGGCATCGCCACTGCCGCCGCCTTCCTGCCCTATCTGCTCTTTGGCCTGGTCATCGGCGCGTGGGTGGACTGGCTGGACCGCAAGCGCATGATGATTCTGGTCGACATTGGGCAAGCGCTGGTCATCGCCTCCATCCCGGTCATGTTTTTGCTCGGCGCGCTCAACGTCTGGTGGGTCTTTGCCGTGGCCTTTGTCAGTACCACGCTTAAGATTTTCTTCGATGCCGGCGAGTTCGCGACCATTCCCAGCCTGGTCGATCAAGTCGATCTGGTGACAGCCAACGGGCGTATCCAGGCCAGCTTCTTTGGGGCCAGCATCCTGGGGCCGCTGCCGGCGGGCGTGCTGCTTTTTGTCATGCCCCTGCCCACGCTCATGTTTATCGACGCCAGCTCGTTTCTCGTCTCGGCCTGCACCTTGTCGCTGATCGTCACCAGCTTCAACGTCGTCGAAAAGCGCGAGAAGAAGAGCATCCGGCACGATGTTGCCGAGGGGCTGCGCTATGTGCTGCATCATCCCGTGCTGCGTAATATCTCGATGATGATGGCAATGGTCAACTTTGTTGGCAGCACCACCTACGCGCAGTTGGTGCTGTTTGCTGAGCGGCAGCTGCACGCAACCGACAGCCAGTACAGTCTGATGAACGCGGCAGGCAGCGCGGGCGTGGTGGTGCTGTCGCTGCTGTAGCGCGGCCAGGGCGATTTCATAGTGCCAGCGATGAGGGACGGTTACATCGACCATGTCAATTTCGGCCTCGGCGACGAGCGCACGATAGTCGCTATAGACCCTCGCGCCATAGGGGGTTGCACGGTCCCGCGCCACTGCTTCGTTGACATCGCAGACGGCGACGATCTGGGCGAGGTCGCTGGACTCAGTATAGCCCGCCTCGTGGACATAGGCAATGTTGCCAGTACCCACGATCCCAACCCGCACCTTCTTGCTGCTCATCGTGCTTCTCCTTCGGGAGTATATTCAGATGCTTTGTATTGCGGGGTCCGTTTGCGTTAACTTGATCGCTCCATGCTCCGTTACCAGAAAGGTTTCCTCGTCCCCTATATGAGAGCCATCCTGATAGTTTGTATAAAGTTCGATGTTGAGCACCATGCCCGCCTGCACGCTATAGGGGCTATCGAAGGTGATCCACGCCTCTTCAGTCTGTAAACCAATGCTATGGCCGATGTTGATGAAATATGGAGGCAGTTCGTGGGTGGCGTAGATCTCGACTGCCAGGTTGTAAAGATCGCCTGGCCTAGCTGGTCGACGATACTGCACATGGTACGGTGAAGCTGGCGCAGATCGTCTGGGATCGGCCCGCTGTAGAGTAGACGCCGGTTGTCAGAGGTATACCCATCAACCACTGCACCCAGGTCGAGGGTCACAACCTGGCCTGGGGCCAACGACTCGTCGAAGGCGATTTCGGGATTTGAGCTTCCAAAAGCAATCGTCGTGTGCCCAATGCCGGTTGCCCCGTGTTCCAGCAGCAACTTCTTGGCTGTGTTGATCAGGGCTAAACGCGAGATACCCGTTGTAATCTGGCCACGTAATACGCTGACTGCCATTGCCACAGCCGTCGTCGCCTTGCGCATAAGAGCCAGCTCTGCCTCTGACTTGACGAGCCGCTGCCGCAACAAAAGGTCATCTACGGATGTGATAGCGGCTGGCTCGACAAGTGCCTGGAGCTTTGACAGTACGTAGAAAGGGCAGCCGCTTTCCACGCCAATCTTCGCACCCGGCTTAAGGATTGGTGTAAGGAACTCTTGCAATTCATCGAGAGCACTGTCCCAGCTGAAAAAGCTGCGCACGTCGTCGACATTGAAGGTGAAGCCCAGCGTCGCGCCGATCCAGCAGAGCAAGGTCGTCTTGCCATCGGCGCCAATATAGGTAAAGAAAGGCAGCTGATTTTTGAGGCTGAAGAGAATAGGATTGCCGCAACCGGGAAGTGTGGGCAGGCCTGTTGTATAGTAGACGTTTTCCGGCGAGGTCAGGAGGATACCGTCAAGGTTACTGCCCTTGATCTGCTCCACTAGGGATGCTCTTCCCGGTCCTGGCATTGGTACACGATAAGACATTGCGCTAACTACCTTCCCAATAAAAATACACACGTTCGGCAGGGATCGCGTCAAAGCTGTTCGGATGGTGCTGAGATGCTAGTCTGTCCCTGGCCTCCGGATTCGCGGAGGGTGCGCTCGACGTTGTTCAGATGGTGCAACATTGCCTCTTGCGCGGCCTGGGGGTCACGTGCGTGAAGTGCGTTCACAATTTTCTGGTGATCGGCGACGACCTGCTCCTTCATGCCGGGCAAATCGGTTGTGCGACGACGGCTGGCGTTCCCAAGACGGCGGATGCTGGCCATAAAACGACTGATGGTCATATTGCGTGCGGCCTCGGCGATAGTTTCATGCAACTGAAGGTCTGCCTTGAAAAAAAGCGATGAATCGCTGGCGCTTTCAATCGAGCGTTTCAGGCACAAATCAAGCTCGGCGAGTTCTTCATCGGTGATACGTTGAGCGGCCAGCGCGCACAGACCCACCTCGACGATTTTACGCGCCTCAAGGAGATCAAGATAGGTGCTATCAGAGAGCGCGAAGACGAAATCAAGATGTTCAACCAGCAGCTCGGGCTCCAGGGCAGAAATATAGGTACCTGCCCCCTGCCGGATTTCGACGACATTCATGATTGAGAGCGCCCGCAATGCTTCCCGCAAGGAGGGACGGCTGACTTGTAAGAGTGCCGCAAGCTCACGTTCCGGCGGCAGCTTCTCGCCGGGCCGCAGTTTCTTTTCCTCAATCATCAGCAGGAGGTTGCGCACAATGTCTTCAGGCAGTTTCTGGTTGACGAGCGATTCAAATGTCATCGCATTTTCTCTCAAATTGGTAAGATGACTTAACCAAAGCATACCTGGAATGCGCAGTACTGTCAAGTAGGTACTCCCACTCAAGGTAGTGGATAATTCAACCTTCTCTCCTATCCGCTTGACAGCCCCTTCCGACGCTCCTTATGATTAGGATCCATGCTCGATCGTGCGCACACCTGCGGTCACTGCATTGCGTATCCCTTGCAATCCATGGGCGTGAGCGGCAACCATTTTGCCGACTTTGCTCGCTTCCTCTTTACTCTCACAGATCTAGCGGCGGGTAATAGTTCTCGGCTCCAATCGAGAGAACATCGGAGAGCCAATCGCCGTCGTAGACATCGTTGGGACCCTGCTCTTGATCGACAAATGTCCAGGCTTGGCGCTTGTAGGTCCAGTTGTCGGGTTGCAGGCGATGTGCGGCGCGGAACCAGCGTACAGCGGCATCGGCATGGCCCTCGCGGTGCAGGTATTGTCCCAGCTCGAAGCTTGCTGCGGCTTCTGCCACTTCGGGCGGCCTGGCGTGCGAACAGCGCATGACTTCGTCGGGGGCGAGCGCGTAGCGGCTGGCAGCGCCACTGGCAACCCAAGCGCGCAGTGCGGCGATGTATGCCTCCGGCTCGATGCGGATCTTTCTCACCTCAGCCCTGATCTCCCTGGCCCGTCGCTGTTGAGGAGACAGCTCACCTTCAACAAGGTCCTGGCTTGCGGAGTCGTGGCGGCGGAAGAATGTGGGACGGCGTGGATAGGCTGGCTCTGGCGGGCGCACTATCATGCCCTGTTCGTCAATCCAGACGCCATTGGGAACGTTCACGACACCGAGCAGCTCATCCAGAATATGCGCCTGATCAATCAGTGAGGGATGGTCGGGATTGGCGGCTTCAATCCAGGGGCGTACGGCCTCAGTCCCGGCAGTGTCGAGAGCAACGGTGACGATTTCCAGGCCCTGGGGATGCAATTCGCTGCGTAAGGTCTGCCACACGGGCAGGTCAAAACGACAACCTCACCACGAAGCCCAAGCGACAAGGAGCACTTTCTGTCCGCGCAGCTCGCGCAGAGCAAACGGTTTGCCCTCCAGATCAGGCAAGACGATATCGGGGAGAACCGCGCTGCTGAGCACGCGCCCGCCCGCTTCCGGCCCGAGGCACCACACATCATGCACCTCATCGTGCAGAAGCGGCATGCTGAGTCGCTCGGCCAGCACATGCGCATCCACCTGTGAAGTGCCGGTCATCGTGGGCAAGGGCACACACAATTCGCCCTTGCACGCGCCCTCTGGCTTCATAACCCAGCCCGTGCGCCGCTCAAGCTCCTTCGTATCGACAAAAAGTGTCTTCAGTATCATTGAGCTTTCTCCTGTGTAGCTATGACAATTCCTTCCATTCTAGCATACAACAGGAAAACGAGATGAGCTTGCTCTGAAGGGTGGTGCATTGTGAATGGAACGGCCTGTGCTGGCTACTTGTGGCATCCGTTGGTCAGAATTGGCCTGTGAGCCATCGCAAGCATTCACTCGCTCATCTTCACAAAGGGGAACGTACACCGTGCAGCGGATTCTCACCTTCGTCACATGCATGACATGCTTGTGTCTTCGCTCGCTGCACCACCGCTTCATTCTCTGGACTAAACCCGACACCACCTCACTCCTGCTGGGAATGTTGATTGACCTTTCCAGGAGCAAGTCCCAACTCGTGGCAGAAAACGCGCTCCTGCGTCAACAACTGATCATCCTGCGCCGACAGGTGAAACGACCTGCCTGTTGTACTGGCTACTTAGGCTATCCGTTCTCACATCCGGAAAGAAACAGTCATCGAGAAACCCTTTTCACCACCTGCCTGGTGTATGGATAGCAAGAAAATGGGAATGAGAGGGCCACCAGTGACGCTATTTTAGAACGGATAACCTAAGTAGCCAGTACGGGGAGAGGAAGGGAAGTCAAAAGAGAGTCCTTTGACCCTTCTCTGATTACAACGTAGACTCAAATCCAGCACGAGGCGCGGAACTTTCGTCGAGTGTTAATCGTCAATGCAGTGTTGGACGCGGGTTATATACTTGTTGGCATGGGGCTTGTGCAAAAGAGGCTTGTAAGCGACTTGATTGTAATGGTATGGGCCTGCGCATTATACTACAACGACTGTGGCTACTGTGCTACGATGGTATTTGGCACGCGAGGTAGGACAGCTTTGGAAGAATCCCCCTGCATACCAGAAAGAGAGGTAGACCTTGGTAGACCTTGAAGCACCTATTAGAGAGGTCACCGTGTATACTGATCGAGCCCTCATCGCCCGGCACGGGAGTGTGCCTCTTGAGCCGGGCGAACACGAACTGCGTATCAATGATCTCCCGCAGTTCTTACGTGACTCGCTGCGCGCCGCTGGCCGGGGACCGCAAGGAACGCGCATCCTCAATGTGGATATTACTACCGCTTTCTACAGTCGCCCTCCTGAAAGCGATTTGTTGGCATTGCAGAATGAATTGGATCTGCTGGTACAGAACAAGCAATTGCTGGAGGCACGTCGTAGTGCACTGAATGACCGCCGGCAGTGGTTACGTGCGCTAGGGGAGCAATCGAGAGATTTTGCGAAGGGATTGGCGCAGGGACAGATGAAACCACAGGACTGCGCTGACTTCTTCAGTTTTGCAGCCAACCAGGCTTTACAGGATGCTGAAGCTGCACAGGCCCTGGAAGTTCAGTCGAAACGGGTGCAGCAGGAGATCGAGGCCAAACAGCGCGAGCTTGCCCAGAAGCAAGGTAATAGACTTAGTGATCGGCTTGCCGCAGTAGTTACCGTACAGTTGGCGGAGGCCGGTGAGTTTGAGCTAGAGCTATCATATCTCGTGATGGGCGCTTCATGGCATCCGCAGTACGACGTGCGCGTGCAGATGGCAGGTGAGCAGGGTGAAGGAGAGGTCGAAATGACGTATGTGGGTGTAGTGCAACAGTCTACGGGCGAACGTTGGGAGGATGTGAGCCTGTCGCTCTCGACTGCGCGTCCCAGTTTGGCCGCCGTGTTGCCCGAACTGGACCCCTGGTACCTCAATGTCTACATGCCACCAGTACGCCCGCTGGTGGCTGCTCCGGCTCCGCATGTTCTGACTGCAGCATCACCCCCCACTCGTAGATCAGCGGCAGTACAGATGCCTCACCAGGCTATAGCCATGCCTACCACGGGTGGTATGGAAGATAGTTACCTTGAAGCAGAGGAGGTGGTGGCATCGTTGCCTGTATCTGCCAATGTAGCCACGGCTGCCGTCGAACGAACGGGTACAGCCCTCGTTTTCCGCGCCGGTCGCTCTGTCGATATCCCCTCGGATAATTCGCCTCATAAGACTACCATAGCGCGCGATAGCCTGCCCTGCGCTTTCGATTACGTAAGCGCTCCGGTGATAGAGGAGGCGGTGCATTTGCGAGCAACCATCGTCAATACGACCGAGCGCGTACTGCTGAGTGGTGATGCAAGCATCTTTCTCAGCGGCGAATATGTAGGTACGACAAATGTAAAGACGACCGCTCCGGCGGAGAAGTTTAAGGTATTCCTGGGTATCGATGATGGTATCAAGGTGAAACGAGAGTTGATCGAGCGCAGCGTAGACAAAGGCAGCCCTTTGCAAGGCAATATGCGTCGCATCAGCTATGCATATCGTCTCACAGTGCATAACTATGCAGCCGCTCCCAGGCGGGTTGTGATACGCGATCACCTGCCCGTTTCACAGCACGAACGTGTGAAGGTAAAGGTGCAGAGCATCCACCCCGCTCCAACGGAGCGCACCAGGCTGGAGTTGATGGTCTGGCAATTTACTCTGGCAGCCGGCGCCGAGCAGAAGATCGAGTATCGCTTCGTGGTAGAGCATCCACAGGATGTGAAGGTGATCGGATTGCCATAGCAAAGCATAGTGCAAGGCGAGCGTTTAAAACACTATCGTTTTATTATTATAGACCGGCACCCGGTCCCCCGTGTGCAAGCGCACGGCTTCGGCCAGCACTCGCCGTTCCACATCTCTTCCCTTGCGGACCAGGTCTGTGAGCTGTGCTGGCTACTTAGTATATCTGTTCTAGAATAATGAGAGAAACGTACGGACTGAAGGTCTACTATTGTTGAGTTCTTATGTAACAGCACAGCTTGTTCTCCCCACTGCTCGTCTCGACTCAGAGGCGAGTTTTAGCCCGGATACCCTCAGGAGCCAGCACAGCCCATTGTGACAGGCAGACACGATCGGCCAGCACTTTCTTTTATGAAAGGGATGCGGTTGCGCTGATCCTCATAACTTTTTCAGGAGTAGATATTCGAAGAAGCCAGCACCGAAGCGGCGCACACAGATGTCCCATGTAGCCAGCACAGGGGCTCTGGGCCTTCAAGAGCTACCATAATTCCTGCGAAGCCAATCTCGCCCCTTCCGCCAATGTCTGTAGCTTGGCCCATGCAACCGAGGATACCACTGCCGAGGTGCCGACGAAGGTGCCAAAGCCACAATCGGTACCCGCTATGACATTCTCCCGGCCCACCAGTTTGGCCCATCGTAGGATGCGCTGGGCGACCAGCTCGGGGTGCTCGATATGGTTGGTGACCGTATCGATCACGCCGGGAATGAGGACTTTGCCCTCCGGCAGGCGTACCGTTTCAAACACCTTCCACTCATGCTCATGACGTGGATTCGCTGCCTCAAGAGAGAGCGCGTTCACACGGATCCCCAGCAGCAGGTCGATGATCTCCTTCAAGGGCACATCTCGGTGATGTGGGCCTGCATAGTTCCCCCAACACACATGAACTCGTGCCTGTTCGGCTGGAATGTCGGTGAGGGCATAGTTGAGCACCTCTACGTTCTGCTGGACATGCCGACGGAATGCGTCGAGACTTGCATCAGCAAAATGAAGATGCCGTCCATAGCCAGGTCCGGGCAATCCACCTGCAGCATGAAGCCAGCCGCGACAATGGCTTTATACTCGTCCCGCATTGCATCAGCAAGAGCATATAGATACGCTTCGCGGCTGGGATAGTAGGTGTTTGCCATCACCTGGGCGATCACTCCTGGCGAGGCCGCGCACAGGAAGGCCTCCTCAGGCTGAACCCCCTGCAACGCGGCTTGGAAGTTCTCGATGTCCCGCAGCACGGCATCCTGATCCCGAACGGCAACCGGGCCATCACAGGCGGGAGTATGGACACGCCTGCGGGTGCCTGTGCCGAATGCGCGCTGTATCACGTCCGGATGATCCAGCATATCCCGTGGCAAAAAGGGAGCCGACTCGCCGCCGAAGCCCGTCAGGCGATCCTTGACATAGTTGACAAAGCTCAATTTCCCCATTTCGCCATCAGAAATAACATCAATGTCTGCCGCAACCTCCTGCCGAACGGTCTGAGTCACCGCACTCCGCACTCGATCGGCCAACATCGCCTCATCCAGCAACTTGCCTTCTTCTTTGTCAAACATCATCTGTACCAGGTCATCTGGCCGGGGCAGGCTCCCGGTATGAGTCGTGAGTATCCGTTGGGTACTTCGCTTCATCGTTTTCTCCTTTGTTCGCGAGATTGCTCCTACAGCTCAACAATGAATACTGCTCTTGCAAGCATTGTCACCCTTGGCCAACATGGCGTATATAGACCTCTGAGAGATCGAGCACGGCGAGAAGCAGAGTTTGCCTCGGGGGTGCGGTCGCGCTCGATCACATGCCAGATGACCCACTGGCGCGAGAGTGCGTATGGCTTGCCCCAGAGCTCTCTTCGAAAGATGTATTCCGGCTCCTGCAGCTGTACTGGCTACTTAGGCTATCCGTTCTAACATCCAGACATAAACAGTCATCGAGGAACCCTTTATATTACGTACCTGGTGTATGGATGGCAAGAACATGGAAATGAGAGGGCCACCAGTGACGCTATTTTGAGAACAGATAACCTAAGTAGCCAGCACAACCATCTGACGGCCAATATCCACTTGATCTCCCCTACCCCCTTATTACTGGTGGTCGCGGACCACGATACCCTCACCCCTGGAAAGAATCTCTTCAATATGCTCTGGCATGGCCTCACCTCACTTCGTTACTCAGGTGTTGTGTTCCCACCCGAATGTGTACCAGGTCTCCGACGGCAAGCGTAAAATGATCAGGTGGCACGATACCCGTGCCGGTCATCAGG
>WNFC01009312.1_pt1 | contig 10879 bp, 12 predicted proteins | sample 5400541 | NCBI WGS metagenome assembly WNFC01 (sample SAMN13153342, study PRJNA577476) | soil metagenome | isolation source: 120 cm saprolite under Douglas fir tree site 2 hole 2 replicate 1 | place: USA:California | collected 2015-04-18
GTCATGCTCAAGAAGGAACTCGGCGTCTGGGTCTACCAGGGAGAACCGACTGACGCCTCCATCCCTGATCTGATCGACCGCGATCGCGAAAACCGCAACCGCGCCATTACCGAATCAGGCACCGAATAAAGTCTGCGAATGAAAGAGTTCTTCGATACTTCCGTTCTTGTCGCCGCCTTCCGCCGCGAGCACGTTCACCACGTGCCCAGCCTCAAGCGCTTCGCCGCTGCGGAAAAGAGGCATTCCGCTTGCGGCCTTCACTCCCTGGCCGAAGTTTTCTCCGTTATGACGACCCTGCCGGTCAAGCCCATGATTCCGCCCGAGCAAGCCTTGCTCTTCGTCGAAGAAGTCCGCGATCGGCTGACTCTGGTTTCTCTCTCCGCGGAGGAATACTTCGCCGCCGTTCAGAACGCCGCCTCGCGGGGTTTCACCGGCGGCCGCATTTACGATGCCTTGCTCTTAGCCTGCGCCGCCAAATGCAAAGCCCAGGCCGTCTATACTTGGAATCTCAAGCATTATCAGTCCCTCGCCCCCGACCTTGCTCCCCGCATCCAAACTCCCTGATCCGCGCCCGTCCCGCCGCTCTGTAGCCCAGGCCGTCAGACCTGAGGACCTGCTCCTCGGTATAGCGGTCGTTCAGCAACATCCGCAGCGCCGCCTCTTGCTGCCATCCCTTGCAGGAAATCGCCGTCCCCCGCGCCGCGCGAAACGGCCCTTTTGACAATCCCGCCTCCGCCAAATTCCCCGGCGCCCTTCCTGGAATGGTCACGCTCATCAAATTTTCTCTCCGCCGCCCATCTTAGCGCATGCATCTTGCGTTTGCATGTCCAGGGAACGTGTATAATCCCTCGCAATCCTTAACTCTTCCTCTTTGTTTGGAGGATCGCGTGAATCGCCGAAGATTCCTGCAAACCGCGGCGCTCAGCGCAGCCGGTGGTGTTCTTTCGGGATGTTACCGAAAGCCGCTGCGTGCCTCGGCTCCGCTTTCGGGAAATGGCTGCAACCTTGCTCCCGTGCTGGTCTCCCCGGATCGGGAAATCCGAACCGTTGTTGGTCTTAGGCCATATCGTCCATCCGGGTTTGTCGTAAAGGCAGAAAAACTCGGAGAAAAATTGGTCATTCACAACTACGGTCACGGAGGCGGGGGCATTACCCTGTCGTGGGGCACTTCCCATTTGGCCACGGCGCTGCTCCCTGGCGAACCTTTGCCGGCCGTGGCTGTAGTCGGATGCGGTGCGGTTGGCCTGGCCACGGCGCGGCTGCTACAGGAACGCGGCCTACCTGTCACGATTTATGCGAGTGAACTGCCTCCGAACACCACTTCCAACATCGCGGGCGGTCAATGGTCTCCCTTCAGTGTCTTTGACCTTGGCAAGCAGAGCGCGGCCTTCACGGATCAGTTTCTCCAGGCCACTGAGTTCGCTTACCGCCGGTATCAAACTCTTCTCGGCGCGCGGTACGGAGTGCGCTGGATTCGGAATTACTTCCTGCAGTATCACGCGCCTGAAGAAGGCGGTCTGCCAAGCATGATTCGCCCATTTTCGCCCGAGCGCCGCGATCTATCGGAATCGGAACATCCCTTTTCCGGCTATCCTTTCGTGCAGCAGTTCGACACCATGCTGATTGAGCCGCCGATCTATCTCAATGCCATCCTGACGGATTTCCGCATCGCCGGTGGCGCAGTTCGCGTGATGCATTTTGATCACGTCAACCAGTTACAGCAGCTCGCAGAGCCGGTCATCTTCAACTGCACCGGTCTCGGAGCCCGGGCGCTCTTCGATGATCAGGAGCTGACCCCCATAAAAGGACAGTTGACAGTGCTGCTTCCGCAACCGGAGGTCAACTACATCACCCTTATGGAAGATGATCTCTACATGTTTCCGCGGACGGATGGCATCTTGCTAGGCGGAACTTTTGAAAAAGGTGAATGGTCACTTAGCGTGAACGAAACGGAGAAGGCGCGGATCTTGAAGGGCCACGCGCAGTTTTTTGGCAGTTTCCGTCGCTGTCATCGGGCTGCTTAAATCAATCTCGAAGGCTCGCGGCCCGTAGTGCCTTGTAGTTTACGATGTCTTCCGCTTTCCGACTGGCTTGCCCCGCGGCCGCACATAATGGAACCGCACCAAACAAATCTTCTCGCTTCGACCGTGCTTCGCCACCTTCAGTAGATCCAGCACGCCCAGAAATCCCGACTCGCGTGCCAACTCTGGAGTAATGTCCGGAAACCCGATCGGCTCGATCGAATCGATCTCAATCGCGCCTTCTCCCATCGGGTATCGCGCGCCAACTCGCACGTGCGGATGCATCCAGAACCGCACGCTGCACGTGATTTCCCCTCGCCGAACGCCCTCGCGCAGCCGCTTCGTGAACACCATAGCATGAGTTTACTCCGGTCCGGCCGCCTGCATCCGTTGGCAACTCCTCTCAGCGCAGCAACGCCTCAAATCCCGCTTGCGCAAAGTGCTGGTCATGCGTCAACGCCGCTTGAATCCGCTCCACTTCCATCACCTGAAAGCTGGCGCAATCTGTCAGGCTCCAACTCTTATCCGTAGCTTGCTTGTAGCGCCGCAGCGCGCTCTCAAATTGTTCCGATGTCTGCGGAACGATGATTACATCCCGATTGCTGCGGAGCCGTTGGACTATGCCGCCAACAGCCTGGCGCAGTGGGCCAGCATCGCTAAAACTGTTAAGCACTTCCGTCAGCACCATTTCGCTCGTCAAGATCTTTGCCGAAGAAAGCTGCTGAGTTACGCTGACGGCCTTCGCATGAATATGATCCCGCGGATTCACAAGGGCAATCCAATAGCTGGTGTCGGCGAAGACCCGCCTCATTTATCTGTCCTCTTGCCACCGTAAAGATAATGGTCAACATTTTTTGACAGGTCGGCGGGAACTCGCTCCCATTCGCTTTCGGGTACTTCCCTCGTAACCTCCGAAACCATCTCAAGAATCGAGCCCGATTCCTTTTCCGAAGATTCCTCTCTCTTCTTTACTCCCATCTCTCCCTGATCCTTGGCGTAACGAGTCTCAAATCCTAGTCCCCGCAGTATCTCGACGGCCTGGTGCGAATTTGTCGGGTCATTCGGAGGAACACCCGCAGCCTCAAGAACAACCGGGCGCGCCGGAAACTCCCTATCACCCACAATCACTGTCCATTTTGCGCCTTTTCTCGTCCAGCGGAAACTATTGGCGGCGCGAACGATATCTTCTCGTGTCAGTTCCTTTGGGCTTCGCATAAGACACCTCCACGTTCATCGTATACAACTTATTATTCGTCGTCAACAACTAATTATTCTGCCGACCCCGAACCCGTGATCGGTCGGACGCCTCTTTGTTGGCCTCATATCCTATTTTCCATTTTCTACTTTCTCCTCTCCATCCGCTCGCCCCTAACCCTCCTCTTCTTAACTACTTAATAATTTATCTTGACAAGTACTGGCCGATCATGGTAACATTCTCTTTGATAGTCAGGAACCACGCTCGCGGATTCGGTCTGTTACCTACTATCACTTTATACTTCCATCCGCGCTATTCACGCTCTCCTAAGTCCCATCGAATCATATCGTTTGCAGACCCCCACCCTCTAACCCCTTTGCGATCATACCGTTGCAAAAACAGGGGGAGGGGCCTGCCGCTATTTCTTTATCTCTTTGCTTCCTTGCTTCTTTACGTCGTTACTTCAATCTTCCGAAAGGCTAATCTATGTCCCCTTAACAACAACTCGTCCATCAGTGTCAATACCAGAACGCCCGCGGCCAACACTGCCATATGCTGATCGACCAGAACCATCGCCCCGCGAACGGTGCGCTGCACCCAACGCTCTGCGCCTACCACGCCGACCGTCTCCGAGTCGGCGTTCCCATCGTCGATCCCGAGGTCCTCGCCGCCGAGCTTCTTACCGACATCGACAGCTTTACAACCGCCGATGAAGTGAATCTCTTCCTCGGCAACCTCGTCAGGCAGCTTGCTCGCAAGCGCATCGCCCGCCGCGACGCCATCGCTCTTGCCTACATCTCCCAACTCATCCTCATCAGCCAAACCGCCATGGCCAAAGAACGAGCAGACGAACCGGAGGCTGCGACCGAAGCGGAGTACGTTCGCCTCATTGCTGGCCTTCGCCAAAGGAGTAGCGAGCTTGCCTTACTCGGCACTTCCATGAGAAGGCCGGTAAGCGTCAAGTCGGTTTTTCTTCTTCTCTTCCTTCCTGTGAGTTCCTGCTTTTGAGTCGAGCCGCCTCTGTCGCCACCTGGGTCCCTATCTGAGTTTCACCATCGCCGAATCGCCCCGCTTCCATCCGCACTCTTGGTGGAGCTGTTTGCTCCGGTGCCAGTTGGCGTCCTCAATTTCAACGGGTGCTGCCATCTCGGAACCGAACTGAACTGCCTCTGTTGCCAGAAGCGTCCGTTCCTTGCCGACGCCGCAGTCACCCGAACTCGGCGATTTGCAACCAAAAAACCCAGTTCTGACTATGCGGCTGCTTTCTTCATCTCCTGCTGCGTGTGGGCGTTTCGCAAGGGTTCGTAGACTTCGCCCGTCACCCACAACCGATGCAGCAAGATACCCAGTTTCCGTGCCACCGCAATCACGGCGGCCTTCTTCGCCCTTTTCCCGCCGCGTGCCGCCAGTTTCAGACCCCAGCGCCTTAGGTCCGTGTCCGGCCCGCGATAGCCCAGAATGTAGTGGGCCCCTTGGACGAGCATCTTCCGCAGGTACGAATCCCCTTCTTTGGTGATGCGCAGCTGTGGCTGACTCTCACCCGAATCGCCGCGCCTTGGCCGCAAACCCACATAGCAGCCAACGTCCCGGCTCTTCTGGAACCGCGCTTTATCTCCCAACGTCAGTACGAAAGTGAGAGCGATCAAAGGTCCAACTCCCTTTACCTGCTGCAGGAGTTTGGTTTCCGGATAGGTTTCCCGGCCGATCTGCTCCACCTTTCGATCCATCTCCTCGATCTTCTCGGTCAAAGAGACCACTTCCTTCAACAGCGGCTCGAGCACTTGCTGCAATTCCGCAGGCAGCGATTCCGTCTGCTCGACTCCCATTTGATCGCTGCCGCAGATCGGCAATCGTTCACCGAGCGATTTCGCCAACCCTCGCGCGGTGTTGATCAGGCCGGTTCGCGCTTCCACTAAAGCCGAGCGTACTCGGATCACCATCAGATCTCCCTGCGCTCTCGCACTGCGATGCTGGATCGGCCGGAGCAACTGGGGGTCGACTCGCGCTAGCCGCGCCAGCGTTTGTGCATCCACACGATCATCTTTCCGACTGCTGGCACTGATCAATTTCACCTGCCTGGGATTGGCCACCACCACTTCGTGGCCAAGCGCACTCAGTAATCGACTCACCCACGGAGAATGCGTGCCAACTTCCAAGGCGATTCGACTGCGGCCCATCGAACCAAACATCTTGGCCAACGCTTTCTTGTTCGTGCCGATGCTGCCTTCCTGAATCACTTCGCCTCGGCCATCCAGCACGCAGTAGCAGCTCTGCTTGTCCCCCAGGTCTATGCCAACTGTTAATGATCCCTGTTGGCGGTGAGCTTTCCTTACCTGCTTCGGACTCTGCTCAGAACTGCTATCCTTCTTCATGGCCGGTCTCCTTTTGCACTTCGAGTGCGTACTGCTTGGGAGCCTACAGCATCCCGCTGGAGGCCGGCCTTCTCATTCCATCTCGGCAATCCGCCGGCGCCGCTCCGGAACATGCCAGTAATGACCCACAGCGCGCCGCATAGAACGCCTGCCAAGCGCCGCATTGCACCATCCAAATCGGTAAGGTAAAGTGACGCTCAGCTCATGAACTACGGCACCCTTCCCTCGCGCTTCCTGAACGCCGTCGACAATCTTCCGAACCCTCGTGCACAAATGGTTCGCCGCGACGGCCATTGGGAAGCCATCTCTTCTCAGGAATTTCTTCGCCGCGTCGCCGGCCTTTTCACCGCTTTCGTGGAACTCGGCGTAAAGCCCGGCGACCGCGTCGGTCTCTTCTCCGCCAACCGTCCCGAGTGGCACACCGCCGATTTCGCCATCACGGGGGCCGGCGCAGTCACCGTGCCGGTATATTTCAACGAATCGCCCGACCGCACCACCTACATCTTGAAACACTGCGGCGCCAAAGTCGTCTTCGTCGTTGGCGTCCCGCAGTTGAAGAAGCTTCTCGCCGTCCGTGCCAGTCTTCCCGAGCTGGAACAGATTATCGTCGCTGACGGTGGCCCCGATGTCCCTACGGAATGTCTCCGCTACGAAACTCTGATCGCCGCTGCGAGCGCTGCGGACATTGCCTCTTACCGCTTGCGCTCTTCGCAAGTTCTCCCCGGCCAGCTCGCTTCCCTCATCTATACTTCCGGCACAACCGGCGAGCCCAAGGGCGTCATGCTCACGCACACGAATTTTTGCTCCAACGTCCACGACGTTGGCTACGATTTCAGCCTCGATCCCGCCACGGACGTCGCGCTTTCTTTCCTTCCGCTAGCCCACGTCTACGGCCGCACCTTGGATTACATCTACATCTTTGGAGGCGCCCCTCTGGCCTACGTCGAGTCCGTCGATGCCGTCGCCCAGGCCCTCCTCGAAGTCCATCCCACGATTACCGCTGCCGTGCCCAGGTTCTTCGAGAAAATCTATGCGCGGCTGGTCGAGCAAGGCTCGAAAAACATCGGGATAAAGCGAATGATTTTTGACTGGGCCATGAGAGTGGCCGAGTTGTCTGAGCAATGGCACATCAGCCAGAGGCATGCGAGTCTGATTCATACGCTCCAGTGGAAGCTCGCCGACGCTCTGGTCTACCGGAAAATCCGCATAGGCATGGGTGGCCGTCTCCGCCTCATCAGTTCCGGTGGCGCGCCCCTCTCCAAAGCGCTCGCGGAATTCTTCTGGACCGTGGGCATCCGCATCTATCAGGGTTACGGCTTGACGGAGACTTCTCCCATCGTCTCCAGCAATTATCCCGATAATCGCATGGGCAGTTCCGGCAAGCCGATTCCCAACGTGCAAGTCCGCGCCGCCGAAGACGGAGAAATCCTGGTCAAGGGCCCTTGCGTCATGCAGGGCTATTACAAAAATCCTGAAGCCACCCGCGAAGTTCTCAGCGAAGACGGCTGGTTTCGCACCGGTGACATCGGCTACGTGGACAAAGACAACTATCTTTTCATCACCGATCGCAAAAAAGACTTGATCAAGACGGCCGCCGGAAAATTTGTCGCCCCGCAGCCCATCGAAAACGCACTGAAGACCAGCCCGTACATCTTGAACGCTCTGGTCGTGGGCGACCGGCGCAAATTCATCGTTGCTCTCATCGTACCCAACCCCGTCACCATTGCCGCCAAAGCTGCCGACCAGGGAATCAAGTTCTCTACCGACGCCGAGCTGGCCGCCCATCCCTGGGTCCACACTTTGATCGACGCTGAAGTCAAGCGCCTCACCATTCATCTCGCGCAGTACGAAACCATCAAGCGTTTTGCTCTTCTCCCCGAAGATTTCACCTATGACAACGGCACCCTCACTTTCACCCTCAAGCTCAAGCGCCGCGTCGTCGAGCAGCAGTACGCCGCCGTCATCGAATCCCTTTACGCCGACGTTGCCGAGCCTCGCCCGATTTTGCAGGAATGAACTCTGAGGTCTAAAATCTTCTTGAGGTCACCCATGCCGGACAATTTGGTCATCGCGGGCCGCGCTTTCCATTCGCGCCTCATCGTCGGAACGGGGAAGTACCGCAACTTTCAGGAAATGGCGCGCGCCCATGCCGCCAGCGGTGCGGAAATGGTGACCGTGGCCGTCCGCCGCGTGAACCTCACAGATCGCTCCAAAGAATCCCTCCTGGATTACATCGACCGCGAAAAACTTTTCATTCTCCCGAATACTGCTGCATGCTACACCGCCGACGAAGCCATTCGCACCGCTCGTCTTGCTCGTGAAATTGGCCTCTCGAATTGGGTCAAGCTTGAAGTTATCGGCGACCAGCAAACGCTTTTCCCGGACACCGAGCAGCTCATTGAAGCCACGCGCGTCCTCGTCAAGGAAGGTTTCGTCGTTCTTCCTTACACCAACGACGACTTGATCGCCGCCCGCAAACTCATCGATGCTGGCGCCGCCGCCGTCATGCCTCTTGCCGCACCCATTGGTTCCGGCCTCGGCGTGCAGAATCCCGCCAACTTGCGCATCCTTCGCGAACGCATCACCGAAGTTCCCATGATCGTGGATGCCGGCGTTGGCACCGCCTCTGATGCCGCTGTGGCCATGGAACTTGGCGCCGATGGCGTCCTGATGAATACCGCCATCGCCGAGGCCCAGGACACCGTCCTCATGGCCGAGGCCATGCGCGATGCCGTCACCGCCGGCCGCAAATCCTATCTGGCTGGGCGTATGCCTAAGCGCCTCTATGCCTCCGCCTCCAGCCCCATGAGCGGAGTCGTCCGGTAGGTTTTACATGTCCCTTCCCGTATCCGACCTTCTTGGCACATAAGGTGTTTACCGGATACCTGTTTGTAAAATAAGGGCTTACAAATCTGCTTTTCTCATTGCCCTTCCTTCTGTTATTATGATCAAGCGAGTACTAGGACCACCTGCTTGCACTCTCACAGGGAGAGCCAGCAGACTCGCGGTTCGCAGGTTTTCACGGTTTTGCTCGAAACCTGGAGCACGTTATGTTGCGTCCCAGCGATTGGAAGGCCTTCGTAAAGGGCCTGATCCTCTGTGCGGCCTACGTGGTCGCGGCAAAGCTCAGCCTGCGTTTGGCTTCTGTCCATCCAAGCGCCACTCCCGTGTGGCCACCTACCGGCATTGCCATCGCCACGCTCCTGGCCCTCGGCTTGCGCTTCTGGCCTTCCATTTTCATGGGGGCTTTTCTCGTCAATATCACCACCGCCGGCTCACTCCTGACCTCCGTCGGTATTGCCACGGGAAACACCTTGGAAGCGGTGTTCGCGGCCACACTTGTCATGCGTCTGGCCAACGGTTCGCGCGCGTTCGAAAGGACTTGGGACATTCTGTTTTTTGCTCTTTACGGCGGGATTCTGAGCACAGCAGTGGCCGCCACATTTGGCGTAACCAGTCTTGCGCTTGGAGGTTTCGCAGCGTGGAATCAGTACAGCCTCATCTGGCGGACCTGGTGGCTCGGGGACGCCGCTGGCGCTTTGATATTCACTCCGTTCCTCTTGCTGTGGGGAGGAAATCTATCTCTGAAATGGACGAAACGTCAATTCGTGGAAGCGGGCGTTCTGCTGGTTTCATTGGTGATCACAGCGGGGACGGTGTTCGGCGTTATCTTTCACGCGCACACGAGCGGCGATCCATGGACGTTTGTTTGCTCGCCGTTCCTCGTTTGGGTCGCGTTCAGGTTTGGCCCGCGCGAGTCTTCCGCGGTAATTTGTATTCTCTCGGTAATCGCCGTCGTTGGAACGGTCCACAGAGGAGGGCCTTTCGTCCGCGAAACAACAAATAGTTCGCTGCTTCTCCTGCAAACTTTTCTTAGCTTCATGGCATTGACGACGCTCATTTTCAGTGCGGAAGTTTCGGAGCGGCGGCGTCAGGAGGAACATGCACGGGTTCTGGCCGTCAGCGACCCGCTGACGGGCCTTGCCAATTACCGCCTGCTGATCGATCGTCTGAGTTCGGAAATCAAGCGTTACGGGCGGGACGGCAAGCCTTTTTCGGTTCTCTTGCTCGATCTGGATGGACTAAAGAAGATCAACGATGCACACGGTCACCTCGTCGGCAGCCAAGCTCTTTGCCGCGTGGCCGAGGTTTTGCACTTGAGTTGCCGGGAAATTGACACACCAGCCCGCTATGGCGGCGATGAGTTCGCTCTGGTTCTGCCTGGGACTTCCTCCGAGGACGCCGGCTTTGTTGCCCGCCGCATTTCCCAGCGTCTAGCGGAAGACGTGGAGGTTCCGAGACTTTCCGTCAGCATTGGCGTTGCTGAGTATCCTCGCGACGGCCACACCATCGAACACATTTTGGGTGCCGCAGACCAAGCGCTCTACGACGAAAAAAAACTTCGCCTGGATCACCCCCCGGTCACCCAACACTCGTAAAATCCGCGCCCAGCTCGCTCCTGCGGTGGACGATTAGAGAGTTGCGTGATTTCTTGTTTATGCTTGCGCGGCCTTTTTTGCCTCTGCGCTGTCGTAGCTCTCGCCGTAGATGGCCGGCACTTTTGCGCCCATACAGCGCAGATAAGAAGCAAGCTGGCCGCGATGATGAATGGTGTGGTGCAGGCCGAACATCAGGAACTTCACCGCAGGCCACTGAAACATACCGCGAAAATCCACGATCTTTGTTAATTGCTCGCCGGTCAATTTTGGAAGCGCTTCGACATTTTTTGCGTAACGCGCTTCATACCATGCGGCAATTTCAGCGGGCGTCTTGACGTTTTCCGGAATCATCGCTGGGTTGGTGTCGAACACGCCGTTGATCACCGTTTCGACGAAGCGATTGTCGGCAGCGGCAATGTGCCGCGTCAGCTCGATCGCAGTTCTTGACGCGGGATCTGGCCGATACTCCCCTTTGCCCGCGGGTACCGCTTCGAGAATTTTCTTCGTCGTGGCGCTTTCCCTTTTCAACGTTCCCAGGTACAGATCGTGCAGCAAGAAAGTTGCTTGATCCGCCGTCATCGTTTGCGTTTGCGACATGGATCGTTCTCCTTTGCGTTCTAAGTTGGAATGTACCCCTGCTACCGCATGTTTCAATGCCAGGTTGGATGCGCGAGGCAGGTCTTCGTTGTACAGATGCGCGGCCTCGGAATAACTTCCGGTTTGCCCGTCATTCGGGAGTAATCCGAAGGATTGGGCGAGTCCTGGCTCGAATCGCACGTAAACGATGTGTGGCGCACTCACCACGTGAGAGTCTGCTCGAGCCCAAATCTAGCGGCACGGATGGCAGCCGGC
>WNFC01009314.1_pt1 | contig 10879 bp, 9 predicted proteins | sample 5400541 | NCBI WGS metagenome assembly WNFC01 (sample SAMN13153342, study PRJNA577476) | soil metagenome | isolation source: 120 cm saprolite under Douglas fir tree site 2 hole 2 replicate 1 | place: USA:California | collected 2015-04-18
TGCCGTCCTTCCAGGGCGTGACGCCGAACCGCTCCGGCCACGTATAGGTGTAGCCCTTGCCCTTGATGCAGATCAGCACCGCGGCCGAGGTATGCGCGTGCGCCTTGGAATAGCGCCCGTTCTCGTGCTGGCCGACCCAGAGATAGAAGGTATTGCCGGTCATGAACGGCTCGACCCGCCGGAAGCCGGGCGAGCGGCGGTTGTCGAGCGGCAGGTCGCAGTTGTCGATGTCGGGGATGAAGTTGGTGCGCCGCATCGCGAGCCCGCGCACCGGGTCGGGCTCGATGTCGTCCTTGTATTTGTAGAAGTCGTCCGCGCCGGAGAAGCGGTCGCGGAACTGATAGGGGCAGTCGAAGATCGCGCCCACATTGTTGATCAGGTTCATGAGATTGGGCGCGGTGGTGCCGGCGAGCAGCAGCGCGGGCGCCGAGCTGGCGTTCACGATGCTGTGCCAGGCATTGACGGGAATCGAAAAGAGCGAGCCCTTCTGCCACTCGAACACGTGCTTCTTGTTGTCATTGTCGAGCCAGACCTCGGTGGTGCCGCGGCCCTCGACCACGTAATAGATCTCCTCGTAGAGATGCTTTTCCGCGTTGAGCGCGCCGGCGCCCGGCACCTCGACCACGTAGCAGCCCCATTTGCCCTCGGTGCCGTGCAGCTGGATGTAGGTGCCGCGTCCGCCCGTGCGCTTCCACGGCGCGAGCGGCAGGTTCTGCACCTTGCTCACGCCGATGTCGCGGAAGACCGGGATGCCTTCCTGCTCCATGAACAGGTCGTAAGGCGTCTTGGGTCGGCCGAATTTGCCGAAGCCGGCGCGCTTGCCGGCGGTCGGTTCGTGCCAATGGCTGCCGGGGACATCATGCATGGCGGGTACTCCTGGCCTGGGCGGGTGTTGTAGCACAGCGCGTAGCCCGGATGGAGCGAAGCGAAATCCGGGGACACCGTCTCCCGCATTGTGCCTGGATGGACTTTCCCCGCATTCCGCTTCGCTCCATGCGGGCTACGACATCACTCCTTCGGCAGCTCGCCCTTGTAGGTCTTGTCGTAGAACTGCGGGTCCATGCGGTTCTGCGCGCCGTTGCGCTTGAGCGTCTCGGTGTATTCCCTGGCGATGAACGGATCCTCCATCCAGTACGGGATGGCGGTGCCGCCTTCGGGAATGTCCATGCCGGTGTAGTCGATGTGCTGCTCGCCGGGCGGGCCGGGCTCGCGGCCGGGCGAGTTGGGGCCGAACCAGGCGGTCAGCCGCAGCGGGTCCTTCGACACGCCGAAGTGCTGGTGGAACCAGCGCGCGCCGCCGGGCGCCGCCGACACCATGCCGACCGGCTCGTAGTCGACGCGCTTGATCAGATGGCTCTTGCCGTCCTTCCACGGCGTGACGCCGGCGTGCTCGGGCCAAGTGTAGGTGTAACCCTTGCCCTTGAGGCAGACCAGCACCGCGGCCGAGGTGTGGGCGTGCGCTTTCGAGTAGCGGCCGTTCTCGTGCTGCGCGACCCAGAGATAGAAGGTGTTGCCGGTCATGAAGGGCTCGACGCGGCGATAGCCGGGCGAGCGCCGGTTATCGAGCGGCAAGTCGCAGTTCACGATGTCCGGAATGAAATTGGTGCGCCGCATGGCGAGCCCGCGCACCGGATCGGGCTCGATGTCGTCCTTGTACTTGTAGAAGTCGTCGGCGCCCGAGAAGCGGTCGCGGAACTGATACGGGCAATCGAAGATCGCGCCCACATTGTTGATCAGGTTCATCAGGTTCGGCGCGGTGGTGCCGGCGAGCAGCAGCGCGGGCGCCGAGCTCGCATTGACGATGCGGTGCCAGGCGTTCACCGGAACGGAGAACATGGATCCGGCCTGCCATTCGAACACGTGGCGCTTGCTCTCCTTGTCGAGCCAGACCTCGGTCGTGCCGCGCCCTTCGACCACGTAGAAGACTTCTTCGTAGAGATGCTTTTCGGGGTTGAGCGCGCCGGCGCCGGGGACCTGCACCAGATAGGCGCCCCATTTGCCTTCGGTGCCGTAGAGCTGGATGTAGGTGCCATGCCCGCCCATGCGCTTCCACGGGCCGAGCGGCAGGTTCTGCACCTTGCTGATGCCGATGTCGCGAAAGATCGGAATGCCTTCCGATTCCATGAACAGGTCATAGGGCGTCTTCGGCCGCCCGAATTTTCCAAAACCGGCGCGTTTGCCGGCGGTCGGCTCGTGCCAGTGGGTGCCGGGGACATCATGCATGGGTGGTGCTCCACATTTTTGGTTCTTGCCTCACGCTTTCACTTTGAGCAGATCGTTGAGCGGACGCGCCGGATCGGCAAGCGCGGCCGCGTCGACCGGAATGCGCCGCTCGATGAGCCGGCGCGTCGCGGCGAGATCGCGCTGCGCATTGATGCCGAGCGCGGCCGTGACATGCGCGCCGTCGAGCTCGAAGGCAAGCATGGTGCTGCCGACCATCGGGCGGCGCACGCGCTGCCGCCCGGGCGCCGGCCAGCCCACGCCCTGGATATAGAGATCGTACTGCTCGGACCAGAACGACGGCACGCTGCGGTAGGGGACATTCGCGCCCGCCGCGTTGCGGCCGGCGAGCGCGCCCTGGTCCTGGGCGTGACGCCAGTCCTCCAGGCGCACGAGGCCGTGCGGCGCCGGAAAGCGCACCACGTCGCCCGCCGCAAAGATCGCGGGATCGGAGCTGCGGCAGTGTTCGTCGACCACGATGCCATTGTCGGTCTTCAGTCCGGCCGCGGCGGCCAGCCGGTCGTCCGGCTTGGCGCCGGTGCCGACCACGACCATGTCGCCGACGATGGTCTCGCCCGTGCCGGTCGCGATCGCGATGCGGCCGTCGGCTTCGACGCGCGCCGCGGCGAGCGCGGTGCCGACACGGATGTCGACGCCGTGCAGGCGGTGCTCCTCGTGGATGCGCGCGCCAGTTTCCTCGTCGCACACCCGCGACAGGATGCGCGGCGCCATCTCGATCACCGTGGTCTTCACACCGATCTCGGCGGCCGAGGCCGCGACCTCGAGGCCGATCAGGCCGCCGCCGATCACGATCAGGTGCTGCGAGTGCTTGAGGCCGGCCGCAAGCGCGCGCGCATGGACCTCGGTGCGCAGATAATGCACGCGCGGCATGCCGAGCGGCAGCAGCGGGATTTCGCGCACCAACGACCCGGTCGCGAGCACGAGCGCGTCGTAGGGAAGGCGCCGGCCGGACGAGGTCACGACCGCGCGCGCGGCGCGATCGATCGCCGCGCAGGTCGCGTCCAGCTCGAGTTGCACGCCGTGGCCGGTGAGCCCCTGCGGACCCGCGATCGGCGCGTCACGCGGCGCGGCCTTCCCCATGAGCACGGCCTTCGAGAGCGGCGGCTTCTCGTAGGGCTCGCACGTCTCGTCGGTGAGAAGGACGACCGAGGCCGTGGGGTCCTCGCGCTTGGCCCCGATCGCGGCAAACACGCCGGCCGGGCCGCCGCCGACCACGACGATGGTGCGCGGTCCGCTCATCGCCCACCGTTCCGCGTTTTTGCCGCGCCGGGATTCGCCGGCCATGTTACGTTTGTCGGACGTTGCTGCGCGCGAAGGGTGCGATGGATATCAAGCCGACGAGGACACGGGACGACACGGGCGGCGCCCGCCTGTCGTCGGTCGCGACCGCGATCGCGCTCCTGAAGGCGTTCTCCGAGGACGAGGTCGAGATCGGCATCAGCCTGCTGGCGAAGCGGCTCGGCGTCGCCAAAAGCACCGCGCACCGGCTCGCCACCACGCTGGTCTCCGAGGGGTTGCTGGAGCAGGATCGCGCGACCGGCAAGTATCGGCTCGGCATCGCGCTCTTCCGACTCGGCACGCTGGTGCGCCGGCGCATGAACGTGTCGGAGGAAGCGCGGCCGCATCTCTTCTCGCTGCGCGAGAAGACCAACGAGACCGTCCATCTCGCGATCCTCGACGGCGCCGACATCATGTACGTCTATTTCCTCGAGAGCACCCAGGCGATCCGCATGCGCTCCGATCTCGGCGGGCGCAAGCCGGCCTACTGCACGGCGGAAGGCCAGGCGATCCTCGCCTTCAGTCCGGCCGAGGTGGTGCAGTCGGCGATCCGCCGCGGGCTTCATGCGCGCACGCCGCAGACCATCACCGATGCCGACAAGCTCCTGCGCGCGCTCGACACGGTCCGCCAGAAGGGTTGCGCCATCGAGGACGAGGAGAGCGAGATCGGCGTGCGCTGCATCGCGGCGCCGATCCGCAACGATACCGGCGAGGTGGTGGCGGCCGTCGGCGTCGCCGGCCCGGTGAGCCGGCTGTCGAAGAAGGCGCTCACCGCTTTCATGCCGCATGTGATCGCAACCGCAGACGCTATTTCGGCCCGGCTCGGGCATGGGAAGTGATGTAGCCCGGATGGAGCGAAGCGAAATCCGGGGTCAGCATTCGCAACACGCGCGGCGGGCGTGTCCCCGCATTCCGCTGCGCTCCATGCGGGCTACGGCCAAACATCACGCCCGCAACGCCACCAACATGTCCTCGATATAGTCCTCGGCGCTCGCGATCACGAGCATGAGCGACCACGGGCGCAGCGCCGCCAGCGTCTTGGACAGGGCCTCGTCGGACTTGCTCGGGCCGCCGAGGATGAGGCCGGTGGTGTTGATGCGCTTGGCGCTGCAGGCTTCGCCGATGATGGTCGCCGCCTGGGCGTTCTCGCCCGCGGTCGCCACCATCACGACGAGATCGGCGGAGCCGACCTCCTCCATCAGATCCTTGGTGCGGCCCGCGATGTCGCTCAGCCAGCCGGTCATCGAAAAGCTCTCGCCGCGCTTCGGTGCGCTCGCAAAGGCCGACGCGGTGAAGAAGCTCGCCTTGTTCCAGGCGTGCTCCGCCAGCCGCTTGACGACGCGCTCGCTCGGCGCATCGAGCGCGATGATCTTGATGACGCGCGTCTTCGAGTTGGGCGCATCGATGCGGAACCGCGCCTCGGCGGCGGACGACATCCTTGCGCTTTCGCTCACCATCTCACGTCTCGCCGTTGCGGATCACACCGTGGCGGGGGCGACGCCCGGCTTGGCGACGAGCGCCTCCTTGGCGCCCTCCTTGTACGGCACGTCGGCCGGCAGCACGATCGCGACCGAGCGGATCTTCTGGTGCGCGGGATCGACGCCGGGCGGGGTCACGCCCTTCTCGGCCAGCGCCTTGGCGGCGCGCAGCAGCCGATGGCGCGCCATGATGATGCCGTTGTCGGTCGAGACCAGGTTCTCCTTGGTGCGGTCGACGATCGGCCCCATGCTTTCCTGCACCGAGGCGTCCTGCATCGCGAAGCCGGCGACGCCGCTGTAGGTGTGGCCGGCCTTCTGGGCGCCGCGATCCATCAGGTAGTCGTTGTCCTTGTTGGCGGTCGCCCGATAGGTGCCGGGGATGATCGCCGCGTGCACGCCCTTGCCCTCGCGCATCGCGGCGACTTCGGCGGCGGCGAGCTCACGGATCGGGTGATAGTCGAAGCTCCAGGTCCAGCAGTTCTCGTCGTCGATCGGGATCCAGAAATGGCCGTGCACCGAATGGTTGCCGCGCGGCGCGATCATGGTGAAGGACGGCATCACCCAGGGCGTGATGCGCCAGTAGTAGCGGCCGTTCTCGGCATTGCGGCGCGCGCCGATGTAGAGGCCGCCGGCGCTCTCCACCACCTCGAACACCGGACGGGCGTCGCCGAGATTGTACTGGTTGCCCTTGGCGCCCTTGAACAGCGGATCGCTGTGCAGGTCGCCGCGATGCAGGAACGAGACATGGCTCGAATCGATCCCGCCTTCCATCGCCTGCAGCCAGTTGCACTCCTGCAGCCGCTTGCTCACGAAGCGCTGGCGATCCGGGACGGTGGCGAATTCCCACACCGGCTCCGGCGGCCGCTTCTCGGGCGGACCCATGTAGGTCCATAGGATCCCGCCCTTCTCGATCAGCGGATAGGATTTCAGCTTGATCTTCTGGCAGAAGCCGCTTTCGGCCGGCTCCGACGGGACGTCGACGCACTGGCCGGTGACGTCGTATTTCCAGCCGTGATAGGGGCAGCGCAGGCCGCGATCCTCGTTGCGGCCGAACCAGAGCGAGATGCCGCGGTGGGCGCAGAACTCGTCGATCAGGCCGAGCCGGCCTTCGCTGTCGCGGAACGCGAGCAGGCGCTCCGACAACAGCTTCACGCGCACCGGCGGGGAGTCGTTCTCCGGCAGCTCGTCCGCCAGCAGCGCGGGGATCCAGTAGCAGCGGAACATCTGGCCCATCGGCGTGCCGGCGCCGGTCTGGGTGAGGAGATCGTTTTGTTCTTTTCGAAGCATGGCGGTTCCTCCGGGCCGTGGCGGCAAGCCGTTGGCGCGCGCTGGACGTTAACCTAGGTTCGGACCATCCCGCGGTCCAGTCGCGTGTTCCTCTATACGGAACACTGTTCCGTTATTCGAAAACACGCTACACAGCCGGCCGAAGGGCGTCAATCGAAGGCCAGGGAATGGCAGGGAGTGGAATGACCACACGGGTTGAACTCTGCAGCGCCGCCGAGGTTTCCGAGGGCGCGGCGCTCAAGGTCGAGGCCGCCGGGCTGGTGCTCGCGGTGTTCAACGTGGACGGGGAGTTCTACGCAACCGACGACCTCTGCACCCACGGGCCCGGCTCGCTGTCGGAGGGCTATATCGAAGGCGATGTGGTCGAGTGCAATTTCCACAACGGCCAGTTCAACATCCGCACCGGCGAGGTAGTCGCCCCGCCCTGCATGATACCGATCAAGACCTATCCGACTCGCGTCGAAGACGGCAAAGTCGTCATCGACGTCTGAACGCTTGAGGAGCAAACGCCATGGCAAAGAACGCGATCGTGTCGGAGGAGATGGCGAAAAAATTCGCCACCGAGAAGGACACGCCCTACACGCGCTTCATCCGCGGGGAGGGGCTCGACATCGTCGCGGCGCATTACGTGCCGAGCCTGCACACCGTCGAGCTGAAACCCTGGCCGCGTCGCGGCGGCAACTTCGTGTTCATCAACCACGAAGCGTCGCGCACCTCGAACGACTGCTACGTCTGCGAGATCGCGCCGGGCAAGAAGCTCGAGCCGCAGCGCCAGCTGTTCGAGGAGATGATCCTGATCCTCGACGGCCGCGGCTCCACCACGGTGTGGAACGACGCCGGCCACCGCATGACCTTCGAATGGAAGGCGGGCTCGCTGTTCGCGATTCCGCTCAACGCCTGGCACCAGCATTTCAACGGCTCGGGCCGCGAGCCCGCGCGCTACGTCGCGGTGACCAACGGGCCGCCGGTGATCAACCTCTACGAGGACATCGATTTCGTCTTCAACACGACGCACGACTTCAAGGGCCGCTTCAACGGCGAGCCCGACTACTTCAGCGCCAAGGGAGAGCAGAAGGGGCTGCTGCTGCAGACCAACTTCGTCGCCGACGCCGTCAACCTGCCGCTGATCAGCGCCAAGGAGCGCGGCGCGGGCGGCGGGCACATCCGCTTCAACATGGCGCGCGGCTCGATGAACAGCCACATCTCGCAGTTTCCCATCGGCACCTACAAGAAGTGCCACTGCCATGGTCCCGGCGCGCACGTGATCATCCTCAACGGCGAGGGCTATTCGTTGATGTGGCCGGAAGGCGAGGAGCCGCGCCGCTACGACTGGCATGTCGGCAGCTTGATCGTGCCGCCCAACATGTGGATGCACCAGCATTTCAATTCAGGAACGACGCCGGCGCGCTATCTCGCCTTCAAGCACGAGGTGGTGTCGATCCGGAACGGCCAGGGCGTGCCGAAGGCGTGGATCAGCCGGCGCATCGGCGGCGACCAGATCGATTACGCGGACGAGAAGCTGGAGATCCGCACGCTGTTTTCCCAGGAGCTTGCCAAGCACGGCCTCAAGCCGAACATGGACACGGCCTATCAGGCCGAGCTCGTCGAGCTGCCGCCCAAGGTGGCGTGATCACCAACGCCCGGCCTTGTGCCGGGCATCCACGCCTTTCTTAGTGGCAAAGACGTGGATGGCCGGGACAAGCCCGGCCATGACACCGTTGATCAGTTTAGAACGCGCGCGGTTACGCGCGCGACAGCTGCCGGCTGCGGAGCGCGAGGCCGATCGCGATGCCCAGCCCGTGCAGCAGCGCGGTCGCCGCGAGGAAGCCGAAGCCGTAGAGGAGGCCCGATGCGGTCTCGGGCGTCTCGAGCCCGTGCGCGTAGCCGTGGAAGATCGCAAAGAAGGCGACCAGCGCCATGGCGGCCGCGACCGGCATTGCGAGGCGCAGCGCCACCACGGCGCCGAGCACGATGATGGACAGGGCGATGCCCGCTTCCACCATCGGGAGGTGAACGCCAGCCATGCCGGCGAAGCCGGCCGCGGCCATCATGGCGACGAAGCTCGCCGGTACCAGCCACAGCGCGCGTCCGCCGAGCTGCGCCGCGAACAGGCCGACCGCCACCATGGCCAGGAGGTGATCGAGCCCGCCGATCGGATGGGCAAAGCCGCTCACGAGGTCATGCGTGTGTCCGGCCGGGCCGGCATGCGCGAACGCGAGCGTGGGAACGAGAACGAGCGAAGCAGCGAGAAGAGCGCGGCGCATGGAAAACCTCATCGAGAGCGGACGGCCGAATAAGATAGATAATGAATAAGTTCATACGCGGTGGTAATGCAAGCGCTGTTTTGCCAAGGTGTGCGCGCCAGGAGATCGATGAATGCCGCAGTCCGACGAGCCGAAAGACAAGAAAAGCCACACGCTCGCCGACCACACCTACGGTCTCGACCTCGCGCACACGCACGACGGCTATGCGGACCACGATCACGATTTTCCCGACGACCTGCCGCTCGAGGAGAATCCGATCTGGATCGCCGACCATGTCACGCTCACCACCGTCGGCGTCGACATCGGCTCGTCCGGGACGCAAGTGATCTTCTCACGCATCAATCTGCGCCGCCTCGGCGAGGAGCTGACCAGCCGCTACTACGTGGTTTCGCGCGAGACGCTCTTCCAGTCGCCGGTGGCGCTCACGCCCTATGCGAGCGAGGAGCGCATCGACGGCGGCAAGCTCGGCGCCATCATCGACGAGGCCTATGCGGCTGCGCAGATCGCGCCGGCCGACATCGACACCGGCGTCGTGATCCTGACCGGCGAGGCGCTGCGCCGTGAGAACTCGCAGGCGATCGCGTCTCTGATCGCCGAGAAGGGCGGCGACTTCGTGTGCGCCGGCGCCGGACATCACATGGAATCGATGCTCGCAGCCTACGGCTCGGGCGCGGCTGGCGTGTCGAGCGGGGAGGGCAAGCGCATCCTCAACATCGACATCGGCGGCGGCACCACCAAGCTCGGCCTCGTCGAGAACGGCAAGGTGACCGCGACCGCCGCGGTCCATGTCGGCGGCCGGCTGCAGGTGGTGGATGAGGCCGGCACCATCGTGCGGCTCGATCCCGCCGGCAGGCATCACGCCAAGCGTGCCGGATACTCGTGGGAGAAGGGCGACAAGGCGAGCGACGCCGAGCTCGATCGCGTCGCACAGACGATGGCCGATACACTCGTCAGCGCCATCACGGCGCGGCCGCTGCCGCACGACATCGCGCATCTCTATCTCACCGATCCGATCCTCGATTTCGGCCGCATCGACGGCATCATGTTCTCGGGCGGCGTCGGCGAATACGTCTACGGGCGCGAGAGCCGGGATTTCGGCGATCTCGGCCGCCGCCTCGGCCGCGCCATCCGCGCCCGCGTCGACGCCGGCGCGTTCCCGTGGCCGCTGCTGCCCGCGCACGAATGCATCCGCGCCACCGCGCTGGGCGCGTCCGAATACAGCGTGCAGCTCAGCGGCAATACGAGCTACATCTCGACGCCCGGCGCGCTGCTGCCGCGCCGCAATCTGCAGGTCCTGCAGCCGCCTTACGTCTGCGAGGAGACCATCGATCCGGAGAAGGTCGCGCAGGCGATCCGCAGCCACATCGTCGCCTTCGACGTCGAGGAGGAGCGCGAGATCGCGCTCGCCTTCCGCTGGCAGGGCGCGCCCGCCTACGAACGCCTCGCCGGTTTCGCCGAGGGTATCCGCCGCGGCCTTGCCGAGCGCATCGCGCGGCGCCAGCCGCTCTACATCATGCTGGACGGCGACGTCGCGCAGACGCTCGGCCACATCCTGCGCGACGAGCTTGACGTGCAGAGCGAGATTCTTGCGATCGACGGCGTGGTGCTGTGGGACTTCGACTTCATCGATCTCGGCCGCATCCGCCTGCCGTCGAACACCGTGCCGGTGACGATCAAGTCGCTGGTGTTCAGCGAGGACCCGCGCGGGCCGCGCCCGCGCCAGCGGCTGCACCATCACGAGCACGAGCACGACCACGATCATGACCATGAGCACGATCACGGCCATGGTCGTCATCCCCACCACCATCACGGGCATGGGCAATAGCGGCGACAAGACCTTCGTGCTGGTGCATGGCGCCTGGCACGGCGGCTGGTGCTGGCGTCGTGTCGCCGATCCGTTGCAGGCGCGCGGCCACGCGGTGTTCACGCCGACGCTCACCGGTCTCGGCGAACGCTCGCACCTGATGAGCGGCGCAATCAATCTCGACACGCACATCGCCGACATCGTCAACGTGGTCAAATACGAAGACCTGCGCGACATCTGCCTGGTCGGCCACTCCTACGGCGGCTGGCCGCTCTCGGGTGCGGCCGAGCAGATCTTCGATCGCATCTCCTCCCTTGTGTTCCTCGACGCGTTCCTGCCCGAAGACGGAGAGCGGCCGATCGACCGCACCACCGAGCAGATCCGCGCGGGCATGCTCGCCGCGATCGAGCGCGGCGAGGTCGGGCGCGCGGCGCCGACCGCGGCGATGTTTCACGTCAACGAGAAGGATCGCGCCTGGGTCGATTCGAAGCTCACGCCGCAGCCGATCGGCGTCTACGTGCAGCCGA
>WNFC01015997.1_pt1 | contig 10878 bp, 8 predicted proteins | sample 5400541 | NCBI WGS metagenome assembly WNFC01 (sample SAMN13153342, study PRJNA577476) | soil metagenome | isolation source: 120 cm saprolite under Douglas fir tree site 2 hole 2 replicate 1 | place: USA:California | collected 2015-04-18
CTCGCGGCTTTGTCAGTTTCTCTACTAGCTCTGCGAGCGAGGCCGCGCCTATCGCCTTCTCCTTGACCAATTCGTCCACAACCTTTGGCGACCTATCGAACACAACGCAGTTGTGACCCTTCTTGATGAGCCGCCGCACCATGTTGGCGCCCATCCGTCCAAGACCAATCATGCCAAGTTGCATATCGATCTCCTCAGTGCAAACAGTTTTTTGCCAGGCGAGCTAAATCTGATCGAGTGATCGCGATGGGACTGGCTTAACAGAGTCTCTTCCCATCCCCGCGTCTCTTCCTTATTGTTACGCGGCAGCGACTTTCTCGCGAGTTTCAAAAATTTGTACGAACTCCTGATACCGGCGAGCAATTTCGGCGACTGCGGCATTTCGCGTTATTTTTCCAGCACGCCAGCCAACTAGCGGATCCCAGAAACTCGTCCGGCCCACGGCGAAGCCAATGAAGCCCGGAACCGCAGCCGCGGTCGTGAGCCACTCGCGGACCTTCCTGTCGTCCTCGCCTCGGCCTAGGATAATGCAGCCGACTTGGTTCCGGCCTCCCCGGCGGGCGACAGCCACAAGCCGCTCGCAGTCTTCCGGACGATCAAGCCCTTCGACCTTCCATATGTCCGGCTCGACCTCCGCATCCTGAAGTTCCTGAATGGTCTGAGCCATCAGCTGGGGACGAAGCTCAAAGTCGTAGGCTTTTTTATCACCCTTTAGGCGATCGAGTTGGGCCTTCTCCGCCGGGACCAGCAGTTCGAACATGAACCGGCTGCGACTCTTGTTGCTGTGCAGATATTCCGACAAGCGCTTCAGACGCGCTGACTGCCGCCGATTAAGAACCTGATCCCCTTCCGGGTTGTAGCGAACCAGAACCTTGGAGAAGGTCGGACGAAAGGCTTCGATGTGTCTCTCGAAATCTTCCCCGTATTCGAAGTCGAATTCATCCTGTCCACTCTTCTCTACCGGGCAGCAGGTGGTATATCCATCCTCAACTGCATCGCGGAGGATCGCAGCGCCGAATTGCTCGTCAGTTAGAATTCCGGCTTTGTCTTTGGGAACGCCGGCATGAACGGCAGCAATGAAAGCGTCGTAGATTACCCGCTTGGCAGTCGCGATCTCTGCTGTTTGTTGCGCGCTCAACACGCCATCCCATCCGAACATTTTTTTCTGGAACGAGCCACGATGGTCAAACGGCAGAATGTAGAGGGGCTTATCGAAGCCGAGGCTTGTCATGCGATCTCCTTCGATTTTCGGTAGTAAGTGATCAGGTTGTTGGTTGAACTATCATGCGCGAGTTTTGGTTCGCCTTTGCTCTCAACCTCAGAGATGATGCGTTGCGCCAGCGCCTTGCCCAACTCGACGCCCCATTGATCGAACGAATCGATGTTCCAGATCACCCCTTGGGTGAAGACGGAGTGTTCGTACAGAGCCACCAGTTTGCCCAGGGCTTCCGGCGTCAACCGCTCAGCCAGGATCGTGTTCGATGGACGATTGCCTTCGAATACCCGGTGGGGAACCAGCCACTCGGGAGTGCCTTCTGCTGTCACCTGTTCAGAAGTTTTGCCGAATGCCAGTGCTTCGGTTTGCGCGCAAACGTTGGCGATCAACATGTCGTGGTGCCGGCCAAGTGGATTGAGCGGCTTCGCAAAAGCAATGAAATCGCAGGGGATGAGCCTGGTCCCCTGATGAATCAATTGGTAGAACGAATGTTGGCCATTGGTTCCCGGTTCGCCCCAGTAAATTGGACCTGTGTCATGGGCCACTCTTTTCCCATCGAGTGTCATGTGTTTGCCGTTGCTCTCCATCGTCAGTTGCTGCAGGTAGGCTGGGAACCGTTTCAAATATTGCTCATAAGGCAATACCGCCACCGTCTGCGCCTCAAAGAAATCGCTGTACCAGACCGTCAGAAGGCCCATAAGCACCGGCAGATTGCTTTCGAAAGGAGTAGTGCGGAAGTGCTCGTCCATCTGGTGGAGACCGCGCAGCATAGCCTGAAAATTATCCGGGCCGATCGCGACCATCGTAGACAGGCCGATGGCTGAGGACATGGAATAGCGCCCGCCGACCCAATCCCAGAATTCGAACATGTTCACAGTATCGATGCCAAACCTCGCAACCTCCGACTTATTGGTCGAAACCGCCACAAAATGTTTGGCGACTGACTTCTCGTCGCCCTGAATGCCGGCGAGTGACCAGGCACGCGCGGTTTGCGCATTGGTCATGGTTTCCAAGGTGGTGAATGTTTTCGAAGAGATAATGAAGAGTGTCTCGGAAGGATCGAGATCACGGACCGCCTCCGCAAAATCGGTACCATCGATGTTCGAGACAAAGCGAAATGTCATTGTCATATCGGCGTAGTGCTTGAGGGCTTCGTAAGCCATGACGGGCCCCAAGTCGGAACCACCGATACCGACATTGACCACGTTACGAATACGCTTGCCAGTGTGCCCCTTCCACTCGCCACTACGGATTCGCTTGGCGAAATCGGTCATACGGTCGAGCACGGCGTGCACCTTTGGCACTACGTTCTCGCCGTCCACGACTATCGATGCATCTCGCGGCGCGCGCAGGGCGGTGTGCAAAACCGCTCGCTTCTCCGTGATATTTAAGACCCATGGCCTCGGCAGTCATGTGCGTGCCCCTCTTGGGATCCTCTGCAAAGAGTTGCCGCAGGTGTAGCTCCTTGACCTTCTTATGATGAGTTGAGAGATCTTTCCATGCCTGATGTCTGACTGTGGGGCGCTTTGTGATCGCTTCTACCCTTGCTGCCATATCCCTTGTCCTTTCGTGGCTTGGTCGTTTGGGAAACCTCGCCCAAGCCCAGAAAACCACGCTTCTACTGAACAAAACCGTCACACGTGAAGCTGAGTTACTAGCTAAGACTCGAAATGTTCCGTGCCGGTCTCAAGGCCGTACGCGGCCGCACCCGCTAAAGCTGCCTGACTTACGACCGCATGAATCGGAATACGCGCCATAAGTTCAGCAAATCGTCCTTTACGTTTGAAGGATTGCATGAAGCCTGGCCTTTGAAGAGCTTCCAACGTGTGTACAACAACCCCTCCAGCCACGTACACGCCCCCTGTTGCCAATACTTTCACCGCAAGATTGCCTGCCTCGCTGGCAAGAATCGAAACAAACATGTCAATGGTTTCGGCGCACAGCTTGCTAACGTCCGAGGGCCCGAAGGCGTGATTTATGATCACGAATGACGGGTCACCAGCGGCAGTAATTAGGCGCGCGACTTCCGGCCTCTCGGGTATTCGCTCGACGTCGCGAAGATATCCATAAATGAGCGGAATCCCGATTCCAGAACACACATGCTCGAAGCTCACGTGATCGAACCTCTTGAGCAGGTATTCGAGAAGACGGATCTGTCTCTCATCGGTCGGGGCGAAGTCTGCATGCCCGCCTTCGGAGCTGTGCGCAAGATAACGGGATCCATCCCATGTAAGGAAAGACTCGCCCAGACCGGTACCCGGCGCAATCACGGCGATGGCTCCACTGGGGACCGCCTCGCCAATATTAATTGTGATCACGTCGCTGGACCTTAGGATCGGGACTGCGCGGGCGATTGCCTCCAGATCGTTGATCAGGTGGACCGACTTCAAGTTGAGGTTCAGCTCCTGGGCAAGCGATCTATCTTCAATCATCCAGGGCAAGTTGGTGGTCTTTACGCGTCCGCCGATCACCGGACCTGGAACCGCGAAGCATGCCCGGTCAACTGGCTTGACGACCTTGGCCAAGAACTCCTTCACGATCGCCTCTAGGCTGGGGTAATCGGCACTATGAACCTTGACTTGTGCCAGCGGCGAGTGGGGCCCGCCCTCATTCGAAAAGATTGCCAACTCGGTCTTCGTTCCGCCAGTGTCTCCCGCAATCAGCATTACCGTTCTCCCGTTTGCCTATCTTAAGTGGTTGCGTACCGGGCGCTGTTCGGCTTCGATCCACTCAGCCCGTAGAACAAGATGTACAAGTAGCAAATCACCGGCAAAAAGAAAGCGTGGTGAATGCCAACATGATCAGCAATCACGCCCTGTATCACGGGCAGGATTGCACCACCCACAATAGCCATATTCAGGACGCCAGACCCATTTCCCGTCAAAGGACCAAGTTCTGCCACGCCCAGGCTGAAGATGGTGGGGAACATAATGGAGTTGAAGAAGCCGACCGCAAGGATAGTCCACATCGCCGCGTGTCCGCCCAGTAGCATGGAAGCGGCTACCAAAGCCGCCGCGGAGATCGCGCACAGAGCAAGCAGATATCCGGGCTTGAAGCGACGCAGAAGCCCCGCGCCAAGAAAACGCCCAGTCATGGCGCCGCCCCAATAAAACGAAACGAAGCCCGCCGCAGTCTTAGCTGAGAGTCCTGCAATTTCGGGGGAACCGAAATAGTTCACCAGAAAGCTTCCGATTGAAACTTCGGCGCCCACATAGGTAAAAATGCCAATCGCACCGAGGAGGAGATTGGGATGCCTCCAGATCGAATCATTGACCTTCTCTCCAGGACGGTATGCTGTGCTCTCGATTGTTGGCAACTTGAAGGTGCCGATGAACAGGGCCAACAATACGAGGGCTACGCTGATAACGGTATATGGCATTTTGACCGAGGCCGCTTCTTGCACACGGTAGACATGCAGAGCCTGTGGCCCGAGTTGCTGTAACTGCTCCATCGCGAATGGCGCAGTGCTGAGGATCAGCAAGCCCCCGAGTTTCGGAGCAATGGTAGTGCCAAGCGAGTTGAAAGCCTGCGTCAGGTCCAGCCGGCTCGATGCCGTTTCAGGTTTGCCTAGTACGACTACATAAGGATTGGCCGCCACCTGAAGACCTGTAATGCCTGCGGCGAGAATGACGAGAGCGCTCAAAAACAGCGGATACGAAGCAGCGGTCGCTGCGGGCAGGAACAGGAGCGCTCCCACGGCCATGGTCGACAAACCGACCACCATGGTTCTCTGATACCCGATCCTGTTCACGACCTTTGACCAAGGCACTGAGAATAGAAAGTACGACGAAAAAAACGCAAACTGCACCAGCATGACGCGCGCATAGCTCAACTCAAAGATGGACTTCAAGTGCGGCACCAGAATGTCATTCAGAGAGGTCAGAAAGCCCCACATGAAAAATAGTGTGGTGACCACGACCAGAGGGCGTGAGTAATCTGGTGTTCCTTCAACGCCTGCAATACTCTGCGCGGCGCGGAGAGCGTTCGTAATTTTCGGAGTTGCCATCTTTTCGCACCTCAAATCTTTCCAAGGGGATCCGTGATTCGGCTCGATTAGCTATTGGCGTTCATAGTCTTGGCGAATTTCTGTTGTCCCTCAAATTGGCCGCTACCACCACGTTTCAGCCTGTACTCCATACGTCAGGCCACTCGTTCTGTTTTGATATGGCACACCGCCCACAAAACCGCGTAGTCCGTCCGACCAAACTGCGTAGGTCAGGAAGGCGCGCAGCACCGGTCGGCTGAAAAACTTTCTGCCCGCTCCGATTTGCGGCGCGATCGTGAACTTATGCAGCCAGCCGTCGTACTGACCGCGACTGTGCGTGTGGTCGAATCCTCCCTCGAATGCAAGCGAGAGATATTTAGTGAAAAAGACCTCCGGCCTCGCACCAAACGAGACCCACTGGCTCCAATCGTGTTGTGGATTACCGTCTTTGAATCGCTGGTAGATGAAAATTGGCATGATGGCGAATTTGTCGTTCGGTTGAAACACGACCTGTTCTGTGACCAGAAACCTTGCGGTGCTATTGATAAACGGAGTGGGATCATCGATTGATGTACTGAAGTTGCTGGCTGGCCCGGTGCCGTACTGGATCCCCAAGGCGTGGTAACCGCCGTGCCACTCGAGGCGTTGATGGCGCAAGCCGAACGCGTATCCGTTCGTCGTAGGAATTGCTGTGCCTGTTGTGCTCGTGCCACCTTTCGACGTAGCGAAATCGAACCACCCGGCCCAGAGACCCGCCGGTCCCTTCAGGTCATAGAAACGGACATCAATGTTGCTCTTCGTGAGATTTCCATTTTGCGTGATAATATCGGGCCTCGCTCCGGAGAGGTATGACAATGCCAGCTTGCCGATTCCAACGTTGAGGTCTTCGACTCCTGCGCCGTAACCGCTCATGTCCAGAGGATAAAAGTCGTCGATGTCGATGTGCTGGCGACGATAGAATCTTTCGCCTGCCCAAAACTTGGCGCCCGGCTGGCTCTCAAAAATGTTCCCAGCTTGAACGAAGGCTTCACGGAAGCGGAACTGATCGTTACCGGTGCCCCCGGTGAAATTTGCATAATTGGCAGAGTTCGTGGTGTTGGCCTCAATCATGAACTCTGTCTTCATCCATGCCTTGTCGGAATTGTGCTCCGGGTTCAGCCAGTTGTTCACAAAGATCAATTCCGCGTAGGTTTCGGCTTCGTTTCCCAGGCGGTATTTCGCGCCAGCCCCAGGCGCTTGAAACGCAACCTGCTGCCCACCGACACTGTTCAGACCGTAACCGGAACGAAAATATCCGTGGAATTCAAAACTACTCAACTGTTCCTGCAGCTTCTCGATCTTTACGTCCGCCTCTCTGAGGAGGTCATACGTCGGTTCCGAAGCTAGTTGGCCTTGGAACTTGGCCCCGACCTGGTCTGACTCTCCGAGCACAGCTCTTTGAGCAGCTTCCTCGGCGGACAGTTCGACGGCCGAGACCGTGCCCTCTTTCGTTCGTTCCTTGGCCTCTTTTTCGCTTTCGATTTGCTGCTCCAATGTTGCGATGCGTTGCTCGAGATTGCGGGTGGTTTCCTCGTACTGCTGTTTCAGTTGTTGCAGTTGCTGTTCCAGTTTGTCAGTTTGCTGACCGGTAGCGGATAAGACACCAAAAGGAACCATCGCAATGCACCACAGCACCCATCTAACTGGACACTTCCAATCCCCAAGCCACACGGCAATCATCAAGCCAGGCTGCTCCTAACTGCGGATCTGTTTTGCTGGTCACAACAGGCCCACGATTGGGCCGCCATTTTTCAAGCATTCGCAATTCCAATCTGAGCCTTGCCATTTGTGGTGTGGAGTCTCGTGCTACAGCGTAGGCACCTAAAGGCGAAGGGTGCGCCAACGAGCTGCTGATGCCTTGAAAATGCGGGATGATCCGTGCCAAGAACTTGGCAAGTGACAGGTCAGGACAAGAAAAGGTTAGCGGAGCAGATGGATTGACTGATAGGTTCGCTATCGCAGCGACGTGAGCAACTGGCTGGCGCCGTTCCACAGAATTTGCACGCCGATGCAAACCAGCAGGAACGAGGAGAGCTTCAGAATTACGTTCATCCCGGTCGGGCCGATCACGACGGCCAGGCGATCTGCGAAGCCGTAGCACAGATAAACAGTTGCAGCCACGAAAGCGCAACCGATCGCCGCCGCGAGTATGGCCAGCAGGTTTGCTCCCAAATGGCGCGGTTCATTTGCGCCCAAGGTAATCGCAACCGAGATTGAGCCTGGTCCGACGGTCAACGGAAGCGTCAGAGGGTAGAACGCATCCCTTAGAACATCGGGGCTGCTCAGCGTCCGTTCGACTGCGCCTCGACCATTCTCGTCCTTCTGCTTCAGCATCGCCCATCCCGTCGCAATCACGATCAGCCCGCCGCCCACTTGTACCACTGGAAGCGAAATTCCAAAAAAATGAGAGTACGTATGAGCCGATGGTGAAAGAGGCGATTATCAGTATGAAACTGTTCACCGCGATCCGGCGGGCCAGCAATCTTCGGGTCTGTGCGGTGTAGTCTCTGGTGAGCGCGAGAAAGAACGGAGCCCCTCCGATCGGGTCCACGATGGGAAAGAGCGCGCTCACGACGAGGAGAATACTCTGGGCAGCGTGAATCACCGGACTCCGGAACTCAATGCATTATTCACCATCTCTCGCGCTTCGCTCACAATCGAGTTCAGATGTGTCTGGCTCTTGAAGCTCTCCGCATAGATCTTGTAGATGTTCTCCGTGCCTGAGGGCCGGGCCGCAAACCAGCCGTTGCCGGCAACGACTTTCAAGCCGCCGATGGGAGCGTTGTTCGCCGGAGCTCTGGTCATCTTCGCGGTGATTGGCTCGCCCGCCAGATCCGACTCCTTTACATTGTCAGGCGAAAGTTTTTGTAACTGCGTTTTCTGCTCGGGCGTGGCCGGCGCATCGATACGCGTGTAGTAGGGAGTGCCGAACTCCGCCGTCAGTTCGCGATAGTGCTCCCCGGGATCTTTGCCGGTGCGTGCGGTAATCTCCGCCGCCAGCAAATCCATGATCGGCCCATCTTTATCGGTGGTCCACACCGTGCCGTCACGGCGAAGAAAACTTGCTCCAGCACTTTCTTCCCCGCCGAAGCCGCACGAACCGTCAACCAGGCCTGACACAAACCATTTAAAGCCCACCGGCACTTCGCGTAGTTCCCGGCCAAGCTTTCGGACGACCTTATCTATCATGCTGCTGCTTACCAGGGTCTTCCCTACTGCGGCATCTTGACGCCACTGTGAGCGGTACGTGAACAGGTATTGGATCGCCACCGCAAGGTAGTGATTCGGGTTCATCAATCCCGCGACGGGAGTGACGATTCCGTGCCGGTCGGAGTCCGGGTCGTTGGCAAAGGCCACTTGGTACTGATCCTTCAACCCGACGAGCCTGGCCATTGCATATGGACTGGAACAATCCATGCGGATCTTACCGTCATGGTCAACGGTCATGAAGGAAAACGTTGGGTCAATCGTTGGATTTACAACAGTGATGTCCAGCCCGTAGATGGAGTTGATCGGTTCCCAGTATGGCCGCGCGGCTCCGCCGAGCGGATCCACGCCAAGTTTGAGTCTGGCGGCGCGAATCGCATCTATGTCAACGACGTTCTTCAGGTCGCGAACGTACGGTAGGACAAAGTCTTCCTGGTGCGTGGACGCGGCCTGCATAGCTTTGGCGAACGGAACTCGCTTGACGCCCGCATTTCCTGCTCGCAGCAATTCGTTCGCACGGGCTTCGACCCAGTGCGTTACGTCTGTATCAGCAGGGCCACCGTTGGTGGGGTTGTACTTGAAGCCTCCATCCTCCGGCGGGTTGTGTGATGGCGTGATAACGATGCCATCAGCCAGGTGATCTTTGCGAGTGCGGTTGTAAACCAGAATGGCCCGCGAGATCACAGGCGTCGGAGTTACACCGTCACCCTCCTGGATGATCGTCTCCACGCTGTTCGCCGCCAGCACTTCGAGTGCAGTGCGCTGTGCAGGCCCGGAGATCGCGTGGGTATCTTTACCCATGTAAAGGGGGCCATCGGTTCCCTGCTCTCGCCGGCAGTCGCAAATTGCTTGGGTGATAGCCAGGATATGCGCTTCAGTGAACGCGCCCTGCAAGGGCGAGCCCCGGTGTCCGCTGGTGCCGAAGCTGACCAGCTGGTTGGGATCGTGCACGTCGGGCTGCCGCTCAAAATATTCCTTCTCCAGGCGAGCCACATCCACAAGCATTTCTTTTGGAGCCGGTTTGCCAGCCAGCGGCGAAATCGTCACTTCGTAGGGTTTGTTTGCCACGTATTTTGATTCTACGGATTTTGATTCTAAGGTACTGGGCACGGTTCCACCTTCCAAATCTCGGCTGCGTATTCCGCAATCGTGCGATCGCTCGAAAACTTCCCGGAGCTCGCCACGTTCAGGATAGCCTTGCGCGCCCACCCGGCAGGATCGGCGTACAAAGCGCCGAGTCGCTCGTGAGCTTGACAGTATGACGTCAGGTCAGCCAGGTGCATGTAGTGATCGCCATCGGTCAAGAGAGTGTCACGCAAGGGAGCGAATATTCCCGGCTCGTTACGGCTGAAGTCGTCCGAGAAAATGAGCTCCAGGGCCGCTCGTGTCTCCGGCTCATTTTCATAATGCCAGTACGGACTGTACCAGGCTCGGCTGTTCTCCACCTGTTCTACGGTGAGACCGAAGAGGAAAAGGTTCTCCTCCCCTGCCTCCTCCGCCATTTCGATGGTCGCGCCGTCACGCGTTCCAACTGTTAATGCTCCATTCATCATGAATTTCATGTTGCTGGTTCCGCTGGCTTCGTAGCCGGCAGTCGAGATCTGATTAGAGACATCGCTGGCTGGAATCAGCCTTTCTGCCAGCGAAACATTGTATTCCGGAAGAAAGACGATTTTGAGTCGACCGCGTACGGCAGGGTCGGCGTCAATAGTGGTCGCCAGGTTGTTGATGAATTTTATGATGAGCTTGGCCAAGCGGTAAGCTGGTGCCGCCTTACCGGCGAAAAGGAATGTGCGCGGCACCATGTTCATGCCGGGATTTGCCCGCAGCCGGTTATAAGAGACGATGATCCGTAGCGCGTTCAGTAGTTGCCTTTTATATTCGTGGATGCGCTTGATGTGGCAATCGTAGATTGTCTCCGGGTCCACGATCTGTCCCGACGCCGATTTGAGCCAATTGGCAAATTGCACTTTCGCATCGCGTTTCGAGGTGAGAAAAAGTTCACAAAAGCTTTGGTCTTCGGCAAGCGGCTTGAGTTCCTTGAGTTGGCTTAGGTCGGTAGTCCAGCGTTCGCCAATGACTTGCGTGATTGCATCTGACAGCGCCGGATTGGCTTCCAGCAACCAGCGTCGCGGTGTCACCCCGTTGGTCTTGTTGCTGAAACGCTCAGGATACATTTCGGCTAGATCCTTAACCGTCGTCGTCCGCAACAACTTGGAATGGACAGCCGCCACTCCGTTGGTGCTGTGCGAGCCGACAATCGCGAGGTTAGCCATACGGATCTTGCGCTGGTTGCCCTCTTCGACGAGGCTCACGCGCTCCACGCGACCTTCATCGCCCGGGAAGCGAGTACGAACTTCATCGAGAAGCCGCCGGTTAATCTCGTAGATGATCTCCAGATGTCGAGGTAGAAGTATCTGAAACCACGCGG
>WNFC01024737.1_pt1 | contig 10878 bp, 9 predicted proteins | sample 5400541 | NCBI WGS metagenome assembly WNFC01 (sample SAMN13153342, study PRJNA577476) | soil metagenome | isolation source: 120 cm saprolite under Douglas fir tree site 2 hole 2 replicate 1 | place: USA:California | collected 2015-04-18
GTGACATGATCAGCAAGTTAGCAAGCTTGTTGAAACCATCGTGGTGGCTAGGCCAGGTCATTGTTTTAACACCTATAAAAGACTCTCCAAAAGAAATACCAGTAGAATCTGCACGAGTACAAAGCGGCATCATGCAGGTGGATATAGCGTTAACATTGAAGACATTCTGGGGGATAAGGCGTAAATTGCCACCAGAATGATACAACACCTCCAGATGCCAACTGGTGGTGAGAGCACGCCAGTTATCAGTATCAGACAGTGGTTAAGCTCAGCTCCCTTTGTGGTTGCAACGTTTTGGATCACGTACGTAAGAGCAGGCCGCTAGTTCGTGCGAAATTCGCACCAGAAACAAGTCAGGTGGCACCAGATTCGGATAATGCCGGTGAACTGCTCAGTTTTCAGCCACCGCCACCGCCACAGCACGACAGTTGACGACAATCTGGTCAACCAACGTTGAAGCCATCGCACCGTCGGCGCCGTAGACACGAGCAACGTGAGCACTTGTAGTCTGGTCTAATTGATACGCCTACTAAATCCCCGTTAGTTCTATTTTCAATCCCCAAGGTGTGTGGACTTGTCCAGCTTATACCTTCATGTCGGGCGAGGGTACCAGATATGTAGAATGGGCTTCCAAGGGCCAACGTAGGAGTGTCTTGGGTGGCTGGTGGGCGATAGGACATTGTGAGGGGATTGTGACAGGGATCTTAGATGTTTGCGCAAGCAGATGTCTCTACGAAGCTACCCCTCCTTCGCCTCCGACCTTCGTCTCGTTTCGTCCACGAATACCACTTCTCACAACCACCTAGATCTTTACCCCAACCGCACAGTAGCAATGGCCCAACGTGTTACTCTCCGCAAGCGCCAGCCTTACAATACCTCATCTTCAAGACGGCGTATCGTGAAGACCCCCGGCGGCATCCTCCGCTACCACCACATCAAAAAGCTTCCTACTGCGCCCAAATGCGGTGACTGCGGCACGAAGCTTAGTGGAGTGCGTACCTTCTTACTAACCTTACTTTTCATGCGTAGCGCCGCTTATCGGATTATATAGGTTGTTGCCCTGCGGCCGCGCGAATACGCAACTGTGTCCAAGACACATAAGCATGTCAGTAGGGCATATGGGGGTTCACGATGCGGTGGCTGTGTGCGTTCACGGTGCGTTCTAGGCCTTGTCATCGTCTTTTGTCGAGCAAGCTTCACGCTCATAATTACTACAACAGTATTGTTCGTGCATTCCTGATAGAGGAAGCAAAAGTAGTAAAGCGTGTCATCAAATCACAGCAAAAGGCGACAGGCGGTCGTTCGTAATGTACTCCTTACTTTGTCATGTGATTATGCGCTTGCCATCTCGTATGGCCTCGTATGAGAATTTTGAACGTTACATTCTGGAACAGTTACTCTCCCAGCCTTTTTCTTGCCCAAACATTACGGCAAGACCACGTCGAAGCGGCGCTCCACGTAAGAGAAGGCATGTCTTTCTTATCTAACGAGTTGGGCTCCTCAGTACAAAATGGGCCACATCCGCAATAGTCTGATGAGCGGCTGAGTGCTGTACGATGAGCTGTCGGTTAAAAATACACGCTGTTTTTTTCCCGCTGTCATTGTGTGAGCATTTTTCGCTGTCCTTCCAGTCATGTTGAGAGCAGGCATTCGTTGGTGTGCCCTCATGTTTTCTTTCATCCTCTCTGCGGTCGTGAAAAGTCGGGCCAGCCCTGACACTGACTTCGGAGACCGGGCCACGGTCTATACCCAATCTCCATTGTCTGAGAGCTACGAAGCTACATGTACAAGGATAGAGAGGTCTCTCTTGTCGACATCGCAATTATTTTATCCAGGTAAACCTCAAGCTCATTAAATCCAAGTGTCGCACGTACATGATATCGCTGATGGACTGAATCTAGGCTCACGAGAGTTCCAAGCTGACGTCGCTCACTAGGCCAACTCGGGCTCTCAAGTATCTGCTTGCTCGGTGGAGGCGGGAACTGCCGACGATGTTGGCATGGTCGTAAGATCCTCTAAACTGTCTCTATTTGTATTTGGACTCGCCATCTCATCGACACTGCCTACATCTGGAAATGTAGCTTCGTGAGGTCGCGTTGACGCGCACCCCATTTGCGGTCAAAGGCGGTGGTCACACCCTCAATCCCAGATTCTCGTCGACCTCTGGTGTACACATCTCGTTGGCCAAATTTAAGGACATTGTCATCCACAAAAACTCGGGGACAGTGGAGATTGGCGCAGGACTTACCTGGGCGGAGGTCTACGCGTACTTGGTCCCCAAGGGCATCAACGTTGTTGGAGGTCGCTGTGGTACGGTCGGCGTCTCCAGTCTCACACTTGGTGGAGGTGACCACCTCTGATCGGTCGTACATCGCATGAGCTGAAAGAAAGCAGGGTATTCTTGGAAGACCAACCAGTTTGGGCTTACCGTGGATACATACGAGTTGGTTCTACCGAATGGGCAAGTTACGGTTGTAACGGAGAAGGAAAAAGAGCTGTGGTTCGCACTCAAGGTACGTCTGGGCAGTGGTCCACAAAGGGCAGACTTGAGAACTCGAATACGCAGGGAGGATTCAACAACTACGTAAGTCTTGCGGGCGAGCGCTTTGCTCCACATGCATGGGACGATATAAACGTACCAAACCAGGGATCGTCACCAAATTCACTTTCAAGTTCCATTACCAAACTGATGTTTAGGTATGCCCAGCTATTCTCTCACCTTGAAAAAGTGGGGTCTCAAAGGGAGATTACTACAGGGCGCCTCGCTAGCATTTGAGGAGATTCCTCACTCGGGAACATGACCACAAGGCAGCGCAACAAGGGCAGTTTGTTTACACCAACGGCTTGGTGAGGATTCCATGATTTCGGAGTAATTACCACCCCGCTTTACCGTTGGCTGAACAGTTGATATTCAACTTAATACTATTCTTCGATGGGCCAGAACCTCCTGAAGGTCTGTACGACGAGTTGCTGAACCTCTCAAACAGCTCTGCGTCCCACTTCAACGGATCATTCGTGGATTACATTTCGAGCAGCATCCCTCCCACAAACGAACGGTGATGATCCCAGAAACTAACAATTTGTTGCATCGTCGTTTACGTCTTCGCTTATCCGTCCCATATAGCCGAGGTTACTTCGGTTGTGTCCCGATGTTGCGCTTAACGCAGCCTGTTCTGGAAGCGTTCACCAACGAAACCAAGGTGAGTGGCCGACTTGAAACGTGGGTGAGGCATCGATGGTGAATAACCGCTCTGTTTATCTGCTTAGTTCTGGGGCGAGAGACTGAGAAAACATGACGAGAACGTATTGGTCATTTATACGTGTGAACTATTGGAGTCCGAGTCCGACTTCCTCACACACGGAGGGCCTTCCGCCTACCTGCCAGACCGCTCTCGCCCAGTCCTCCCGATGAACCTCTATTACAGGTGGACCAACAAATCGGCTGACGAATATATGGCGGATGCCATTCGGGCCTCGACATCGTCATTGATTGCGCCGGGATGAAATATGGCCAAGACTTGGAGAACGCAGCGCCGTACGTCAATTATGCGCTTTTTGGGACGCCACTTGAGAGGATGTACGGTGGACACTTGGTGAGGCTGCGCGAGATCAGAAAGGAGTATGATCCAGAGGGTGTTATGCGGCTCGCCGGTGGGTGGAAGTTCTAAAGTGCTTGCTTAGTTAGATCGGGTAGGGGATGGGTATGTGATGGGAATGGGAAAGGACATTCCCATCGTAGAGAGTACTTGCTTGACATAGTGATAGGGTCCCCTAAATCGATTGCTGTTCGTTTGAGTCGGGTGGTCACTGTCGGCCGCCGGTCTCCCAGATTGTCGGTCTGGGTTCTCATACCCTAGCAATGACGTTCATGTTCTGCGGTATGTCGTAAACAACAGTTCCTCATGCATCATGTCCTGATCAAGGATGCTGGGGTTGATCACCGTGGGAAGGTCGTCCAAAAGGCGAGCGCAAGTCAGTGGACGGGTCACGCTGCCACTGCCAGCCACGGATAATGTCATGCCTTCGAACAGTCGCTGGAGGGTCAGGTGGTGTTGGAGCGCAGTCGTGGACGCACGAATGGCTCCTCTTGGAGCGATCTGGGGCCCGAATCGAGACGAAACGTGTCGCGTCAATGTCATCCTAAATCCCAACGCTGATGTAATTTCGGATGGGTCTTGGTTGTCAACCTTTGCCCATAGCTTGGGTCCCATCACCGAACGGACTGGCATGGTAAATTAGAAATCTACATCAAGAGCAGCTCCACCATGAAGGGGGTTTAATCATGGTGGAACTGCTCTTGATGTAGATTTCCATTGCCAGTGCGTGCATTTCGCACCATGTCCGTATCAGTCTCGCATGAGTACGGAATACAATCATGGAAATGGTTTTCTGCTTGTAGAGCTTGGGAGGCGCGGGATTAAGATCAACGACAGAGCCTCCCTGGCAGGTCACCCGGTGCGCATCGTCGGCTGCGATCGTTTCCCCAGGTTACACGTGATGCCGTACTGTAAGGTACGTCCGGTGCTGGTGCGACGGCAAGCTGTTGGAGTGGGTTACGCTGCTTGTTGTTTATGGTTTCTGCATCAGCACTGGGGGTGCAGTACAGTATTGCATGCTTCGCATCTTCGGGGCCTTGGACTAAGGTAGGGACTTGGCCCTGACATAAGTTAAGGCCTCCGAATCTCCGGTACCCATATGATATTTGCTAGTTTTGGCTAGCAGTGAAGTGGAGCTGCCGACCGCCACCATCCTGCAATCTCAATGTGAAAAGTCATGTGAGAATGTAGTATGAAACTTGCCTAGGCAGCTGTTAATATCCTAGACAGGCTAGACGGGTTGACGGTACAGTAAGACCTTGCAAGTGCCCAGCTTAACCTGAGAGGCATGATCAACGTCCTCTTAGCGTTTTCCAAAACAATTGAGGCCGGTGTGAACCTAGTAAGTCTCGGGACGTCTGAGCCACTTAATATCCCTTTTTTTTACGCATACCGGTCCGCTGGGGTCCTTCAAGGCAGGTACTCACAGATAGAAGGATGCTGATTCTACTGGCAAGTCTCAGTGTCCTTCTGTTTGTGAGTATCTGCCTTGCTTGAATCCGTTGTCAGGGCATCCTCGGCCGCCATTGGGATGCTGAACTGAACTGATCTCGTTTTTGCTGGCAGGCAGCTAAGGGTCGAGGGATGTAGGGATAGTGATAGAAATCACGAGACCGACACGATTCTTCATCAGCCCCTTGGTTCGTTCTTCAAGCTTCAAGCTTCAATTCCTGAATCCTGGTTGACGCGTATTCGTGCGGAACTTGGATGTTCTAATACCGTGCGGTGTCGGTAGGAGTTACTGGCATAGCCTGATTTTGTTTGGAGTTACTGATGGGGTTTAATTCGTCCCATGGCATCATTGAGGTTTTGCGCATCACTTCGTGGGGACGATGTTGCCTCACAGTTTGCCCTTCGTGGCGGTTGGTGACAAAGGAGTGACAAAGCAAAGGGGTTGCGCACGGTAATCGCCGTCCGTTCGGGCCGAAGTCTGGGTTTTCTGTTTCTGTCCGGCAATAGCAGCTCCTTCAGCGGGCTTCAGCCGTCAAGTTTCAACCGTCTTACCGTCTTACCATGGCACTGACAGGTCAGAGAAGAGCTCATGCGGCAGTGATACGTCATTATTAGGTTGTGCTCTTCTCGTGATACAAGCGATTGCCAAGTCTTCCGATTGCAAGTATAACCCACTCCGTCCGAGAAAAATGATACTGCCACGATTGCATATACAGTACGTCACAGCACGGCACGGCACTAGTACTGGTCGGGCCCGCCATATACGATAGAGTACCGAAACGTGGCGAAGCCTAATCGCCGTTTCTCTTCTCGTCAACCATTCGATCTTCGCACCCTGTCATACAGAGCCGCACATTTCCCCCCGGGCTCTTCGGCAGCTTCTCGTGAGCGACGCAAATGTATATAAACATGGGTCCTTTCTGGCCAGTACATCCAATATTACAGCTGCAATATGCTCGGAGCCACTTTTCTGTGCGGTGCTCTCGCTCTTGTTTGGGCCCTCCACAGTCAGTCTGGATTCAGCCTAGGGGACCTTATCACACATGCACAATCACCCTCGCCACGCAACTACATGGCCACGTGTGAGAAGATCGCGGGGTCCATCTCACCTGCGTCCCAAGTGTATTACCGTGACCTAGGTGAGTCCCGGTGTGATATTGGCATGCCATGTTGCGCATCCCCGTTAACTCTGGATTTCTAGCGTCACAAGACTTTGACTCGGACATTTCTCACTGGGCCAATTCGAGTTCTCAAATACCTGTGTGTTCTGTCGAGCCAGGTACCCCGAGTGATGTTGGTTCAGTTGTAAGTTGGACCTTCTGTCGGTACGCCCTCATTATCATGCTGACTCTTTCAATACCAACCCACCATAGCTTTACCAGATAGGCATCGCTCGCGTGCCGTTCGCAGTTAAAGGCGGTGGACATGCCACCAACCCCGGTTTTTCGTCAACCCTAGGTGTACACATATCCATGACCCGATTCAGGGACATTGTCATTCATGAAGACTCAATGGCTGTCGAGATTGGGGCAGGACTTACCTGGACCGATGTCTATGAGCATCTTGTCCCCAAGGGTCTCAATGTTGTTGGAGGTCGCTTGAATGGTGTGGGTGTCGCGGGCCTGACCCTCGGTGAAGGTGAGTGTTTGTTCTTTCCAGGCTATCGATCGTACGGACTTAAAGGGCATACACCGAATTCGAGCTCGTGTTACCAAGTGGTGAGGTCAAAGTGGTGACAGAGCAGGACGAAGATCTGTGGTTCGGGCTCAAGGTGTGTCTAAACGGTCGCGACGAGGGTGGAGCACTGAGCTCATGTATGTTTTTGTGCTACAGGGGGGATTCAACAACTTCGTGAGTTCATAAGCTTATCACAAACGCGACCCGACTAACTACGATCTTATATTGAAAGGGAGTCGTGACCAAGTTCACCCTGAAATTGCATAACCAAACTGATGTTTGCGTTTGCGTTTTTTTTTTCTTTATTTGGAGGTCATATCCCAAACTGAGTGGGGTAGGGTGCCTTGCTTAACTTTGCGGGAGATCTGGCAGATCCGGCCCAAGGAACCTTTGCCAAGTTCTTCGCGGAGCAGCATGACCACAAGGCAGCGCAACTGGGAAGCTTCGTATATAGTAATGGTTCGGTAAGGCCCCACAGCTCTTAGTTGGGCTTCGATTTCAGAGATCAAAACAGGTGGTGTTTGGAATATCACTTTTCTATGATGGGCCAGAACCACCCGCGGATCTCTACGATGAACTGTTAAATCTGACAACCACGACCAAGTCCATCTTCAAGGGCTCCTTCACGGACTTCATTTCGAGCCAGTTCCTTCCTACCTACAAACGGTGAATCTCGAATGTTAGCAACATCCCACCCTCATGTCTCACACATTTCTTCCCTCACAGGGTTTATTTCAATGCTGTCCCTACCTTGCGTTACACAGAACGATTCATGAAAGCATTCGCAAACGAGACCAAGGTGAGCGACTGAAGAGTCACAAATACATGTATGAGTTATTCGTTTTGATATGACACAGTTTTGGGGCGACAAACTCACCCGGTACGACAGCAGCACGCTAGTCGTTTATAACCTGGACCCATTCCAGCCTGACTTTCTCACCCACGGAGGGCCATCCGCATATCCACCAGATCGCTCTCTCGTCGTCCTTCCATCTAGCATCTATCTTGGGTGGACAGACGAATCGGTCGACAACCTGATGGCAGACGCTATGCGTGTCTCAGCTGCGACGTTGATCGAGGCCGGATTTCAGGACGGCCAGAACCTAACGAACGCAGCACCTTACGTCAACTATGCGTTGTTTGGGACACCAGTGGAGAGGATGTATGGCGACCACCTGGAGCGACTTCGTGCGATCAAAAGGGATTATGATCCGCGGAACGTCATGGGACTCGGGGGTGGATGGAAATTCTGAGTGTGTTCAGAATGTGAGGGTTCAGTTGCATTCTCTTTCGTATTTGGGTCCTGAAATAATGGTCGATGTTGTCTGGATCGTTGCAGCTGTCTGGATGAGTGTCACGGCGGTGATGAATCGATTGGAAGAACAGCACGATTGTAACGCGACTTTGTGTAAGGCTAAGCGGTTGCTTTGCGTTTAAGGGAGCACGCAGGGATTGGGCGTACTCCTGCCGGTGTACAACGAGCGAATGAAGCATTCCGGGCGTGTGTATGCATGAGAACCAGAGATAGATACTGACTATAGTCACGATTATCTCGCGACTAACTAGTGGAGTAGTATTGTGTAACGAATGTGTTGGAAAATCCATAGGTAGTTCGGAACTAGCCATGGATTTTCAACACATTCGAGTCAGGGCAACGATTGTGTTCACTGTTCATCGTATCTTATCTACGATTCAACACACTTCACGCGAGTCGCCGATTCTTATGGTGCCGCAGTAACGACGACTATTGCCAGTGATGGTCAACCCGAAACAAGCACGTCGGTACACGGGAGAGGAAATCGAAGGTTCCTTCGCCATTTGAAGACGCAAGAGCCAGCGGCCACGAAGTCCGAAAACAAGTACTTCGAACTGCGAGCGCGCATGCGTGAATGGTAATCAAGGCGCCGAAACTGACCAACCTCCAATTTTGGATTGAGCGCGTGTATAGACTATATCTCGTGCCAACTTGAAGATACCAACCCGAGCCCATAGTCCACGTATTCTCCAAATTTTGTGTATGCATCAGAAAAGCCTGTTGAATGCTTCGAAACAGGAAAGTATTGGATGACGGTTGTCCAGCGGTCTCAGTCATTCAGTATGACGGCGAGCGGGTCACGGAACTTGAATGTCAGAAACGTGAGGATAGACAAGGGCCTCTGTGCTGCCCTAATCGGACGGCATCGACGAGAGGGGTCGTCCAGCACCTTGTAGAAAGTGGGCGCAGTGTTAGTCATAGTAAGACCAGGGATACGGGAAAGGTTGTTGGAGTACAAAGCAGCGATCGCTTGAGCGATGAGCTAAAGCTCTGGGTCCGAGCCACTGAAGTACCGAAGTACCGTGTACTCAGGAAAACGGAGGTATTGTCCTCCCGGTCCTCCCCTTGCGCGTATACCCAGGATGCCGGCCGGGGAGAGGTGGGCCCAGCACAAAGTGGACGACGGCGAATTCAAGTTCCTCTGCCGCGGTGCCAGTTGGGCACATCCGAGTCATGACGGTGAGACCCTCGGAATACCAGGCGAGTCGAAAAAGGTGGAAAGATGTCCTTGACTCGGATGTTGTACTTTGGTTGTACTCGTTGATGTCATTCAATTATGCATCCAGTCGTTGCCAGTGCCCGGATTTGGCGGAGCGGATAGCGGATGAGGTCGGTCGATCGGGAATGAATCTAGCTACTTTTAACACATGAGATGATAAACGAATCTTGAGTTACGGCTGAGAGACGAGACGATAACAGGTAACACGACCGTGAACTCGGAGTGTCATGTCCGAGTCGATGTGCGACTCGGACATTTCCCCGCTCCCCGGGCCCGCAGGTACACTTCCTCACTTCCTCACACACGTTTTTCTAGCGAGCACTGGCACAATAGCCCTAACCCCGACCACACTAGGATGAATCATTAACATATCACTGAGGAGCAATAAACACCATATAGTTGTGTGTTGTGACGAGACATCACAACACGCCACTCTACGCTGTCTCCGCTGCAAAGCGAGCAAGTCGCCGTCTACCGACCCTGTGTACAAAGCGTCCTCGGGTGTTCCTTGCAATTACGTAGCTCCCGCGAAACGCGGAAATTTATCCTGCCGTCCGACGAGTCCTTGGGCCGTCATGAAGCTTCCTAATAACAGACTCGCTCCGTCCAGAGGACGGGGTGTCAACTGGGCTCGATGCGCATTGATCCTTGCGGTTCTCGGCTCTACGGGCCTTCATCATGTCGTCAAATGGGTGAGATGGTGGGTTGTTGTAACGTCCTCCCTTGCCAGGTTTTTCAGTTTTCTTACACAGGTGGGTGCTGAGCACTGACACGATTAAAATGTATCTGACCAACCCTCAATTCGGTACCGTTAGGCTCGGATTGAGGCATGTAATTGAGAGATGCGGCGTTGATGTCACTGAAACCCCGTAAAATCACCTTCCATGCACTACCATACTAGCGACTGACGTGATCCTTTTCGTCCTCCCATCCATCTTCACCTTCACGTATGCCCGCCGCCGGGCGCAAACGCCATGGCACGGGGGGCGTAAATACTACGTGATGCGGCGGCGCCCTTCTCGAATGGAATCATCTCGGCAAACCCGTTCTTTTGTACTCTCCACAATGACGGGTCGAGGGTAGCAACCCGACCTCGGCTGTGGCGCCGAAGACCTCTTTCTCGATAGAGATACCCCGAGGATTTTACTATTCGTGGTGGGCGCTGGCTCGGAAATACGATGCAACTGGCAGCTTCGCGAGCCCGCCGCTACATTCATGCCGTTCGCGATCAAATGCTCTTGGCATAGCGTCAATCCGGGCTTTTCATCGACGGATGGCATACGCACCTCCGTGAGCCACTTCAGGGAATCATCCATCCACCAGGACCAGCGCACCGTCGATATCGGAGCCAGGGTCACGTAGATGGAGACCTATTCGTACCTCATTCCCAGAGATTTGAATGGTGTCGGTGCTCGGCCGGATGGTGTTGACGTTGCATGTTTCACGCGTGGCAGAGGTCGGTGCTGTTTTGCCTTTCGCGCCATTGCCAACCTCTAAAGCGCCTACTTCAACGGCGTTCCTATACTACACTACACTGCACCTGTTCTGAAGGCGATGATCTATGGTCTTCAAGTGAGCTATGAACTTGAAGGTGTCCCCACTCATGGAGACGTCATTGA
>WNFC01017356.1_pt1 | contig 10877 bp, 12 predicted proteins | sample 5400541 | NCBI WGS metagenome assembly WNFC01 (sample SAMN13153342, study PRJNA577476) | soil metagenome | isolation source: 120 cm saprolite under Douglas fir tree site 2 hole 2 replicate 1 | place: USA:California | collected 2015-04-18
GTTAGTGATATGTCAAGAGTGGTGCCGTCTTTTCGCATACGGACAGTGTCAAAATGATCGATCCGGAGAGTATCGGGTAATGGCCGGTAATCTCATTGCGGCCATGCCGATGTAGTGCATGCCGGCGATGCCCGTGGCCATAAATGTGCTCCCGGTCAACGCCGCAACGACACCAATTTTCCGGCAACTCGCCACATACAGCGCGACACCGGACGCGAGGATGGCCACCAGGAGTGACGCCAGAACTGTCGGCCAGTGATATTCGACGGGCACTGGCAGGCGCAGCGCCAGCATCCCCTTGAAGTGCATCGCCCAGATGCCGATGCCCATCGCAATCGCCCCACCGCTCAACCAAGCTAGTCGAACCCGGCCTCTTGCAGGGGTTACACGACCTGTAAGATCGAGCGCGGCATAGGACGCGACGATGGCGATCAACACTGAGCGCGCCACTTCGTTGTAGTCGTAGGAGCCAGTTAAAGCCGCGCTTGCAGAGATCATAACGAAGAATCTCCTCTGCCGGTTTGGGAGAGCCCCCTTAAGTCGTCGCAAATCAGCAGCTAGATTCTCTTACAGCGTGCGCTCCCAATCTTGCACGGGCCAAACCCACGTTGGGGACAGTTTACGCCTCGGTAGGAAGAAGAAGCTATCTTGCTTTTGCCCCCCTTGAGTTAGCGCTTATGGTGGCTGCCCCCCTGTGGCCGCACACACGCCTCCGTGACCAATGGCTTCGTGGATGAAATCCGTAATCACGGTCGCCGCTATCGCGATCGCAGCGATCGTCAACAAATCGGGTTGGGTTGCTTCGTGCAACGTGGACGGGTTGGATCCAGCTATGTCGCTCGCAGCGTTGACCGCCATGGGCTGCATTGGAGCAGCGGAGTAATGGCCCCGGGACCGGACAATGAGTTCCCTACCTTAAACAGGTTTTTAGCTTCTGCAGACTACCCCATGTCTCAAAACGTGGCCGAGAAATGGAGGCAATGTCATTCGAGCCTCGTGGGTTGCCGTTTCCTGAGCCCGGATAGACGACGTAAGCAATGCCATGCTCGATTCCACCAGTTCGCGGATTGGAATCAATACCTAGCGCATTGGCTAAAGCAATGGAACCTTCGCCCATCTTTAGCTCCGGCGCGCTCTCATCCGCCACAATTGCTCCCGCCACTTTGCCATTTCGAAGATTGACTACGGTTGCGAAGTCTCCGAGTTTGGCGTGCTTGAACCCCACAGGTGGGAGAACTACATATGGAATGTTGGCGGCGTCTATAAATCGACGTGGGTCGCACTCGTTGGGATTACTGGCGTCGAAAAGCGAAGTCATTGAGATGTAGTATCCCGGTGCGGGATCATTCTTGCGTTGCACGACCGGGTGACCGCTCGTCTGGCCGGTGTCTGTAACCAAAGCCCACCAGTTGCCGGGATGACCTGCATGTTCAATGGTATCGAGCCCCAGCCGATTGTCTGGGTGATAGGCTCGAAAGGCGCCGTCTGCATCGACTGCCAGACCAGCTTCATAAACAAAGGCGCGCACCCTTGATGAACCGCATGACCACGCAATTGTGGAATGGTGCCGGAAGAGCTTGAACCTTCGAGAAAGCTGGGAGGAGACGGGCTGTCTTGGAGCTTGCGCGCTACTTGGCATCGCGAAAGCAAGCACGAAGAGCGCGAGTACGAATTTCACCGTTGCAGGGTAACACGATCCTCCACTGGAACCCTTTTACTGCGCGAAGACACCGTGGATGTGCGGAACTTGAGGCTCAGAATCCCGGTGCCTTCTCCAGGCTGTTGTTGCACACTCCATTGGTCGGCTGCGGGGGGAGCGTCGGCGGGGTCAATAACGGAGGGGCTCCGGAGAAATTGAAGAACTCCATCATGTTGTCGGCATTCGCGTCGCGGAGCGTGAGCGGCGGGACGTTGAATGTGTCTTCAATCAGCCGCAGAATCGAGGTGTAGTCCCGCGCTGTGTGGGAAACGAAACTGGGCCTCACCCACGGGGAGATGACGATCATGGGAACGCGGAACCCGCTCTGGTTGAAGTCGCCGGGCTTGTCGCCGGAGAGCAGCTTTGGAGGAATCAAATCCGGCTTGATTTCCCTCGCGGGACGCACGTGATCGTACAAAGCGCCGCCCTCGTCGTAAGTCAGGATGAATGCAGAGTCTTTCCACGAAGGGCTGGCGATCAGCGTATTGATGATGCTCGCCCCGTCCGCCGCGCCCAGTTGTATGTTATTCAGGGGATGCTCGTCTCGTCCCGATGTTCCCGCCCGCTCGATGAAAATAACTGAAGGCAGGGTGGTGTCGTTCTGCACATCGGTGCTCCAGTTGGCGATGGGCACCACCTTGGCGGCATCCCGCTTGTACGTCGAAAACTGCTGGATGAATGCCGAACTTGCACTGTCCTGATAGTAGTAGCGCCAGCTCACGCCCGCCTGGTCGAGATGATCGAAGATTGTTGGCTGGATGATGCCTTCAAACGAACTCGGAGGCGGAACGATGTTGCCAAACGAAGTCGCCGTGAATAGATACAGGCGGTTCGGCACCGTGTTGGTGAGCACGGGAGAGAAAAATCTGTCACTGGTGGCGAATCTGGCTGCCAGCTCGTAGTAGTACGGAAGGTCGCGCTGATCGTAGTAGCCCATCGCACGCGTGCCGGTCGGATCAATCGTCGAGGGCACCGACGTAGTCGTCAGCATATATCCGTCCATGTTGCCAGCGTTCACATCAACGTGGGCTTCGTTCCACGACGGACTCAGGTTTTCGGTGCACACCGTCTGATAATGGAAAGGGGGGACCGGCTGCCCTTGGGTATTCTTTGGTGGTGTTGCGTTCAAATTGAGGCCGTCCACGTCATTGACCAAACCCAGCGAGGCTTTGTAGGGTCCTAGCCTGCCGAAGTAATTATCGAAAGAGCGGTTCTCCTGCACAAAGAAAATAATGTGCCGAAGTTTCGACAATCCCTGCGCAGCGCCTGTCACCTTAATGTTGAATTTCTGTTGGAACACGCCCCCCACGCTGTCCTGTGCCTGAACTGCAACGGAATGCGTTCCCAGCGTCGACGAGCTTACGTAAAAGTCTAAACTTGCCGCGTTCGCGTTGCTGCCCTTGCTCACGCCGTCGATCAGCAATGTCATCGACTTCACGGGATTGGAATCTGTGGCCGCCGCCACCACATGGAAGGGCTGGCTCACCACCGAGCCAGCCACCAGCGAGCAAATGGTCACCGTTCGATTGGTTGGACTCAAAGCGCAGGGCGGCTGCATCGCCACGTTGACATTGCTCTTGAATGTTGCTCCGGTGCTGTCCCATCCTTGCACGGTGATCAGGTGATATCCGACCGCAAGGCCCACGAATGTATCCAATGTAGGGGCATTCGCTTGGTATGTGAGTTTGTTGTCCACGTACACCTGCATCGCCGTGACCTGGTTCGAATCTGTGCTTCCGGCGACCACATGCACCAAGCTCTGCACCAGGGCATTGGGCGTTGGAGTGCAAACAGTCACCGAGGGATTGGTTTGGTTCAGCGTGCAAGGAGCGGCAGCATTGGCGGCCTTAGGACCGACGAATGCGAGCGCCGACACCAAAGCTGCCCACATCGGAATTGTTAGCGCCGAATGAAGTTTCATGGCAGTGCCGCAAAACAAAAGCCAGAAGAATCCGTCCGTGGCGCGGATTTCCGTCGAAACACTTACCGTGTTTTCGTCTATTCCTGTGACTCAGATGCCGGGCATCCAGCTCTCGTTGGCTCAGGGCAATGGCTCTTTACGGACTGATTTGTGAGAGAAATCGCTACTTGACGCGAGGAGTACGCGCAGCCGGAGGAGTCGGCGGAACGGGATCTTTCGGCACAGCGTCTACGCACCAGGAATCGGCGAGGATCTTCCATTCGCCGGATTCACGACGGGCGACGATGAGGAATTTGCCGGTTTCCTCGTGGCGTTTGCCGGGGGCGGTGGGAACCAGCATGCGACTGCGTCCGGTGAGGCACGCGATATCGCCGAGGACACCGGCGTCGGCGCAGTCGAGTTCGACGTCGCCCAACCCGGCCTGCAGCGCGGCCTGTAGCAGTTGGCGAATTGCAGAGCGCCCGTGCCCGGGGGAAACATTGGCCCGGAGTACGATGGCATCGGGAGAATAGAGCGCCAACAAATCTTCCAGACGTTTCGAGTTGCAACAGAGAGTCCAATCGCTGACCAGTTTTTGGATGGCGGCTTCAGCGTCGGCAGCGGTGGTGGGTGGTGGGGAGGCTAGTTCACCCGTCAGTGCGATTTTCGCGTCCCCGAATGAGTGCTTCGCCACCGACTCTGGAAAGTAGTGATGGTGGTGGTGATGGATATGCTGCTCACGAACCGGCTGCTCGTGTTGCGATTCAGGAACCAATGCGCTTGGGGCAGCGGCGGTCTTGGCTACGGGCTTTTCAAGTCGCATGAGCAAAGCTCCGCAGAATCCGCAGAAACGGTTCGATCCGGAATTCATGGCGTGGCATTTCGGACAACGCTCGCCTGAATCTTCAGTGCGGGAACGGTCGGCCGAGTACGCCGAACCTGCTTCGGCTTCGTGTTCCGCGACGTCGCCGGCGAGGGTTTGAATGGCATGAAGCGCGGCCGCTACTGCTTCTTCGCTCGGCTTGGGGCGGCGGAAATCGTGATTCATCTTTACGAAGAAATCATCTACCGCAGAATTGGGGAGCGGGTCGTCGCCAGACTTTTCTGGCGGTGCGCCTTTCTCATAATTCGATACCGGGGCACTCGGCGCCGATTGACTGGGCGTCGGGACATCCGGCTTGTTTTGATCGTGAGCGTCCACAGGTAGGCCCATTCTAATGCCAAATGGTTCAAACCCGACGAGATGACGAAAGTTGTTTTGTCGGCCAGGGTGCAAAGATTTGCAGTGCATTGCAAGTTTGTGCGATAGGGTATCCTGTCGTTCCTGAGTAATCGCTGCATGCCAGAAGCTAAACCCATGAACATTGCGATGGTGGGCACGGGATTTATCGCCCGCGCGCACTCGAATGCGTTCCATCAGGTGGGGCGCTTTTTCGATGTCCCATTTGCGCTGCACCTGAAGGTGGTCTGCGGGCGGGATCCTTCGAGGGTTGCGGATTTTGCGCGGCAATGGGAGTGGCAAGAGACGGCGGCGAAGTGGGAGTCGGTTGTTGGTCGTCCGGACATAGACATAGTGGACATTGCGGCGCCTAATGCGTTGCACGCGCCTATCGCCATTGCGGCGGCACGGGCGGGGAAAATTGTTTTTTGCGAGAAGCCGCTGGCTTTGTCAGTTGCGGAGGCCGAAGTCATGGCGGAGACGGTCGGCAAGCGCCCCAATCTCGTCTGGTTTAATTACCGGCGAGTTCCGGCAATTGCGCTGGCGAAGCGGTTCGTCGATGAGGGCAGGCTGGGACAGGTGTTCCACTACCGGTCGTACTATTTCAACCAGTCGGGAGTGGATGCCAGCAAGGCCCATAGCTGGCGCTACAAGCGCGCGGACGCAGGGTCGGGCGCGATTGGGGATTTGCTTTCGCATTCTCTCGATACAGCACGGTATTTGAATGGCGAGATTACGGAGCTAGCGGCGAGCACGCACCGGTTTGTGCCCGGCCGCGAAGTAGATGACGCCGTACAAGTCATGGCGCGGTTTTCGAATGGCAGTATCGGCAGCTTTGAAGCCAGCCGCTTTGGCGTGGGGCGGCGCAATGGAAACGGATTTGAAATCTACGGGTCGAAAGGCAGTCTGGGGTTTGATCTGGAAGATATGAACCGATTGCGCTTTTTCGACGCCACGGAGGCGCCAGCAGTGCAGGGCGAGCGCAATCTTCTGGTGACCGGGCCAGACCATCCGTATTCGTCCATCTTTTGGAAGCCAGGACACATTATCGGATACGAGCATACGTTTATCGCGACGCTGGGAGACTTTCTGCAGGGGTTGGCCAAGGGCGAGGAGTTTCATCCTAACTTTGAGGATGCGCTACGAGTTCAGAGGGTGATGGAGAAGGTTGAGGAGTCGGCGGCGTCAGGGCGGTGGGTGAAGGTCTCGGGTTCGTACCTCAGCGGCTGAAGCCTCCCGGAATAGGCTGCTCTAATGCAGCGCTGCAAGCGCTGCTCCACCCAAAATCAGAGTGTGTCTCTGCAGACTCCTTGGGCTTCAAAATGAGTGCGGATCTCTGAAAAGTCACCTTGGTAACTTGCGACAGGTTACACAGCCCGCCTAGCATCAATGTGTCATGCTCCGCAGCCTTCTGGTCAGCCGTGAAGAGAAAACCGTCCACATCGTGGGACGCGTGTTCAAGGATCTCGAGGTCCAATTCGAACACTACGGGGAAGCCGGTATTGCGCTTGAAAACCTGAGCAAGAGCCGTTACGACGCGATTGTCCTGGACGACCAAATCGAAGAAGCGGTGGCAATTCTAGAAAAAGTATTAGAACTCCCCTCTTGTAGCAAGGCTGTGCGTATCGTTCTGGCGGAGCCGGTGGCGGCGATGCATTCGGTTTTCAAGACAGGGACGCAGGTCATCCTGTATAAGCCGCTGTCGTTGGAACGGGTACGGCACGGGCTTCGCGCCGTTCGCAACCTGATGGGCCGCGACCGGCGCCGGGGATCCAGCCGAGTGGCGACAACGCTGACGGCCCGGATTCGATACGGCAAGGGAGCAGGGACACAAGTATTTATAGCCGACATCAGCGACTCCGGAGCTGCGATTCACTGCGGGGATGGTGGTCTGCCGTATTCCGGCAATCTGCATCTGGATTTTGCGCTTCCTGAAGATACCGATCGTATTCATGTCACTGCCGAACTAGTCTGGCAGAACAACACAGGCTCGGCCGGCGTACGTTTTCTCGACATGGCCAGCTACGCCCGTAAGAAACTGTCGCGCTGGCTGAAGGAAGAATTGTCTGAAAAGGGCGCGAAGGCGATTGCCACGCGCGCAGGAAGATAAGCGCGGTTAGTCGAAAACCTCGACATCCCTGAATCGCACACCCTGGCGGTCCTTCTCTGAAAGCCTCGGTGGTTCAGAATTTTCCCAGTTGATCTTTAAGTCTGGATCATTCCAAAGCACGGTCCGCTCCAGCTCTGGAAAATAGAACTCGGTGGATTTGTAGAGCACGTGGGCGCTGTCAGACAGCACGTGAAAGCCATGGGCGAAGCCCACGGGAATCCAGGCCAGTCGCTTGTTTTCACCCGAAAGCCGGAGTCCGTGCCAGCGGCCGAAAGTCGCTGAGCTGCGGCGTAGATCGAGAAGAACATCCAACACTTCCCCGCTGACCACGCGGACCAGCTTGCCTTGCGGTTTCTGCACCTGATAGTGCAGTCCGCGCAAGACTCCGCGCCCCGAATAGGAATGATTGTCCTGGATGAATATGTCGCAGATGCCGAGTCCGGAGAAAACTTTTTCGTTGTAGCTTTCGAGAAAAAATCCGCGCGCGTCCTCGAAGACTTTGGGCTCGAGTATCAGGGCGCCGGAAAGAGGAGTTTCAAGAACTTTCATGGAAGTGTGATCGTCAGAATACTCGCTCTTTGAGCATTTGGAGAAGATAGGCGCCGTAGCGATTGTTCTGCATCGTTGCCGCCGCGGTTTGGATCTGCTCGACGGTAATGTATCCGTAGCGGTAAGCAATCTCTTCCGGGCAGGCAACCATTAGACCTTGCCGGGTCGCAATCGTTTGGATGAACAAGGACGCTTCCAGCATAGCTTCGTGGGTTCCCGTGTCCAGCCACGCCATGCCTCTGCCCATCACGGCCACGTCTAGCATGCCGCGCTTCAAATACTCGCGATTCACATCGGTGATTTCGAGTTCCCCTCGGGCTGATGGCTTCAAGTCTTTCGCAATGTCTGCAACCTGAGAGTCGTAAAAGTACAGTCCGGTTACGGCGTAGCGCGACTTGGGGGCTCGCGGCTTTTCTTCGAGGCTAACGGCTTTGCCCCGCGAATCAAACTCGACCACGCCGTAGCGCTCGGGGTCATGCACGGGATAGGCGAATATGCGTGCGCCGCTGTCAACCTGCGCGGCCGATTGCACGCTCTTGGCCAGATCATGCCCGTAGAAGATGTTGTCGCCGAGAACCAGCGCGGAGGGGGCGTTGCCGATAAATTCGCGGGCGATCAGAAATGCTTGCGCTATGCCCTTCGGGCGCGGCTGCGCGGCGTACGAGAAACTTAGTCCAAATCGCGAGCCATCGCCTAGAAGTTGCTGAAAATTAGGGAGATTGTCTGGCGTTGAAATCAGCATGATGTCCCCGATTCCAGCCAGCATCAGGGTGGAAAGCGGGTAATAGACCATGGGCTTGTCGTAGATGGGGAGCAGACTCTTGCCGATGGCGTGAGTGACGGGATAGAGGCGGGTGCCCGAGCCGCCGGCCAGGATGATGCCTTTATACTTTGAGGACGGATTAGACATGAGTAAGTTTCAGAGTTTGACGCACCTACGAAGAATACTGGGTCGCCATCCATTGGCGATAATTGCCGGTGAGTACCGACTGAATCCAGGCCGGGTTTTCCAGGTACCACTGGATGGTTTTACGAATTCCGGTTTCAAAAGTTTCCTTTGGACGCCAGCCCAGTTCGGAGCCAGCCCAGTTCGGATTCGATTTTACTGATGTTCATGGCATATCTGCGGTCATGCCCCGGCCGATCGGTGACATAGGTGATCAGCTTGTTGCGCGGGATGGCCGAATCCTGCGGTTGCAACTCATCGAGCACTGAGCAGATGGTGTTCACTACGTCGAGGTTTTTGAGTTCATTTTGACCGCCGATGTTGTAGGTTTCGCCTACCCGTCCGGTAGCCAGGACCGCGCGGATAGCTGCACAGTGGTCGGCAACAAACAGCCAGTCGCGGACGTTTTGGCCATCTCCATAGACGGGAATCGGCTTGCCGCTGACCGCATGAAGGATGACCAGCGGAATTAGTTTTTCGGGAAACTGAAATGGCCCGTAATTGTTGGAGCAGTTGGTGGTGAGCGTGGGCAATCCGTAAGTGTGAAAATAGGCGCGCACCAAGTGATCAGCGGCGGCCTTGGACGCAGAGTAGGGGCTATTGGGCGCGTAGCGCATTTCTTCGGAGAATGCGGGATCGGTGGGGCCGAGCGAGCCATAAACTTCATCGGTTGAGACGTGCAGAAAGCGGAAAGCAGTCTTGGCTTCTCCGTCCAAGCCGGACCAGTAGGCGCGCGCTTCTTCCAGCAAGCTGAAGGTTCCGTTGACGTTGGTGCGGACAAAATCATCCGGGCCGTGGATGGAGCGGTCCACATGGCTTTCAGCGGCAAAGTGGACGATGGCGCGCGGACGGTGCGTGATCAGAAGTTCAGCAACCAGTTCGCGGTCGCAGATATCGCCTTGCAGGAATTTATAGCGGCGGTCGGATGCTATCGCGGCGAGGTTTAACGGATTGCCCGCGTAAGTAAGCTTGTCTAGGTTGATGATGGTGGAAGTTTCGTGGGCCATCCACTGCAACACGAAGTTCGAGCCGATGAATCCGGCTCCGCCAGTCACCAGAATTGTGTCTGCTTGCATGTGGAACCAGTGTGCTCCCAGACATTATCATGCATTTTTCTGCAACGGCGCGATAGAGGTTTCAAGCGCGCGCACCACCGAAGCTTCCGGGATCAGTTTGTCGGCTAGAATCTGCACGATCCTCCCACTGGCCATGCCGTCCCACTTCTGCGGAATTTGGGGCTTGCCGCGAAAGCCAAGTTGCTGCCGGACGGCGTGTCGAATGGAGTCTCGCTTCGTCCCGGCCAGAACATTTGTTCCCACCTTAACCGTTACCGGGCGCTCGGTATTCTCGCGCACAGTGACGCAAGGTACTCCTAGGGCCGTGGTTTCTTCCTGGATTCCGCCCGAATCCGTCACCACCAGACGCGCATGTTTCATCAGGCAGAGAAAGTCGAGGTAGCCTTGTGGAGGATACATCGCGATTCCTTGCGCCGCCGGCTGGTCGGTGAAGTATGCGTCAAGGAAGTAGGATTCAAGGCCGTGCTCGCGGATTTGCTTTTGAGTCCGGGGATGGGCGGGGAAGATAATACGGTAGGATCGCGCCAGTTCCCGTAACCCTTCTAGAATCTCCACGAAGCTGTCGCGGTCGTCAACGTTGGCCGCACGATGGAGCGTGAGCAACGCATAGTTGCCGCGTTTGAGGCCGAAGCTTTCAAGCACCGAAGACAGGTCGGCCTTGGCCTCAAACTCCCGTAGTGAATCAATCATAGTGTTACCGACGAAATGGATGCGGTCGTCCGGAATACCTTCGGCATGCAGATTTTTCAGGGCGCTCTCTTCGGTTACGAACAGCAGATCGTTACGAACAGCAGATCTGAAATCTGGTCGGTGAGAATGCGGTTGATTTCTTCCGGCATAGAACGGTCGAAACTTCGCAAGCCGGCTTCGCTGTGGGCAATCTGGGGGCGGCTTTCGATGGGAAGTTTTGCAGCCACTAAGGCGCAGGCCAAAGTGGAGTTTACGTCCCCGACGACTAGCAGGGAGTCCGGTGCCTGCTCGATTAGGACAGGCTCGAATCGTTTCATGATCTCGCCGGTTTGCGCGGCGTGGGATCCGGAGCCAGCGCCCAGGAAAACATCCGGCTGCGGCATTTGCAGGTCGGCGAAAAATGTGTCGGACATTTGCGCGTCATAGTGCTGTCCGGTATGGACAAGAATTGGAGCGATTGGTTCGGCCCACTCGTCCCGGCTGGCATTGAACTGGCGGATGGCCTTCAGTATTGGAGCCGCTTTCATGAAATTCGGGCGAGCTCCCACCACGATGAGAAGTTTCATTGCTGAAATCATCCCATCATTCGAATGGGTTTGTTCTGGATTTCGGGACGGCGAACCTGTGTGATAACGGAGACGATCCGGCAATGACAATTGCAAGCTTCTCAAATGCCAGCCAGATTATG
>WNFC01016434.1_pt1 | contig 10876 bp, 11 predicted proteins | sample 5400541 | NCBI WGS metagenome assembly WNFC01 (sample SAMN13153342, study PRJNA577476) | soil metagenome | isolation source: 120 cm saprolite under Douglas fir tree site 2 hole 2 replicate 1 | place: USA:California | collected 2015-04-18
TCCTTTGGCATCTGATTAAACGCATCTATTTCCTCATGATCGCCTGCTGCATCGGGAATCGTCATCGTATCCTTGTGTGGTGACCGTGGCTGCGGAATGGACGTGGCTATTGCTTCAAGGTCCCTGCTGACCGCCAGAAACTTGTCTGCGAGGCCAGGGTCGACCCTGCGAAGATGATCTACTGGGGTCCGCACGCCCCGCATTTCAGACCAAAGCAAGGCCCTTCCTTGCTCGAGTGTCTCTATGGCCTGTCCTAGTCGTCCTCTCTCAATTTTATAAGACGCATACTCTAGCGGCACCCGCATCATGAATTCCTTGTCCCCCGTGATGTGGTGCCGCGTTTGGACGGTAGGTCCTTCGGTCAAGATGCCTTGCATCGCTGACAGGGCGTTCTTGTATGCTACCGACGTCGAAGGATGATTGAAAGGTCGTGCAATAGATGCCCAAAGGCATGCACTGCGGAATCTGTTAGGTGGGTCAGAATAGTCAAACACGGCTTTGAACATGGCAACGGATTCGTCGAGGTCTCCAAGTAACCAAATAGTAGACAGCGGGCGCTGAGAGCAGTGCCAAGTATCTTGAGTAACTTGGAACGGGATCGTTTCTGGAGCGAAGCCTCAAAGACGATTCGACATATATCGATGATCACGTCCAGGAACTGCTCTCGGCCATTCCGTATGAAAGCTTGCAAAAGCTCCTCTGCCATATCGACTGCGGTTTCATGGGGATGCGGCGCAACTGATAGGAGGGTTGGATAACACTTGATTGCCTCTTTGAGGTCTAATAAGTCTTTGCTGCGAGCATACTTGGCCCGATAAAGATGGTACCTATGGAGGTATCCGAGTCCACGATCGCTTGGTTGGGTTACGGCGAACCATTCATCGCTACGCCGAATCTCCTCTTCCAAACCAGCTAACGATCAGTCGGCATGGATGAACGATAGCACTGCGCGATCCGATCCAATGTTGGTATCACGGAGTTGCTGCAGGTCCTCTGATTGGTACAGACGATATGCCTCCCTGGCGCACAACTCAGCCTCTTTGAGACATTCCTCGTCGCCGAAAGCTCTGTGGCGTTGTCGGAGTAGCAAAGATAAAACAAAGAGGGCCATAGGACGGTGCCGGGTCCCTGGTGGATAGTAGTTGAGGATTGTACGAAAATGGTTAATTGCTTCTACAAGACCGTCTGACGGGGACGAGTCGCCACCGATGGATTGAGAAATGAACAGCTCCGCAACTGTGCCTTGGGCCAGGGGTCGCATGTAGTGTCCAGGAGGTAGAAGAGGGATGTTATCGTTGAACAATGCCATAATCTCTTGGAAGGCGTTGGGCTTTTCGGTGCATCGACAATGGTTACTAAGAACAAGAGCCAATAGAATGGACAGTTCCGGAAGGTCCTTGGATTGGCAAAGCTTGCGCGCTTCGCGAAGATATTCCGCCACTTTGTCAACCGGATCGGGCTGCCCGGTTCGGCGAAGCCTACGTACAACCGACAGTGCCAATTTGGTGAGGACAATTAAGGTATCTCTTTCTGAAAAATCCCTGGGAAGGCAGTTGCGATAGAGTACCAACATTTCCTCGATGTTCTCCTGCTCGCTAACCGGAGATAAATTCGTCTTATTGGTGAATGCAGTTGCCAGTTTGGCTGAAACCGTCGAAAATTGAATCCCATTGTCCCTGAGAGGCAACTTGAAGTACAGAAGGTGGCGAAGGTAATTGATACCGTATTCCAGATCGGAGGGTTGGCGCGTGCTTTCGAAGCGACGAAGAAGCGCAGATGCAAGCGAATATCATGCCCCGACAAATTTGGGGCAGACGTCATCGACAATACGGAATGGAAGGAGAAGCGCCTCGGTGAGGTAGATAATGGCGCCGTCGAGGCCCGACACCTGATGTGACACCGTGTCACGGTAACGAAATTTCTCATCGGCTAGACGGAGAAGGAGGAGGCGACTGGGGTGAGACCGAGGACTTGAGGATAGTACGCTCTCTGCATCAGTGGTCCACTTGCCAGTGTTGAATGCTTCTATGCCTCGTTCTGGCCGAGGTTGTCAATGGTGGGTGAGGCGAAAGGACTAAAAGAATCCACCTCGCGAACTCTCGCAAGTTCTAAGCAATTCGAACTAAATTGCTCGTCCACAATTGTCTAGAAGTCGTGAGACGGAGAAACGTTCATTTTGGAGACACTCTAAAGTCGTGCAAGTCACAGCTGACTCGGAAGGAGACATCGAATGAAGGCAAGGCAGCGCAGCGCAGTCTGAACGTGTTGAGAAGTAATGATACCATGCGTATGTCAGTGCCTGTTAGACGGCGGCGCCTAGTCGGTCCGGAACAACCGATTGGTAATCTGTATAAAGAGGGGGCAAAGCCAAAACTCAAGTCAGTGCAAAGTCCGAGTGGGATGCCCAGGCAAGCCCGTCTTCACTTTCTCTCCCTCAGATCTTCCCTGGTAAACCTACCAGTATCGTTATTTGGGCCTTTACTCGAACGTAATATCGCAAGTCCGTCATTCTTCCTCTCTACCACACACTAACCAAATCGTATTCCGTTCGATTAGCGTCCGCAACATGTTGCTGTCGTGCTTACAGCTACCGCACCATCTCCCGAATTGGATGGAAAGAAACCCCATGCATATGTCGGGTGGACAGGCATGGTTTCTGCGTCATCCTTGGCTCACTTCAATTCCACTTCTTCCGACAACTCTCTCGAGACGGTGGAAATTGACCCACAGTATGCGGAGGGTCTTGGTTTCAAGAAAGGAGACGTGGTATAAGCCATGCCTCTCTTCCCTTTCTTTGTCGCTCACTCCACCAAGGTTGAGGTGGGGCTGCTCTATGATTTACCCATAGCCAAGTCCGTGGCCACGGAACCTCTCACTCCAGATGACTGGGAAATACTGGTGCATGCATTTGATATAACATCTAGACTCGTTCCTCATTTTTGCCAGGAATTGCACGCAGAACACGTAGAGTCCACGTTGTTATCTCAGGTCCGTGTCGCCCCAGCTAACCAGGAGGTGGATGTTTGGGTACTTGGTCGCACTCGTATTCGTTTACGTGTCCGTACGTGGTTGCATATTCTTCATCCAGACGGCGCTGAAACCATCTCAGTTTCATTCGAACCATCCTCTGCGAGAGCTGTCTTGCTTGCCAACGATACTGAGCTCTCGGTTGCGCCAAAGACCCGCCGTCTGCAAAACTCCGAGACTACGAATTCCGTCAATGGGGAGACCCCAGTGGTGAAGTCCGATCCAATACCGAAATTTCCTTCCGCCGGAAAGCCTTCCCATAGCGTCTTGCTTCGCGTACTACCCGCTTCTGTCTTCCCGCACCATTTGTCCAGTCCATCAAATTTCACCTCCATTATATATGTGTCTGAACTGATGCTCAGCGTTGCTCGTCTGGAAGGTTTACTTCCATCCGACCCAAACACGAGCCTTATTGGCAAAGTGAAGCGCCTTGCCCCCCCGACGGACCCAGCAGGTGCCACGAACCAGGCCCCGTCAGACGCACCCGCAGTTGCAAAGGTACTTAACCCCAGTGAGGCCACGAAGCGAGAAGATGTCAAAGGAGAGCAATCAAAGGTTGGGCACGCGAAGGTCATTGGGTTGGACAGTGTGCCAGAAGGCCAGATGATTGTCGCTGAAGGGATGGATGGGGTGGAGGATTGGGATGTGGTCCAGTGAGTTCTAGCCCCAGGAATGCACAATGACAACTCATGGCCGTTTGTACAGGCTAATCGTCTCCGCTGACCCGGAATCAGCCAAGGTTCCTCTTGAAATACACACGCCTGCATCTCCGTGCGTGTGTCCTAGCACAACTCACTTCCCCATGTTCATCTATGGCAGTAAACCTCGGCAGCCTCCGCCTACTCATGCACTGGCTGGCGTGGACGACCTGCTTACAAAATGCCACGACTTTGGCAGACGTATGTCTGCACTGTACGAAGCTGGTGCGGTAGCCGGACGTATGTCAACTGTTTTTCCGCGCCATGTACAACATCTGACTTAACTTTACAGTTTCTGGTCTCCTCATAACAGGGCGAGCGGGTGCGGGAAAAACCTCCGTCGTGCAGGCGACCTCAAGAACATTGCAATGGGACCCTCATATGTACGCTTGTAAGTAAAATATCCATGCACCCCGCCAGCTGTCTGGTCACATTTAATAGTCATGCTTTATGTCGACCTTTCTCGCTATACGGAAAAGCCTGTCCAGTCCCTACGCTCGCAGTTCCACTTCTGGCTAGACAAGGCCATGTGGCATCGACCTAGTGTCCTCGTATTCGATAATCTTGATAAGTTGTTAGGACCGGAACTCGAGGTACTCGGTCCATCCTACTGGTCTTCTGCGCACTAACGTGCGACGTCTAGCATGCTGACTCCTTCCGTACACGACACCTTAGCGAGATCTTCCTGTCGATCTTCTCTTCCGCCTCTGCTCACGAACTTGCACCTGATCCGTCTGGTATCATTCTTATCGCAACCGCCGGATCGCAATCTTCTTTGCATCCGCTCCTTAGTGCCTCCCATCTGTTCAAACAAATCGTACATCTGAAGCCCCCAGACAAGAATGCGCGCAAGCAGATCCTTGCGCAGGTAGTGCAACGGAGGATAGAGGCTGCGAGGAACCTCGAGATCGATGCTGAGCGGCCGTTGAATTTCGTCGCATTGGCGACGGAAACGGAGGGGTACTCTGCCACTGACTTGCAAGACTTGGTCGCACGTGCTGTTCACCAAGCGGTGATCAGGTCGTCCGGTAAGAACGACAAGGTGAAGTCGCCCCAAAGTTGTTCGCGGTCCTGGTATTGAGACGGCACGCCTAGGTGACCCTGACCGCAGCAGACTTCAAGGCTGCTCAAGTTGACTTTGTGCCTCTTTCATTGAGGGATGTCCCGTTGCAGAAATCCACAGTGGAATGGGCTGACATCGGAGGTGCGGAAAAAATCGATGCGACTCGACCTAAATGTTGATCGTGCTCTAGGTTTGGCTGATACACGCCGGGTGCTACGTGAAACGTTAGAGTGGCCAACGAAATATGCTGCGATCTTCGCCCAGTCCCCTTTGCGACTGCGTTCCGGGTACGTAGACGACTCTTGTTCAGCATACTCATTGTGCCCACCCTTCGACTGCAGGCTTTTACTCTATGGTTACCCTGGCTGTGGGAAGACGCTGCTCGCCTCAGCAGCCGCGAGGGAATGTGGCTTGAATTTTATCAGCATTAAGGGCCCGGAGCTTCTGAACAAATACATTGGCGCTAGCGAAAAGTCGGTTCGAGATATTTTCGAGAGGGCTAGTGCTGCCAAACCCTGTGTGCTGTTTTTTGACGAGTTTGACTCGATTGCGCCCAAACGGTGTGAACTGCCCTCGTCTCGCTTCCTCTTGCAAATTATGACACGAACCCTTTTCTCTTCCTTAAAAAAGCGGACATGATAGTACCGGGGTGACTGATCGAGTTGTCAATCAGCTCCTGACATTGATGGACGGCGCGGAGGGTCTCGATGGTGTTTATGTCCTTGCCGCTACCAGGTCAGGGTGTTTCCATATCTTACTCTAGCGGTCATTCACAACTCCGTCGTTTTCCAGTCGTCCTGACCTCATCGATTCTGCTCTTCTCCGGCCAGGACGGCTCGATAAGTCGTTGCTGTGCAACATGCCCACCAAAGAAGAGCGTAAAGAGGTAAGACAATCCTTCACCTTATGTGCCCTTTCTGATTGCCCGTGTCCCCTAATTTTCTTTATTGATGTAGATTTTGCGAGCCCACGCGCGAAAGGTCCCCATGTCGCCCGACGTCGACTTTGATCACCTCGCAGGCGCCACGGAGGGTTTCTCGGGGGCAGATCTCCAGGCGCTGTTGTACAACGCACACCTGGAGGTCGTGCACGCGAGCGTGGGTGAAGTCTTGGCCTCGTCAGCGTCGAGTAGCGTCGGCGACGGCAGCAGTAGTAACAACAAGGACCGCGTCGATGATATTCCGATCGAGTATACGTCGTTTGGAGGGCCTGCGCATAATACGGTCAAGTCGCGTGCAGAACAGATGGCCATGCAGCGTCGGGTGGGGAGATAAATACCTTTTTTTTCCGCCCAGACGGAACTCTGACTTCAAATTCGGTGTAGTTGCAACAGATCGTTTCTTCACAGCGCCGCGGCTCGCGAGCACGTTCAGAAGGACAGGTAGTTGAGGATCGTCCAAAGGTGATTCGAAAAGTCATATCTTGTTTGCCTTGTCGGCCCTGCTCTATCCTAGAACTCTGATATATCCTTTTCTTTGTCTCGGACGGTAGCACGAGATCCGCGACGAACATCTCCGGCGCGTACTGAAGAATACGAGACCGTCCGTTTCCGTCGAGGAGATCGCACGCTTGACTAGAATGTACGTCCCATGTTGATCTCCAGGTGTTCTGACCTTCCAAACCACCATCTCCTCTAGATATGCCACATTTGTCTCGGATCGCAGTGGCGAACTGCCTGTTCCCCCTGACGCGGGTGGTGTGGGCCAGCGGGTGTCTCTCATGTAAAATAGAGACCAGAGACCATATTAATCATGCATAGAATGGAACAAGGCTATACGACCGCCGCGTCCCCCTGAATCCTCTTAATCCTATTGAGCCTCATTTTAGACGGTTTGCGGGCTTTAAACCTGCTTGGGTGGCCTTGGGTATAACAATCACATCTGTTTCAATCCCCTGCATGTCCGTAAACCCTTGCCTTGGTCTGAAACTTCTGTAATTTCGCTTCTATAATTTGAAACTTTCTATGCTCTTTGCATTTTATGCCATCTAGACTCTCGCACGCCTCAATGTATCTCTCAGCTCTCGACAAGAATACCGTTCATTTCCTGGAAGGCTACTAACTCGAGCCCCCTCTGCTGTCGACTTTCGAACTCACATAGCTATTCCCGATTCCCGCATGAAAGAATGCTTTCAGTTTCGTCTGTTTGTCTTCTGTAGTCAGGTTAATATCTAACGAACTGTCACTCAGGGTTACTCAGGCTTTTATCATGCGTAATGAGCGTATAACTTGATGTGAGCCAACTGTTTTGATCACGTCGGCGCAGATTTATTGTTGGTTCCACATCCTTCGCAGTATAACCAGCGGTCGGCGCCAACATGATAGTAGTGGAGTATTGGACAGCCCTGCTTGAGATGTGCCGTACGTCAATGTAGATAGTGTGGCCGCAAGACAATGTGAGACGAAGGTGGACCTAAGAGGGGAAACGTAAGCTGGAGAGAGGGAAGGAGGAGCAGATAAAGAAAGGGGGAAAGGAGTGAGTGGCGAGAACGCGAAAGGCGAGCGAGATCGTGAGCACAACGCAGACACCAGTTCCACGGATTCGAAACCGGAATGAGAACGAGAACGAGACGACGAGAGTAGTGGACGAAAGAATATTAGTGGCAGATCGCACACGGGGAGATTTCCAGAGCGAGAACCGGACCTTTCAATACTGGGTTGTTGTTTTTTTCATGGCGAGCAGGGGATGAAACCTTTTCGGGTGAGGATGGAGGAGTTAACTCCCGGCGACACGCCCGGCGTGCGGAAAGGGATGACGAACGGGACTGTATAATTCATGGTAAAATCACAGAAATAAATGGTAAAAAGCGGCGAGGAGAGGGGTCAAAGGGAGCGGTATCTGGTGTCAGCTGTCAGATAAAGAGTGTTCAGTAAAAACAAGAGCAGGATAAAGGGAAGGTAGGTAAACTGTAGCGGAAACTGAAGTTTAGGAGAGGGTGATGGGGAGAAGTCCGATGTGCCGATCAGGTCGGCAGATGCTTGGAGGGGTTGTGTCGATAAGGGCCGTACGTCACATCAAACGACCTGAGTGGACTGCAGAATTCACACGTTGGAGCCCTCAATATGGCCTCAATCCTTACTCGTATTAGCGCGGAAGGGAATGTCCCCATTTTGGCAAATTTTGGGAAGCCAGATACAGTAATACCGGTGGCTGTAAAATTAGGCACTTTCCCCAAAGCAGAAAGGTCGTTGAACATGCCCTGGCCTCGAACTACATGATGCACAACTGACCCATGCACTGGTCTCTCGCGGCTCGCGGCCCTCAGTTGTCTTGCGATCCCTCTTCCATTTCTCCGCCTTCTCTAGACAAACTCCCTCCCTCCACCTCCCAAGCCATACACATAGATGTACAAACTGGGCGGAGGGAACATGTCTGTCCGGCAGCACTCGTGTCGGTAATGATGCCATGCCTACCTGACCTATACAGTACTGGTGTTCTGGCTCCTCCAAACATTTCCCGAACTGATAGCCGCATGGGGACAGCCTTCCGCTGTCCTAGTAAGTCGAAGCCTGTTATATAGTATACTTACTCCACCAACAAGGACCCCTCTGTGGTACCCTAATTTTTGTTGGTGACAATGTCACAGCTCAGTCGGAGAACGGAACGACTATATTTGTTAGCTAACCTGTTGGTGACAATGTCACAGCTCAGTCGGAACGGAACAACTGAGGTCCTAAGTACGAGGCGTGGCGAGTTATATAGATAAGTGCAAGGTATGAATACCAGAGGAAATCATACGAGGTGATGGTGAAGAAGAAAAACATACGAAAGTTCGGTTTCGAAGCTACTGGAGAGCTGGCAAGCAAAACGGGTAAAGAGAGTACCGTAACAAGAAAGTATCTTAGCGTACGCAGCCGGTGCTGCAACTCCAACAATTTCTCGCCCAATTCTTTTTCAATTACTCTGAATTTTAACACGCGATGTCTACTAGGCTCGTACCATCTCTTGACATATTCCGGGTATGTTTGATAGAAATCCCGATAAATGGTAAAGGAAACATGACTGCCCGACTGAGGGGTGTGATGCTGGCTGATTGTGCAGCCGAAGAATGGGTTCCATCAGGCGTCAGGCGTCGTTGTTTTCAAAACCGCGACGTGGATAACATTGGAACGAACTTGCCAGGAACGCACCACGCCACTGTCACGTCATCGGCGTGACGTGATGTGCGCACCTGCCGTAATATATGCTGGTTAATTGTGGAGCCGAAGAATGGGTTTCATCAGGCGTCCTTGTTTTCAGCGAGTGACGGAAATTCAAACTTCCCCACTTCGCCAGGAACGCATCACGCCACTAGTACTGTCACCGGCGTGAGGTGACGACAGGTGCAGCGCCGGCTGCGCCTCGAGCCTCCCGGGGCGGTGTGTGGTGTGCCGGGCCGCTAGTTAATCATGGCATCCCCGCATTCCAATATCTCTTCAAACGTATAAAATGGCTCATGATTGCTCGGTGTATCGTCCCACCCACCTTCTCTTCTGCCTCCCGACCTCCTAGCCCCCATGTCATATGCTTCCGATGCCTTGACTGTTGGGTCACGTCAGCGTACGGACGCCTCAGCTGCCCCAGGAACTGTGACAGACACCACACGACATCCTCCTGATATCCTGACGTACTGCTACGACTCACGAATGCGGTATGTCACCCCGGGAGAGGACTATGACGTATGTTCGTTCCTCCCCACTGGCAGTTCCCCTTGCCGCCATTGCTCATCAATTGATTCATCTAGCGAGCCATCGATATCGCAATCGAGTCCTTCCCGGAGCTCGCAGACGTCAGACGTGATCAGATCTGTCTGGAGGTCCGCGTCATACTCGACAACCAGCACGAGAAGAAGTCGGCCAAAGTCAGCCGTGAGGCCTGGTCGGTCGTTGTCGCCGGGCTCGCGCGGTTCGAAATCGTGGAGGTACGCGTCGCACCCCCGCCCAAGTCCGCCCCCAAATCCGCGGCGGCAGCATCTTCTTGTTCGGCGCCTCCGGTCGTCGAGCCACCTCCTTCGGAAATAAGCCGCGACCCTGATACGAAAGGGTCGCAGATGAATTTAGACCCACAAAAAAGGCCACCAATGCCAAGCTCGACGTCGGAGCGACAGTCCCCGGGCCATACCCACCCGGTTGTTGTGGACTTTACTAGCATGATAACGCGGCATCTTGTATCCTTTTTCAAGCGATTTGCGTGTTTTGTCATATCTCATCTGGGTCCCCTTCATCTCAGCTTCTAATGTAAGCCCGCTATCAGGGGCTAAATGTTTCAAAGAATCGTGTATCTGTGTCAAAGGAGATGCAATGCTAGTATACCTTGCTTTTCTCGAACTAATATACAATGGGTCACTTGGTCAGTCAATACGCTGCGCACCATGATCTTCTCGTCGAGAGCGGGGCCAGGGTCAATGAGCGGTAAATGCGGCGAGATATCACGTTCACTTCATGTTTGCTCTGTGCGGCGGCCCGGGATGGTCCTATGTCCGTAATCACTTTCCTTTCCGGGACCTGTACCCTCGGCTGCATGATCATGATATGATAAGCACCGAAGGTGGGGCGGAAGGTGAGCGCCCCGTTCAGCCTAGACTCAGAACAGCTATCATAGCAAGCACAACGTGCCATCCGAAAACGCCACAACGCTCGACGGACCACGATAAATCACTTCACCACCATTGGCAACCTCGACGCTCCGGGATAGTTAGGCCTTTGTTCTCTTTGTTCTTCGTTCGGATCCTACCCATCGCTTCCTCGGACCTCAGGCTCGCGGTCGTCAGCCAGTACGATACTACGATTTGCTACAGGATCCCTCGCTGGATTTCCGTTTTCTCCCTTTTCCCTTCGACTTCCGGCTTGTAGCCAAGCTTATCAGAACAAGGCTACGTCGGATGTGGGCACGGAGCGGGAGCAGGAGATCCGTTTGCCGCGCCTTGACTCAGAAGGTTTTAAAACTGGGTGGAATCACGTCTGCCAGTGTTGTCCTTTAAAGTGCTTTCGCTTATGAATTTTGAAGGTCACGCACGGTTTTGCATCATATGTTATCTAGACTCTCGCGCACCTCACTGCATCTCTTATCTTAAGCCGCTCTTAACAAGAATACCTTATTTCCCGTAAGAC
>WNFC01018184.1_pt1 | contig 10874 bp, 8 predicted proteins | sample 5400541 | NCBI WGS metagenome assembly WNFC01 (sample SAMN13153342, study PRJNA577476) | soil metagenome | isolation source: 120 cm saprolite under Douglas fir tree site 2 hole 2 replicate 1 | place: USA:California | collected 2015-04-18
GAAGAATTCGCTTGCGGCCTCAGGCCTCGTGCCAGGAAGGTAAGCCCTACCGCCGTCAATGCCACCGACGCAACCACTGCGGGTATCAGCCAGCGTCGACTCTTTCCAGCCGCGAGAACCACAGCTGCGCCACTTCCACTTTCCTCACGGCTGAGCAATTCTAGGTTGAAGGCCAGATCCCGCGCAGATTGAAACCGTTCTGCCGGATCCTTTTCCAGACAGCGATGTACGATACGCGCCAGCGCCGGAGGAAGATTGTGACCGGTACCGGAAAGCTCGGCGGGCTCCTCCTTGAGGATTGCACTCATGGTGTCGGCAGTCGTCTTCCCCTGAAAGGCTCGCTTTCCGGAAAGCATTTCGTACAAGATTGCGCCCAGACTGAAAATATCGGTGCGATGGTCCACAGCCTGTCCACGCACTTGCTCGGGTGACATGTAACCCACTGTCCCCAGCACCACGCCCAGCCCGGTGACGCTGGTTGTGGCCATTGAACTCTGCGGCCCACTGGCGCCGGGGCCGACCAGCTTGGCCAGACCGAAATCAAGAATCTTGACGACTCCATCGCGCGTAAGAAACAGATTTTCAGGTTTCAAGTCCCGGTGCACAATGCCGCGGTCGTGCGCTGCTGCCAACCCCCGCGCCGTCTGCAGGGCGAATTCGATAGCTTTGCGAACTGGAACCTCGCCCTGTTGCAGCCGCTCACGCAGAGTCTGTCCTTGAAGAAGTTCCGTGATCAGATAGGGCGCATGTTCCTCGGTCGTACTGAAGCCATAAACCGCCAGAATGTTCGGGTGATTGAGCGCCGCCGCAGCCCGCGCTTCCTGCTCGAAACGTCGCAGTCGATCTTGATCGGACGCCAAGTCTTTCGGCAGCACCTTGATGGCAACTTCGCGGTCCAAGCTCTCATCGCGGGCACGATAGACCTCGCCCATACCGCCAGCGCCCAGCGGCGAGACGATCTCATAAGGTCCAAGTTTTGTGCGCGGAGCGAGGGTCATGATCGCCGTGATTATAACCCTGGGTTCTAACCACGCTAATTCAGATAATCCCGGCCTTATAATAGAAAGATTCGGTCGGGCTTCTGGACGCGTCTGTGGGGGCATAAGCGCGGAAATTGTCTGCGATCGGGGCGTCCGGCGGCACCCCGGACGAGGGCGTCCGGGGCTACGTGAGTGTTTTTGATGTCCACCTTGGAATCCACATCTAAGTCCATGCTGATGTCTGCACCGAACTCAACGTCGAATTCTCGATTGACCTCTAACGACAGCATTCTCGTGCGTGGAGCGCGGGTGCACAATCTCAAGAACATTGATTTTGAGATTCTGCATAACGCGCTGACCGTGGTGACAGGAGTTTCGGGATCGGGGAAATCCTCGCTGGCTTTTGACACGATTTATGCGGAGGGGCAGCGCCGGTATGTGGAGTCGCTGTCGGCGTATGCGCGGCAGTTTTTGGAGCGCATTGAAAAGCCGGATGTGGACCACATTGAGGGGATTGCTCCGGCGGTTGCGATTCGGCAGAAGAACACCACGCGGAGTCCGCGGTCAACGGTGGGGACGGCGACTGAGATCTATGACTACCTGCGGCTGTTGTTTGCGCGTGTGGGAAGGACTTACTGCGCGCAATGCGGGGAGGAAGTCAAGAAAGATACCGTGGATGAGGTGGCGGAAGCGGTGCTGGGGTTGGGGGAGGGGACGCGGCTGAATGTGTTTTTCCCGCTGGTGGCGGGGGAGGCTGGCGAAGGTGGTGGTGGCCGCGAACAAAAAGCAGGTTCCTCGGCTTCGCTCGGAATGACAGGGCTGAAAAGGGCACGGAAGACGGCAAAGGTGGCGTTGGGAAGAACGGCGAAGTCTCCGAAAGCGGGTACTGCGGACGAGAGTCTTTCGGATGCGATCAAGACGCGGCTGTTTGAGCTGCGGCAGCGAGGGTTTAACCGGTTGTTTCAGCGGGGGGAGATTTTCGAGTTCTCGACTCCGGAGTCGCTGCTGGAGATTGACTTTGCGGCGCCGGTATTTGTGCTGGTGGACCGTCTGCTGGTAACTGCCGACTCGCGAGCGCGGATTGTGGATGCGGCGGAGATTAGTTTTCGTGAGAGTGGCGAAGTGATTTTTGAGACGCCGGCGCGTGAGGGTCAAGCTTCGCGGCAGATTCGGTTTTCGCAGCGGTTTGAGTGCAGGAACTGCGGCATTCGCTATGAGGAACCGGAGCCGAGGCTGTTTTCGTTTAACAATCCGTTTGGAGCTTGTCCGCGGTGCCAGGGGTTCGGAAACACCATCGACTTCGATCTCAATCTGGTAATTCCTGATCCATCAAAAACTCTGAATGAAGGCGCCATCGAGCCCTGGACGAAACCGAAGTATCGGGGACTGTTTACCGAACTGAAGCGTTTTGCGCGGGAGAAAGACATTCCCCTCGACGTTCCCTGGTCGGAACTGGAGCCGGAGCAGCAGCGGCTGGTGATCGATGGCGAGAAGAAGTTTCTGGGAGTGCGCGGCTTCTTTCGTTATCTGGAGCGCAAGAAGTACAAGCTACATGTGCGGGTTTTCCTGAGCCGGTATCGAGGGTACTCGCTGTGCTCCGAGTGTGGCGGGGCGCGGCTGCGGCGGGAAGCGCAGCAAGTGCGGATTGCGGGCAAGAACATTTGCGAAGTTTGCGCGATGACAGTGGAGGATGCGGGGGAGTTTTTTGATCTGATTGCGGAAGTCCCGGCCCGTGTCTCTGAAGAACGGGATGACGGGGCCGTGGCGCTGCCGCCCACCCTTTCCCGCCTCGACGGGCGAAAGGATGGGACACCCGGCGGTATTTCAAAGAACGAGTCAGATCCGACACCCGGTTTAACGTCCAAAGAATTGGAAGTTGCTGACCGACTCTTGGATGAAATTCGGTCGCGATTGCGGTTCTTGAATGATGTCGGGCTCGAATACCTGATGCTGGATCGGCTTACTTCCACGCTTTCTGGTGGCGAGGCGCAGCGAATTCAACTAGCGACTTCACTGGGATCGAAGCTGGTGGGGACGCTTTATGTTCTCGACGAGCCTTCCATTGGTTTGCACAGCCGCGACACACACCGGCTGATCGGGATTCTGCACGGGCTGCGCGATCTGGGGAATACGGTGCTGGTGGTGGAACACGATCCGGAAGTGATGCGGGCCAGCGACCGGATTCTCGATCTGGGGCCGGGAGCGGGGGAACATGGCGGCAAGATCATCGCTGACGGCACTTATGAGGAGATCCTGAGGACCCCGGGCTCGTTGACTGGCCGATATCTCGCGAACGAACTACACATCCAAGTTCCCAGCAACCGGCGGAAACCATCGCGGCAGCAGATTACGATTCGCGGAGCCCGGAAGCACAATCTGAAAAATATTGAAGTCAGCATACCGCTGGGAATGCTGGTGGCGATCACGGGAGTTTCGGGATCGGGGAAATCAACTCTCCTGCACGATGTGTTGTACAAGGGGCTGACAGCGGTCAGAGCGCAGACTGACGAAAAGCCGCACTTCTCGCAAGGTGCGCGAGAAATGGGGCACCCTCTGGAGATAGAAGGCGGGGAGTGGGTGGATGAAGTTGTGCTGGTGGACCAATCGCCGATTGGGCGTACGCCGCGATCGAATCCGGTGACCTATATCAAGGCGTTTGACGGGATACGCGATCTATTTGCATCGACTCCTGAAGCGCAGAAGCGGGGATTTGCGGCGGGACATTTTTCATTCAACGTGCCGGGGGGGCGCTGCGAGACCTGCCAGGGAGACGGAGTTGTGGTAGTGGAAATGCAGTTTCTCGCGGACGTGGAGCTGGTGTGCGAAGAGTGCAAAGGACAGCGCTTCAAACCGGAGGTGCTGGAGGTCCGATACCGCGGGAAGAACATTCACGAAGTACTGCAGATGACGGTGCATGAGGCGATGCATCATTTTGCCAATTCGCCGAAGGTGGCGGACAAACTTCGGGTACTGGATGAAGTTGGGTTGGGATATTTGCGGCTGGGGCAATCGGCGACCACGCTCTCGGGCGGAGAGGCGCAACGGGTCAAGCTTGCGGCGCACTTGCAGCCAGCAGCCGCGGCGCGGGCGAAAGAGGCATCGCGACGGCGGCGCGTGCTCTATCTATTTGACGAGCCGACTACGGGGCTGCACTTCGACGACATCAGTAAACTATTGGCTGCGTTTCGCCGTCTAATTGAAGCAGGGGGCTCTATTCTGGTTATTGAGCATAATCTGGAAGTGATTAAGACCGCGGATTGGGTGATTGATGTGGGCCCGGAAGGCGGCGAACGTGGCGGATACATTGTGGGACAGGGGCCTCCGGAGAAAATTGCCGGGCTGGCAGATTCTTATACCGGCCAATTTTTGGCCCGGGTGTTGGAAGAGAACGGAGCCTCGCGTTCCAATGGGCACAGATGAAGCGCGACCATAAGGCGATGAGTTGGCCACACCTCGGGCTGGCCCTGCGTCTGACGTTGGTTGCATTTGCCGGAGCGGTTTCAATTGCGGCCTGGGCTCAGGACCACCCGACTGTCCGCCACCACCGGGTTGAAGAAACGGATCCCGCCGCCGTAAAACTTGCCGAGGCTGAAACCGATATTGATAAACAGGATTATGCCAGCGCCGAGCCGCTGCTGAAGGAGTATCTCGAAGACCATCCCAAAAATTATTCGGCGTGGTACGACTTGGGTTTTGTGTATCACGGTATGGGCAAGAGCGGCGAGGCGATCGCGGCCTACCGCAAGTCGGTTGCGGCCAAGCCCAACCTGTTTGAATCGAATCTCAACCTGGGGCTGGCGCTGGCGGCGGCGGGGCAGCCGGATGCGGAGCAATTTCTGCGCGCGGCAACAAACCTGAAGCCGGCATCGGGTTCCGCGCAGAGCAGCAAACGCGCCTGGATGGCTTTGGGAAGTCTTCTCGCCACCAGCAAACCCGGCGACGCGGCGGAGGCTTTTCAGCAGGCGGCGCTCCTGGACGCAAAAGATCCCGAGCCGCACTTGCTCGCCGCTTCCCTGCTGGAGAAACAACAACATCCTGTTGAGGCAGAGAAAGAATATCAGCAGGCATTGGCGGTCGCCCCAGAGTCAGCAGACGCCCTGGCGGCGCTGACCAACTTCTACATGGGGCAGAAAAGGTTTGGGGATGCTGAGGCTTTACTGCGCAAGCTGGTAGCGGTGCATCCGAATGACGCCGGTGCGCACCTGCAACTGGGGCGTATGCTGGCCATTTCCGGGAAGAACGACGAGGCAGTAGCGGAGATAGAAGCGGGGTTGAAGCTTGATCCAGCCGACAGTAAGGCGGAGCGTGACCTTGCCGACTTGTATGCCGATTCCAAGAAGTACGGTCAGGCGCAAAAACTTTATGGCGCCTTGCTGGCTTTGCATCCGAATGATGCGGACTTGCATTACGGGGTTGGGCGCATGCTGCTGAAGCAGAAACAATATGCGCAGGCGCAGCAGGAATTATGGCGAACGGTGCAGCTTAAGCCTGACTTGGGGACGGCGTATGGAGACCTCGCGATTGCCGCAGATCAGAATAAAGACTACGCGCTGGCTATCAAGGCGGTTGACATGCGGGCGAAATATCTGCCGGAAATCCCGACCAGCTACTTCATGCGGGCCACGGCCTACGATCACCTGCAAGACGTGAAGCAGGCATCTAAGTATTATCATTTGTTTCTGAACGCTGCAGACGGAAAGTATCCAGACCAGGAGTGGCAGGCCAGACACCGGCTGATTGCGATTGAGCCGAAGAGGTGAGCGGGGCGTGAGAAAGCTGGTTGGCACAATCGTGTTGTTTCTGCTGGCGGCGGCCACGGTTTCTCCTGGCAAGTCTGACGAGACGATTGAGCAGCTCATCGCCCGTGCAGACGCCGCCAGGCCCGATCAACAACCTGACCTCTATCTGCAGATAGCGCAGCGGGAGTTGAAATCAGCGACCGAGTCGTACAAGGCCGATAAAACCGAAGAATTCCGCGCCGCGGTGCAGCAGATCGTGAAATATTCCGACAGCGCGCACTCGGCGGCTTTACATTCCGGCAAACATCTTAAGTCCGCAGAGATCAAGATCCGGGAGATAGCGATCCGGTTGCGCGATATCAAGCTGAATATTGAAGCCGACGAGCAGCCGCCGGTGCAGGCTGCGATTGACCGCTTGGAAGGTTTTCGCACCGAGTTGCTGCACAGCATGTTTGGGTCAAAGAGTAATGATTGACAGCCAATGACTAAATTGAGATTCGCGATTCCACTATTGCTGTTGCTAGCGGTGATCGCTGCGGCACAGCAGCACCACCGCGATCCGCTGAGCGATCTGGAAATTGATAAGCTGCGGGATGCAGCGCAACTTCCGGAAGTACGGCTGAAGCTGTATGTGGAGTTTGCGCGCGCCCGCCTGGAAAAGCTGCAGCAGGTACGGGCTGACACCAAAGCCGCCGATCGCGAGCAACAAACCCGCGACGCGCTACAGGATTTTCTGGATCTTTATGACGAACTGGACACCAATGTTGATACTTTTGCCGACCGCAAGGACGATCTGCGCAAGGCGCTGAAGCCGGTCATCGAGGCGGATACTGAATTTGGATCGAAGCTGCGCGTCTTTAAGTCCTCTTTGGCGAGCAACCCAAAGGAAGCCGAGAGTTACGCGTTTCTCCTGGGGAGCGCGCTCGATACGGTGGACTCAGGCGCCAAAGATCATCGCGACCTGCTGGCGGAGCAGGAAGAAGCCTTCAAGCATAAAAAGAAGCAAGACCGCAAAGACGATTCACAGCGTCCGGAGTGACGGGCTCGTGCTAGTCTGCTTTTCAGGTGCCGGCAGACATCAGCCAAGTGTTCGAGGAAACCTACCGCGAGTTGCGGCCGCGGTCTGACGTGCCGGAATTGCGAGTCGAGTTTTTCGGCTTCGCCAATATCAATAACACGATTCGGCTGCGGGAAGGCAAGCTGCTGGTTCGCGTTTCCGACTTACTGGAGGGCGCGCCGGATTACGTTCTGAAGGCGATCGCGCACATTCTACTAGCAAAAATGTACCGCCGTCCGGTTGACCGCGCACACGCCCTGCGTTATCGGCGCTATGTGTCGGCGCAACACATGTCGCGCAAGGCGCATCTGGTACGGCAGATGCGCGGGCGCAAGCGGATCCACTCGGCCCAGGGTCACACTTATGATCTGGACGCAATCTTCGAAGAGCTGAATACGAGATTTTTTCACGGACTGCTGGCGCGTCCGCGGATGACGTGGAGCGGTGAGCACGCGCGTAACCGGCTGGGACACTATGATCCGGCTCACAATGCGATTGTGGTAAGCCGGGTGTTCGATCACCCGAGAGTTCCGCGGGTGGTGGTCGAGTACATCGTTTATCACGAGATGCTGCACTTGAAGCATCCGGTCAGGATGCGGGGCAGCCGGCGGTGCGTGCATTCGGCGGAGTTTCAGGCGGAAGAGCAACTCTTCCCCCGACTAGATGAGGCTAAGCGGTTTTTGAGGTTGTTGTAACCAGCGATTTGCCGATAGCCTAAAACACGGCGAGCGAGCTCGCCGAGACAGCCGAGGGCGGCTGTCCCCGTACGCTTCCATTGGTTACCGACATCCTAGAAGTTTCGCGTGATATCCTTAGAGCAGGTTGCTAGTTGCAACTCAGTTGCAATACGTTGACACAAGGACTTTTCTTGCTTCAGGCATTCATCATCACTTTGCGCGAAGGGGTCGAGGCGGCGCTGATTATTGGGATCACGCTGGCCTATCTGAACAAGATTCAGCGCCCTGATCTGCGCCGGGCTGTCTTCTTCGCTCTTGTCTCGGCTTTTGCCGCAAGCATTGGCGTGGCGGTTCTGTTATCCCGGTTCCAGTTCAATGAGGATTTGTTTGAAGGGTGGGTGATGCTGGCGGCCGCCTTCTTCGTTGTCACCATGATTGTAAGATCGGGTCGCTGGCCAGCCGCGGATCACAAGCTGGAATATTTCTGTTTGTGTTTTTGATGGTCCTGCGCGAAGGGGCGGAGACGGTGCTGATTCTGTCGGCCGTTTCCCTCAATTCCAGCGCGCTCATGAGTTTCCTGGGCACGCTGTTTGGAGTGCTGGCCGCGGTGATTTTCGGAGTGATGTTCGTGAAGGGCAGTGTGCGGATCAACTTGCAGAAGTTTTTCCGCGTAACCACAGTGATTCTGTTTTTCGTTGCCGCGCAGTTGCTGGTTTCAGGACTTCACGAACTTTCAGAGAATGGCGTCATCAGTTCGTCCAAGCAGGAAATGGCACTAATCGGGCCGATCGTCCGCAATGACTTTTTCTTTTTTGTGACCATCTTGGCGCTGGCTGGGCTGATGGTGCTGTTCGAGGCGCGGCGCCGGCAGCCGGTAGCAGTGCCGGAATCAGGGGCTGAAAAGCGAAAAGCCTTGTGGACCGCGAACCGCGAGCGGCTTTGGATGGTGTCGGTCTACGCCACGTCTTTTCTTTTTATTGTTTTGATCACGGCTGAGTTTATTTACGCAAAAGGTGCGAGCACGCTATCGGCCGCAACCCCGGTGAGTTTCACCAATGGCGCTGTCAGCATTCCTCTGGCAAAGGTTTCCGATGGGGATCTGCACCGGTACGCGGTGACGATAGAGGGAACGCCGATGCGGTTCTTGCTTTATCAGAAGCCGGACGGCAAGGTTGCGGTGGTTTTCGATGCTTGTGAGATTTGCGGATCGGTGGGTTTTTTTAAGACCCAGAACGGTTTGGTGTGCAAGAACTGCGCTTCGCCTATCAACTCGCAATCGGTGGGGACACCGGGAGGGTGCAATCCGGTGCCACTGCGTTCGATTGTTAGTGACGGCGTCATTGTGATTCAGGAAGCTGATCTGGGGGCGGGGGCACGGCTGTTCAAGCGGTAGGGGTTGAGTTGGACGCAGAATCGGGCCTGCGGCCCGACGGACAGCCGGGGACGGCTGTCCCCACACAAGCTTCTTTCGGTTGAGACTATGTTTGTTCGACTGGTTTACGAATCATTTCGGCGGCAGACGCGGCGCAAGATGCTGGTTGCCGTCGCGGTGACTCTTGGAGCGGCAGTTTCAACCGCGATGATCGGGATCGCCACCGGCATCGGGGACAAGATCAGCCATGAGCTGCGGACTTACGGCGCGAATCTTGTGGTTACTCCTGAAGAAGATGATCTGGATGTGCAGATTGGCAGCGTGAATCTGAAACCCTCAGGAACCGGTGCGTATCTGGACGAGGGTGCCCTTCCGAAGATCAAAGGGATTTTCTGGCGCAACAATATTACGGCGTTCACGCCTGAGCTGCCGGTGAATGTTCAAGTGGGCGGAAACGAAGTCACCCTGGTCGGAACGTATTTTTCTAAGCCGCTGAAGTTCGGGACACAGGAGTTCACGACCGGGGCGCGAACTGCCTTCCCGTGGTGGAAGGTGAGCGGCACTTGGCCGGCAGACGATTCCGACGAGGTCCTAGTTGGGGAAAAGCTGGCGCAGCGGTCGGGGACCAAAGAGGGCGGGCGGGTGGAAATCAACGGCAAGCCGCATCTGGTTTCAGGCGTTCTTTCCACGGGAGGCGCGGAGGATGACCAGATTATTGCGCCGTTGAGCCTGGCTCAGGCGCTTGCGGGAAAACCGGGCGCGGTACGCAAAGTGTTGGTCAGCGCGGTGACCAAGCCAGAAGACGCTTTCGCGCGGCGCAATCCGGATTCTCTCAGTGCGGCGGATCGCGACCGGTGGTATTGCTCGGCGTATCCGCAGTCCATCGCTTATCAACTCACCGAGGCGATTCCACATTCTCATGCGGAGCAGATTCGGCAGGTGGCGCAGAACGAAGGCAACGTGCTCTCGCGGATCAAGGGGCTGATGCTACTGATCACGCTGGCGGCGCTGTTTACGTCGGGGCTGGCGGTGTCAGCGGCGATGGCGACCGCTATGTTTGAGCGGCGGACGGAAGTGGGTCTGATGAAGGCGTTGGGAGCCGGGCAATTTACCCTTTCGGCGATCTTTATCACGGAGGCGGTTCTGCTGGCGTGCGGGGGCGGACTGGTGGGCTTTGTGAGCGGCGGATGGCTGGCGCGAGGACTCGGGCGAGCGATTTTCGGGTCGGCGATTGCGGTCGAGCCAGTATTGTTACCGGTGATTTTGGGGATTGCGATCGGGGTGACATTTATCGGCAGTGCGGCCGCTATTCGACGCGCAGTAAAGTATGATCCGGTGCGCGCGCTGCGAGGTGAGGCGTGATCCGGCATGGTTCGCGCAGCGCGATGTATTTCCGCATGTTGTTTCGGGCAGCAGCTCTGAGAAAAGGGCAAGCGGTGGCGGCATTGACGGCGATTATGGTTGCGGCGGCGGCGGCCACTGCGATGCTGAATCTCTTTGTGGATGTACAGGCTAAGTTGCGAAAAGAGTTTCGCAACTTTGGCGCGAACCTCGTGGTGGAGGCGAAGAGCGGGGGCTTAGCGCGGGAGGAAATCAGTGCGATTCAAGCGGCGGTTTCTGGCCACGGGCTGGCTGTGCCGTTCGCTTATGCCGTCGCTCGGGATGAAAAGAATCGTCCGATCGTGGTGGCGGGAACTGATTTTGAGCTGGTGCGCAGACTGAATCCCTGGTGGGCGGTTTCGTCTTGGCCGCAGGCTTCGGGGCAGGTTTTGGTGGGTGTGCGGGCGGCTAGGCTTCTGACTTCGGGCAATGCTTCTTTCAGTTTGAATTTCCAAGGACACAACGTTCGCGTTTCGCCGATGGGCACGGTTCGCACGGGGGCTGGCGAAGACAGCCGGGTGTATATGTCGTTGCAGGATTTTCAGTCTTGGACGGGAATTGCGCCTTCTGTGGTGGAGATTGCGGCGAGTGGGCCGCCGGAAGAGGTGACTTCCCTGCTCCAACAGCTGCAAGCGAATCTGCCGAACGCGGATGTACGAGCGGTGCGGC
>WNFC01014288.1_pt1 | contig 10873 bp, 11 predicted proteins | sample 5400541 | NCBI WGS metagenome assembly WNFC01 (sample SAMN13153342, study PRJNA577476) | soil metagenome | isolation source: 120 cm saprolite under Douglas fir tree site 2 hole 2 replicate 1 | place: USA:California | collected 2015-04-18
TGGTGTCGAGATACATCGCCGCGCCGGCGGCGAGAAGGATGACGCCGGCGGCGATCGTGCCGGGCCGGAATCCGCGGACGTCCTGACTCTGCATGTCCATGGGTTCGGTCATGACTAGAGATACCTCAGCAGCGCGTCGAGCCAGCCGGCCAGTTCGACCGCCATCGCCCGCGCGACGGCGCCGTACTCGTGTCGGGCGACCGCGGAGGCAACCTCGGCCGGGCGGCTCACCACCAGGGCGATCATGGCGGTGGCGGCCACGGCGCTCACCAGTCCGACGAGGGCGTTCAATCGCAGGGCGGCTTTCACGGTCATAACAGCTTCCTTTCACCTTGACACTACGCACCCCCGAGCGGACCTGCCGCTCCTTTCCGGCGAACGCCGCCCCGGCGGCGGTAAACGACGCCTTCCTGCGGTACAATCCCGGCCCGGATGCTGAAAACACTCAAATGGATCGCGCTGGCGCTGGTTGTCCTGGTCCTTGTGGGCTTGCCGGCGGTCGTCGGCGTCCGGCCCTTCCTCGGGCCCAGAGCCAGGCCGCTGACGAACCGCCGCTTCGACCCCACACAGGCGCGGCTGGAGCGCGGCAGGTATCTGTCCACCACCGCCCAGGCGCCCTGCGTTCTCTGCCACTCGCCGTGGGACACCACCGGCGGAGGCCTCACGGAAGTTCCCGGGCGGGAGTTCACCGGCCGGACCTGGGCGGCGGACGGCGTCGCGTTCGTGACGGCGCCGAACCTCACGCCGGATCCGGAAACGGGCATCGGCGACCGGACCGACGACGAGCTGGCCCGGGCGATCAGGGAGGGCATCTCACACGACGGACGCACCCTCTTCCCGATCATGCCCTACCAGCACTTCCGCTCGATGCCCGATGAAGATCTCGCGTCCGTGATCGTGTACCTGCGATCGCTCAAACCGGTTCGCAATCCGCTGCCACCATCGGCGATTCCTTTTCCCCTCAGCCGGTGACGGCCGACCTGTCCGCGCCGGAAAAACGCGGCGGCCACATCGTCGAGATCGCCGCGTGCAGCGAGTGTCACTCGGCGAGGGACGGGCGGGGCAACAAGGTCAAGGGCTTCGCGTTTGCCGGGGGCACCGAGTTGGGTTACGAAGGGCGGAAGACGATTTATAGCGCCAACATCACGCCTGGGGTCAACGGCATCGCGTACTACACCGAGAATCTGTTCGTAGAGGTGATGCGGACAGGCAAGGTGAGGGCGCGCCAGCTCGACGCCATGATGCCGACGCGACGATATCGGAACATGACCGACGAGGATCTGAAGGATGTCTTCAAATATCTGAAGACCCTCCAGCCGGTCGATCACTACGTCGACAACACGCTCCCGCCGACGACGTGCGGGATGTGCGGCTTGCCGCACGGGGGAGGAGAGAGAAACAAGAAAATTTCGTGATCATTTTGGCGGGAGTCCCGCGGCGGCGCGGGCTCGTTCGAGCGCGGCCAGTGCGTCCACCACCTCCTTACGCGCTGCCTCGCGCTCGTGGTCGTTAATGGCGGACCGGAACCTGTGGATCGCCTGTTTCAGCGCCCACTGTTCCATCAGCGTCAGTGCCGCCTCCGCCACCAGGTACTTGCCGGTGAATCCCGCGTAAGGCTGGGCCAGTTGCGGCGTGACCCTGTCGAGAAACTCCTGGTGGGTCATTCCGCCGTACGGCGCCCGTCCAATCCAGAATTTTTCGCCGAGGAGGTCTTCGATGGTCGGCTTCCGGCCGAACACCTCGAGCCGAAACACGGGATGCTGTTCCTTGAGCTCGATCGCTGGTTTGGTGGATAGCGCCCGCTGAATGCGATCGAGTGAAACCGGAAGCTCCTCGGACGCCGCCGCCGGAGCCGGCTGCGGCTGTCGACCCGCCAGGAGAACCACGCACACCAGAAGAGCTGCCGCCATAGCCTTAGGACGACGCAAATTGCGATCCGGCCCTTTTCGCCTATCCTCGTCGGGCAAAGAGAGCGCGGGCCTCGTCGACGCCCGACGGACATCGCCCGAGAGGGTCCGAGAGCGTAAGGTGCCCAAGAGTGGGATACCAAGCGTTCACGGCCGGACACGCGAGGCGCGGATCCCTCGATCCACTGTACGCCCCAACTGCCACGGTCACAAGTAGTTGCGACGGCGAGGCCGTAGCGGCACGTGGTTCGCTTCGTGACCCGTCCATGACCACCTTGCTGAACGACCTCCGCTACGCCGCGCGCCTGCTGATCAAGAGCCCGGCCTTCACCGTCGTGGCGGTCGCGACCCTCGCCATTGGCATTGGGGCGAATGCCGCGATTTTCAGCGTGGTCGACGCAGCGCTCCTCAACCCACTCCCCTACCCCACCCCGGATCGTCTCGTGGCGGTCTGGGAAACGCTGCAGCGCGATACCGTGGAGCGCCGTGAGTTCTCCTACCCTGATTATCGCGACCTGCGAGACCGCACCAGGTCGTTTGACGCGATCGCGGCGTGGGCGCCGGAAACCTTGACGATGTCGACGCCTGAGGCGCCGGCGCGCCAGGTGTCCGGTGAGCTGGCATCGGCCGCCTATTTCGAGCTGCTTGGTGTGACACCGATCGCCGGACGCATCTACACAAAGACGGAAGATGCGGAACGCGACGCGCATCCGGTTTCGCTCGTGTCATATGCCTTCTGGCAGCGCGAGCTCGGCGGTGTCCCGGCGGTCGGGCGCGGAATCGTGTTGAACGATCGCGCCTTCACCATCGTCGGCGTCCTCCCGAAGGGATTCCGGGGCCTCAACGACAACAGCGACGTCTGGATCCCGATGGGGATGCTCGGCGTGGCCGAGTCGTCGTACGAGCAGCGCGGCGCGCGCTGGCATCAGGTCGTCGCGCGTCTGAAGGATGGGGTTTCGCTCCAGCAGGCGAACGCCGACGTCACGTCGATTGCCCGCCAGCTCGGGCAGGCCTATCCGTCCAAGGTGTCTTACGGCGCGGCGGTCTTCAGTCTCCAGCAGGAAATCGTAGGACGAGTCGAACCGCTGCTGCTGACGCTGCTCGCGGCGGTGGGCTTGGTCCTGCTGCTCGCGTGCGTCAACCTCGCCAACCTCCTCCTGGCGCGCGCCACGACGCGCCGACGCGAAACGGCGATCCGCGCCGCGCTTGGCGCCGATCGCCGCCGGCTCGTCCAGCAGTTCCTGGCGGAAGCAGCCCTCCTGAGCGTCGTCGGCGCCGGGGCCGGGCTGCTGCTGGCGCTCTGGGCCGTGGACGACATCATCGCGCTCGCGCCCGTGGGATTCCCCAGCTTCGTCAACCCCCGCCTGGACGGGGGCGTCCTGCTCTTCGTGATCGCCGTCACGTGTGGCGTGGGCATAGTCCTCGGGCTGTTGCCAGCGGTGCACGGCTCACGGGCGGATCTCAACGACGCCCTCAAGGAGGGCGGCCGCGGATTGTCGGCAGGCGCCGCGCCCGCACGGATGCGCTCGGCGCTGGTGGTGACGCAAGTCGCGCTTTCCCTGCTGCTCCTGGTGGGCGCCGGCTTGATGGTGCGCACTTTCATCAATGTCCAAAGGGTCGAAGTCGGCTTCCAGCCCGAACGCGCCCTGACTATGAGAGTCGCGTTGCCGCAGAAGTACTCGGACCGGCTGCCGCAGACCGCTGCCGCGCTGCTGGCGCAGATCAGCGCGGTCTCCGGCGTGCAGCAGGCCGCGATTGGCACCGACGCGCCGTTCACGGAAGATGCGAGCGCCACCTATGCCATGCCTGAGGGGGCCACGGCGGGCGTGGGGGATCGCGGCATCCGCGTCTATCGGCATGGTGTCTCGCCGGGTTTCTTCTCCGCGCTGGGGGCCGGCCTGGTGAACGGACGGGACTTCGACCCGCATGACGCATCCGACGCACCGCCGGTGGCGATTGTCAGTCGTCGCATCGCCTCGAAAGCGTGGCCCGGATTGGATCCGATCGGGCGACGTTTCACCATCGGACGCGGCACCCCGATCACGATCGTGGGCATCGCCCCCGATCTCCGCTATCGATCGCTGATCGCGGACGCCTCCCGCAACCCGGATGATCCCGATGTCTACTGGCCGTATGCGCAGCGGCCTGAACGCACCCTGTCGCTGGTCGTGCGGACGGCCGGGAAGCCCGCGGCCCTCATCACGGCGGTGCGCGACGCGGTGCACACCTTCGACCGCGACGCGCCGACCTATGCCGAACGGCCGTTCTCCAAGCTGATCGGCACTCGTCTGGCCGCGTTCCGGTTGGCGGCCGCCGTGATGTCGTGTTTCGGACTCGTCGCGCTGTTCCTCGCCGGAATCGGCGTCTACGGACTGATCAACTACTCCGTCATGCAGCGGCGGCAGGAGATGGGCGTCCGTCTCGCGCTCGGCGCGGGCCGGCGCGAAATCTATGGGCTGGTCCTCAAGGATGCGTGGCGGCTGACGCTGGCGGGCATCGCGATCGGCGTCACGGTGGTGCTGCCGTCCGCGCGTCTCCTCGGAACCCTCCTGTATGGCGTGACGCCCAACGATCCGGTCACCTACGCCTCCATCACTGCCCTGCTGTTGACAGTGGCCCTCACGGCCGCGCTGCTCCCGGCGCGCCGCGCCGCGCGCGCGGATCCGATGGTCGCGCTGCGTACTGAGTGACAGGGCATCTGCTGACAGGTCCTGCGGGACATCCGGTACGGCGCGCGCGCGGGCCGCGCTCGCCGACTCGCTCCGCCGGGCCGTGGAAGATGTGGATCCGGCGTCGTGGGCGACAGGCTGAAGCTCGCCGCCGTGGGGCTCGTACTGAGAGTACAATAAGAACCGTTCACCCGATCGCCCCGTCTAACGAGTAACCACATATGTCCTTTTTCAGCCGCAGCTCACGGCCGGCCGCCGCCGGCGCCGCCGGAATCGAGGCGCTGGCGCCGAATTCGATGATCGCGCTCCGCAACATCGAGAAGTCGTACGCACACGGCACGAGCCGGAGCTACGTGCTGCGCCGCGTCAACGCCGACATCAAGGACGGGGAGTTCGTCTCGATCATGGGGCCGTCGGGCGCTGGCAAGTCGACGCTCCTGCACATCATCGGCATGCACGACAGCGCCTGGACCGGCGAGTACTACTTCCTCGACCAGCCGGTCCACCGTCTCGCCGCCAAGGACCGCGCGAAGCTGCACAAGCAGCACATCGGCTTCGTGTTCCAGAGCTATCATCTGCTCGATCACCTGACCGTCTACGAGAACCTCGACATCCCGCTGTCGTATCGCGACATCAAGAAGTCCGAGCGCGAGAGCATGGTGTGCGACATCCTCGACAAGTTCGCGATCGTCGGCAAGAAGGATCTCTATCCGAATCAGCTCTCGGGCGGTCAGCAGCAGCTCGTCGCCGTCGCGCGCGCCGTCATCTCCAACCCGAAGGTCATCCTCGCGGACGAGCCGACGGGCAACCTGCACTCGAGCCAGGGCAAGGAGATCATGGAGCTGTTCAAGAAGCTGAACGAGGGAGGCACGACCATCATCCAGGTCACGCATTCGGAGGCGAATGCGAGCTACGGCTCGCGCGTGATCCACTTGCGCGACGGCTGGATCGTGGACGAATAAGAAATGCTGAAGGCTGAATGTTCTTTATTCAGCGTTCAGCATTCAGACTTCAGCATTACCAGCGTGGCTCCCGTTTCCCTCCGCCCCCGCCGTAGTCTCCGCCGCCGCCTCCTCCCCCGCCGCGGTATCCGCCACCGCCCCCACGGCCACGGCCACCCCCGCCGCCGCCACCGAATCCGCCTTCAGGTTTCGGTCGAGCCTCGTTCACCACGAGCGCGCGACCGTCCATCTGATGCTCGTGGAATTCGCTGATGGCCTTCGCCGCATCCTCGTCGTTCACCATTTCGACGAACGCGAAGCCGCGGGCGCGGCCGGTCGCCATGTCCCGCATCACCCGGACGTTGTCCACCTTGCCGGCGCGGCCGAACAGCTCGGTGAGCTGGTCTTCCGTGGCCGAATAGGGGAGGTTCCCGACATAGAGTCTCCTGCCCATCTGTCACTTACTCCTGGCTGAACGCGCGGCTTCGGCTTCCGGAGACGCGCCGCCGCGCGCGGCGGGTCCCGCCCTTCCAATGTAGCAGGATATGTGCCGGGCGGTTTACAGTGAAATGATGACACTTCTGCGCCTGCGGGCGTCCCTAATGGCCGCCCTCATCAGCCTTGCAGCCGTGCAGGCGGGGTGCAAGGCTGAGTTGGATAAAAGGTACCCCCTGCGCGGACAAATCCTCGCGATCGGGGCCGAGACGGGCGCCGACGGTCGTCGCGAAATCACGCTCAAGCACGACGACATCCCCAACTTCATGCCGGCGATGACGATGGCGTATTTTGTCAGGGAACCGGCCGTCCTCGACCGCTTCGCGCCGGGAGACCTCATCACCGCAACGCTCGTGCTGAAGGGCAGCGACATGTACGTCGCGGACCTCAAGAAGACCGGGCACGCGGAGGTGCCCGCCGGCGCCCGCGCCGTGAAAGCCATGGATGTCATGGAGCCGGGGGATGAGGTTCCGGACGACCCGCTGCAGGACCAGACCGGGGCGACGCACAAGCTGTCCGACTGGCGAGGCCAGGCGCTCGCCGTCACATTCGTGTACACGCGATGTCCGTTGCCGGACTTCTGCCCGTTGATGGATCGGCGCTTCGGCGAGCTGCAGCGCGCCCTCGCCGGCGATGCCGGGCTACGGGAGCGCGTGCACCTCATCTCCGTCACCTTCGATCCCGGCCACGACACGCCCGCTGTCATCCAGGCGCACGCGAAGGCGCGGGGCGCCGACCCGCAGACATGGAGCTACCTCACGGGCGCGCCGGCGGTCATGGATCGCTTCACGTCCCGGTTCGGCGTTTCCACGATCGCGGACAAGGACGCGCCACAGAACATCACCCACAACCTGCGCACCGCCGTCGTCGATCCGAAAGGGCGGCTGGTGACGATTCACTCCGGCAACGAGTGGACGGTCGACGCGCTGTTGGCGGATCTGCGGAAGGCCAGTGGGCAGTAGCGCAGACGCGCCCGCGGCATCGGCATTCACGCCAGCCGAGCGGCGCCTCATCCGACGGTGCCACACGCCCGCCGCGGTCCAGGGATACCTCAACCGGCTGCCGTACAACACGGAACCGCCGCCGGGCGGGGCCACGCTGCGCAGCTTCCGCGGGGTCGTCCGGCACCGGACGGCGCACTGCATGGAGGCGGCGCTGGCCGCCGCGGTGATTCTCGAGCAGCACGGCTATCCCCCGCTCGTCCTCAGCTTCGAATCGATCGACGAGCTCGATCACGTGCTGTTCGTCTACCAGCACCATGGCCGCTGGGGATCGGTGGCCCGCTCGCGCGATCCGGGGCTGCACGGGCGCGAGGCGGTGTTCCGGTCGGCGCGCGCCCTCGCGCGCAGCTACGTCGATCCGTACGTTGATTACCACGGCCGCGCGACCGCCTACACCGTCGTCGATCTGCGCACGCTCCTCGGCGACTACGACTGGCGGCTGTCGGACCGGAACGTGTGGAAAGCGGAGCGCGTCCTCCTGGACGCGCCGCACCGGCCGATCCAGTCATCCGATGTGCGGTTCGAACGTCTGCGGCGGAAGTATGGGGAGTTCAGGCGAGCGAACGACGATCGCAAACCCCTCTACTATCGGAATCGGCACACGTGGTCGGAGCTGCCGAAAGGGAATTGGTGATCCGCTCAGTCGAGATCGAAATCCCGCGTCGGCTTCGTGATTGGTTCTTCGCGCGCCTGCTTGAGCGCTTCCTCGAAGCGTTTCGACAGCGCGTCGCCGCGCCCCTTCTCGTCGGCGACGGACTTCTGGAAGAGCGCCTCGCGCCGCGCCGCCTGCTCGGCCACGATTCGCTGCGCGTCGTCCAGCTCAGGACGATCGGCTGAAGGGGGCTCGCTGTGGCGGATGACGCGCTGCAGGTTCGCGTCCACCACGAGCTTTGCCGCACAGCACGGGCAGTCGATTTCGAATTCGGATTTCAGCTTGGCCATGCCTGTTTCTCCCGCTGACGCTATGATATCCCCATGGCACGGAGCCGGATCGCGCAGGGCGTCGTCGGGACGGCGTTCGCCGCGCTCCTGGGCTCGGGCGCCTCGGCGCAGCCGGTCCGGCCGCCCGCACCGCCCGCGCCCGCCCAAGGACCCGCGCTCGCGGTCGGGACCGCGCAGATCAGCGGCGTCATCAAGAACGCGAGCGACGGCTCCCCCATCGCACGGGCGCGCGTCAGCGCCGCGGCGGACGTTCTTCCGCAACCGCGCGTCACGCTCAGCGGGGCGGACGGCAAATACTCGCTCACCGATCTGCCGGCCGGCTCGTACACCGTCTCGGTCACGCGCACCGGATACGCACCGCAAACCTACTCGCAAGGGCGCAGCATCCCCTCGACGCCGATTGCGCTGACGGGCGGGCAGCCGATGGGCGCCCTGGACTTCGCGCTCGTGCCGGGCGGCTTCATCGCCGGGCGCATCTTCGACGAAGACGGCTCGCCGTTCGCGGGCGCGATCGTGGACGCACTCGTCACGCGGTCCGACAATGGGAGGGACACGCTTTTCTCCGTCTCGTCCAGCCAGACCGACGATCGCGGCGAGTTCCGGCTCTTCGGCCTCGCGCCGGGGCACTACTACGTCAGCGCCGCCGATCCGGCATTTCGCGCCGTGAGCACGCCGAAAGGCGTTCTCTACTATTCGCCGACCTACTTTCCCGGCGTGCCTTTCGCCGATCAGGCCCGCACTGTCGTCGTCACGGGCGCCGGCGATCCGCCGAAAGTGGAATTCCGATTGACGCTCGTGCCGCCGGCGCGAGTGGCGGGCCAGCTCCAGGCGTCCGACGGACGGCGGCTGTTCAGCGCCGCGATCATCATGAGCCCGGTCGAGGGCGAAGGGGCGCCGATCTCGCCGCCGGAGGATCCCAAGCTCACGCCCGACGGGTATTTCAGCTTCGGCCAGGTCGTGCCGGGGCATTACCAGATCCGGGCGCGCGGCCAGACCGATCCGGCAGGCGCAGCGCTCTTCGCCGCCTACTCGATTCAAGTCCTCGGCAGCGACGTCGACGGCATCCGCATGATGCTGCATCCCGGCGCGGTGCTCGACGGCCGGCTGATCGTCGAAAGCAGGCGAGGCACCAAACCCCCGCTCCTTGCTGCGATCCGCGTCCGGGCGCCATTCATCGACGGCAACAGCTTTGGCGACGCGCTGACGGGCACCGTTCAGCTCGACGGCTCGTTCGCACTCCGCGGCCTCATGAAGGGCACCCACCAGCTGGTGCTCGACGGGCTGCAGCCGCCGTGGGTGCTGAAAAGCGTTCTCTTTCACGGCACCGACATCACCGATCAGCAGTTCGATGTTCTCGAGCGGGAACCGTTCCGCGACGTGCGCGTCACCATCACGGACGCCGGCAGCGAGGTCACCGGGGTCGTGCAGAACGCGCGCAACCTCCCGGTCGCGAACACCGGTGTGCTGGTGTTTCCGCGCGGTCCGCTGGCCTGGATGCGGACGGCCCGGCGGATGCGCGTCGCTTACACGGACCGCGACGGGAGATTCAGCATCGCCGGGCTGCCTGGGGGCGAATACCTGGCCGTCGCCTCCCTGGCCGTCGACGAAAGCGACCTCGGACGCCGCGATCGCCTGCTTGCGTGGCAGCGCCTGGCAACCCCGTTCGTGCTCGCCTCGGATGAGGCCCGGGCGACGGTGAAGCTCCCGATTGTCGGGCCGCCCGCGAACACGGGGCCGAACGTGCGCTGATGGTATGGCCCGGCGCACGTCGGTCAACGACAAAACCTTCCCGACGATCTCTGGACCGTGCTGGGGACGACGAACCTCGATATCCGGTCGTTCGCAGGGCCCGCCGGGCCCGTTGAACAAGGACGTCCGCATTGCGACCTACAACATTCACCGCTGCCGCGGCATGGATCGGCGCGTCAACCCGGCGCGCATCATCGACGTCCTGCGCGACATCAACGCGGACGTCATCGCGCTGCAGGAGGTGATCGGCGCGGGCCCCACCAGCTCCGGGCAGGCGGAGGAGATCGGCGCGGTGCTCGGCATGGGCTGGGTAATGAACTGCGTGCGTACGCTGCGCCAGCACCAGTTCGGCAACGTCGTGCTGAGCCGCTACCCGATCGTCCATCACAGCCAGTACGACCTGTCGTGGCGGACCTGCGAGTCGCGCAACTGCCAGCGCGCCGACCTGAACGTCAACGGCCAGGTCCTGCACATCTACAACGTGCACCTCGGGACGGCCGTCCTCGAGCGGCGGTACCAGGCGAAGCGGTTGGCGTCCTTCGTCCACGATCACCGCGTCACCGGCCCGAAGATCATCCTGGGCGACTTCAACGAATGGATGAAGGGACTGGCAACGAAGACGTTGTCGTCGCTCTTCGAGAGCGTGGACATCTCGCAGCACCTGAAACGCCGGCGCACGTATCCCGGCCTCTTCCCCGTCGTCCACCTGGATCACATCTACTACGAAGGCCGCGTCACCGTCCGGAGCGTCGAGATGCCGCGGACCCGCAAGTCGCTGATGGCCTCCGACCACTTGCCGCTGGTGGCGAATTTCAGGGTAGGGTGAAGTCCCTGGTCCCTGGTCCCAGGTCCCGGGTCCCTGGTCGGGTCCCTGGTCCCGGGTCCCTGGTCCCGGGTCCCTGGTCGCGGGTCCCTGGTCCCGGGTCCCGAAGTGCGAGGTCCGAGGGTTAGCGATCCGGGATGAAGGATCCGGGATGAGCGATCAGAGATTCAGGGGCCTAATTTTCTTCTTCGAACTCTTCCTCGATCGGGGGACCGAGGCGAGTGGGCGGGCGCAGCGCTTCGCGGTAATCGTAGAGCGGAAGGCCGGAGACGTGGATGGTCTGGGGGCAGCCGGGGGACTTCTGGTCGACGACGACCGTGACCGGGCTGCCTTCCACTCCCTCGCG
>WNFC01009325.1_pt1 | contig 10872 bp, 13 predicted proteins | sample 5400541 | NCBI WGS metagenome assembly WNFC01 (sample SAMN13153342, study PRJNA577476) | soil metagenome | isolation source: 120 cm saprolite under Douglas fir tree site 2 hole 2 replicate 1 | place: USA:California | collected 2015-04-18
GGGACAACACGCGGACGAAGGACATCCTCAACCAGGACAACCCGCAGCTCTGCGAGAAGGTGGCCAAGTCGGTGGGAACGAAGCAAGACGTCGAGCTCACCGTCCGCCGGCAGCAGGGGGCGCTGATGACGATGCTGACCACCGGCGATGCCTCGAGCCGCCTGGTCGAGGGCTACCGACTGCATCCCAACGCCATCAAGAGCCTCGCCCGTTGCGGGCAGGGCTACATCTACAACGACGAGGGGATCCGGGCGGTGTCCTATGGGATGCTCCCCGAAGAGCTCAGCGCCGACTACGCCCTGCCAATCACTGACCAGCGTCGGGCGCGCGGCCTGCGCATCTACCAGCGGTATCTCGCTGGCCGCGCAAAGTGACATGGCGGCGGTCGCGCCGTGCTCAACTGCCTGCCCGTCACGCCCGCCGCATCCGTCGGCGCCTTTCTGGCGCCTCCTCTGCTTTCCGGGAGCGAGGGGCTGCACTTCCGCAGCCTCGGAGGAGGACGCGATGGAGTTCGACGATATCGAGCCATTGTTCTACGAGGACGATCTCGAAGAATTCGAGCGGAACCAACTGGCGAACGACCGCGCGTACGAGCGCGATGATGAGGGGTCGTCGGGTGAGGAGACCGAAGACTTCGGTGACCTGATCGACTGAAGCGATTGCAGGGCCCGCTCTCATCCTGGAGCGGGCGCATCCTGCATAGTCAGCTTCGTCGAGTGTGCGCGGCGGCGGGCGCGTTCGCGCCCAAATGCGCCGCCGCGCAATCGAGCCTCTTCGGCTCGGATGGTACCCGTGTCGGCTGCGCCGCCACCTCCGGCGGGCCAAGAGCGCCCGCCTCCGAAGGTGCGCCCGGGCTCTCCGGGCGCGGATCGATCTGAAGCGTCGGTCGCGCCAGGCCCAACTGCCGCCTGTCACGCCCGTCGCGGGCCGCCTCCGGCGGCCATGGGCTTTCGGGGCGAAGTCCCGCTCGGGGCGCAACCCGGAGGCAGCGCGTGAACGTATACGAGATCGTCACCACCCGAATTCTCGACCAGTTGCAAAAGGGCACCGTGCCGTGGCGCAAGCCGTGGAGCACCATCACCGCGGGGCCTCGCAATCTCATCACGAACAAGCCATACCGCGGCATCAACGTCTTCCTGCTCGGCGCTCATCGCTTTGCATCGCCGTACTTCCTCACGTTCAAGCAGGCGCTGGAGCGCGGCGGCGCGGTCAAGAAGGGCGAGCGCGGCTGCCCGATAGTCTTCTGGAAGTGGCACGAAAAGGAGGAGGACAGCGCCGAGGAGATCGAGCACGAGCGGAAGCCTGCTGCACCTGTCCTGCGCTACTACACCGTGTTCAACGTGGAGCAGTGCGATGGCGTGCCGAGCCCCTCCGTTGAGACTCGACGGCCCTTCGAGCCGCTCCCGGAGTGCGAGCGCGTGGTGCGCGCGATGCCCAATCCACCGCGCCTCGAGCACCAGGGCACGCAAGCCTTCTATCGTCCCAGCACGGACACCGTGACGTTGCCGCCGCCGGAGCGGTTCAACTCGCGCGAGCTCTACTACTCCACGCTCCTCCACGAGTTGACGCACAGCACGGGACACGAGTCGCGCTTGGCCCGCAAGGGGATCACGGATGCGGTCCTGTTCGGGTCACACGAGTACAGCCGCGAGGAACTCGTCGCCGAGATGGGCGCTGCGTTTATCTGCGGGCACTGCGGAATCGACGCGGCGACGCTTACCGAGTCGACCTCGTACATCGCGGGCTGGCTCCAGGCACTCCAGAACGATACGCGCATGGTCGTCCTCGCCGCCGCGCAGGCGCAAAAAGCAGCGGATCTCATCCTGGGCCACGCCGAGGCCCCTGCTGTCGAACGAGCCGCCTGACAGGCTGAGCAGTCCGGCCACCGTTTCTTCGCGCGCCGGGCTGCTCATGTATCGCTCGCAATAGAGCTGCCGGTTGCGGGGGCGGCCTTTGGCCTTGGCGGTAGGCGTGGCGGCTCCGCCGCCACCTCCGGCGCGCAGAAGCCGCGCGCCTGCGCAAGGAGCGCTCGGGCCCTCCGAGCGCGATTCGATCTCAGCAGCGTCGCCCGCGCCAGGCCGCCAACTGCCGCGGCCTGTCACGGGCTCCGCGTCCGTCGCCGCGCACAACTGCCGCGCGGCTCCTCTGGCTGACGAGGGTGAAGCCCGGCCGTCCCTCAGGGCGGGTCGGGTGCCATCGCACGCCGAGGAGCACGCACGATGCCGCACGCGCCGGAGACATGCGCCAGCAGCGAGATCGACGTCCACCGGATTGAGTACTTCCGCGTAGTCGCGGACTTCGCAGAGATGGTCACTCAGGGAGCCGACCTCAGCGCCGTATGCGAACGTGCCCCTTACGTGCAGAGTCCCGTTCTTGCGCTCATGGTTCCGACGCTTTCATCGTCGGTTGGGACTCTCTCCAGCGCCGACGTAGCCGAACTGCCGCGGCGCCTGGCAGGCGATCCGCAACCGGTACGCAGCGTCCTCGGGCAACTCATCGCAAGAAACTGCCTTATCCGCGACGTGCTCCGCTGCGTCGCGCACTATCATGGCCAGGACGTCGCCCAGTTCTAGGTTGCCCTCCTGGCCACCAACGCCGGGCGCGCTAGCACGCCGGAACACGCACGCATCGCGGCAGGTGTTGGACCATCCGAACCGTGCAAGGGTTCAACCCGACCACCCGGCCCGGTGTGTAGGCGGTGCGCTTCGCGGCTTAGTGGTTGACCTTGCGCCCAGATGACGCACCCCCAGAAAACGTCGCTACACATCTGGCGCACCTCGTGCCGATCGCCGTACCGGCGAATCCCACCAGGACATGAGATCAGTACGCTCCGCAGGGGCAGATGGCCGGCTGACTACCGTGCGGATCGACGCTGGGCCGATCCCGAGGCTATCCTGCATTCCCGTGGACATCGCTCCCGTCCGTGTCGCGAACTCGCTGCTGTCGTTGTGGCGCTCGGCTATTGGGCGCCTGTGCGCTCGACGCACCCGGAGCGCGGTTGCAGCGGTTCCGGACGCCGCACGCGACAGACACATGCGCCTTCTTGATTCACTCTTTTCCGCCGCTTGGTCCGTAGATGGGTTCGAGACGATTTGCGCGGTCTTGCGTGTTGGTGGGATGGCAGACGCCAACTGGGATCCGTTCGAGGAATCGCGCGCCGCATTCGACGACTACAACTGGATCCTCGAAGAAGTACACGCAGAGCGCGGGCTCACAGCTGCACGCCGAGTTCGTCTCCTGATGTACTGCCAAGCAATCGAAATGAGCGCACCGCAGGAGATTCTCGCGAACTTATTGCGCTGCCTCATGAGGCGGGCGTATGCGGTCGATCCGTTTGACGATCTGTGGCGGGAGAAGAAGAAGGGCAGCTTCTTCTGGATCCCGCCGAGCGCGAAACAGAAGTACAATCGGATAAGAGACCTAGCCGTCGAAGCCAACCGTCCAGACGTTACAGCAGCAGTCAATGCCCTTTTCGATGAACGAGTCCGCAACGCGTTCTCGCACTCTGACTACATCATTACTGAGACGGACTTCCGGTTTGCAGAGGGTGGTCTCGCTCAACGCATTCCTGTCAAGCAGCTTGATCAGCTAGTCGACGAATGCTTCGCCTTCTTCGGGGCCTTCCTTTCGGCTCATAAGCGCTGGTTACATCACCTCGCTCGGATCAAGCGTTTTCACCGAATGCCTCGGTATGAGGTGTTGGAACTCCTTAGTTCCGAGGATGATGGCTTGTACGGGTTTCATGTACATTTTTCCAATGGATCGCGCGCCACCTATACATGGCGGCGAACTGGCATCGACGCGATCAACATGACGTTCGAGCCAGAGGGCGGTATCGGTTTTCAGGTTGGCCTCGTGACGGCGCTTGAGCCCGTCTGGAAGATCAACGGAGAGGCAGTCATTGACTGGGAAGCGCTCCCTTGAGTCCGGGCAATGCCGCGCTGCTAGACTCGGCCATAAGAGGAGGGACGATGGCTGGACCGAAGCTCGAGATCATGCCCGACGGGAGTATTCGCGTCACCGCGACGTGTGACGAGTGCGGGAAGATGGTGCGGTGGGATAGTCGCATCTACGACAACCCGAGAACCGGCGACCGCTTCCTGCTCGGTTCCTGTGACTGTCCTAATGTTCAACACACATTCCCGATGGGGAACATCAAGCATGCATCAATACAAAAGTCCTGAGCGAGCGCTAGCCACGTCGGTCGCGGAAGCGCGTGCGTATGTTCCCAGTTTCCGCGCAGTGCGGCCCGGGCCGCGATCACTTCGTGACCTCGTTTGTGAACGAGGCTAATCCTAGACATAGCAATGCGCAGCGGCCTTCTGAGGCGTTGGCGAACTGACGGAGGAAGTGCGTCATGGTGGAGATCGGTTCGCTCGTGGGAGTCGTGGTTGGCTGGGGACTGAAGGCCGTCACAGATCACCTGGCGGGGCGAAAGGTGGAGACTCAGACGCTCCGAAAGGCCGTGTTCTATCTTCTCAAGGACTGGAAAGCCCTCTTCGATTATGATCGAGGTACGACCTACTTTCGTCGGAATCGCCCGCCGCTGGAAACATTCGAGCCCTGGAGAGCGGTTCTAGAAGGGCGTTTTCTTGAGGAATCAGAGGCGAATGCCAAGTCCACTTCGGCAGCAATTGAACTAATCGCTTCGATCGATCCCCCTTTGGCAGCGCGGCTCCACAACATTCTCAAGAATATGGCTCTGGCCTTTCGCAAGGACCTCGGTCAAGTGGCGCTGCAGCACGAGGCGACGTACGTGGATCTTCTGGACAGCCAGGACGAGTTGGTCGCCACCACGCTCTCGGAACTAGAGGCTGCGGCACTGAACATTGCCAAGCGCTCCGGTTGGCGTCAACGCCGCAGAGTTCAGCAGTGGCTCAAGGAGCGACGCGAAGGCGCCTCTGACTTCGCCAAAGGAATGGACGAGCAGGCGGAACTTCGCGGGCGCGCTTTCGCTCTCGACCAAGAGGCAGGCCCGCGCTCAGGAACGCGCAAGGTCGAAAGGGGCCCAAGTGAGTAGCACGGGAGAATTGGTTGAGGCACGGTTCTGCTGCAAACACTCGAAGTAGTGCAGCGAATCCTCGATGATGCCGCCCTCGAGATCGAGAAGATACAACAACTGTTTGTGAACGGTCGCTGCCCGCGCGAGCACCAAGCCGAGGCTTCAGAGCGCCTGACGCGCCTAAAGGACGAGTGGGAGCAGAACCTAAAGAGCGCGTGGCGCGGGACGCCGGCCGAGCTCATCATGCATCAGGCGGCTGTCGAGCTAAGCGCGCTGCGTAGGAACTCTCGTCCTACGCCGAAATGGTCGAGTGTCCTGTACCAGGTCCACGGCACGCTGACGATGCATCGGGCCTAGGGGCTGGCGGACGAACAGCGGCCGGGACAGCACTGCGAGGTTGACTTGCGCGCCTCATTCATATCGGCATAGATAGGCCATGCCCAGGCGCTCGTCACACCCCTTCGATCTTCTGGTCGACCGTTTCGCCCAGCTCTTTGCTGAGCGCATCTCCGCGGCTCTGCCCGGACCCTCACGTCGCAGCGGTACCCGGAACGGAGCGGAAAGCAAGCTTCGCGGCCGTAAACTCAACATGCGCTGCCACTACCCAGGCTGCAAGAACAGGTCGAAGGGTCCGCGATTCAGATTCCTTTGCGAAGAACATCTCAAGCTCCCAAAGAAAGAGCAGGAGTCGGCACTAGCGAAGTGGGCGGGGAAGAACGCCGCAACATAGCGCGCCAGTTCTCGCGCCGGGGCGCGCGAGTCCGCTTCGCTGAGTCGAGCCGGAAGTTGAGGACGCTGATAATCGTCAGCCGATCGAGTGCTTCCTGTTCCGTGAGCGGTGTATCGTGTGCCACCGGATTGCGGAGTGCGCCCATTGCGCCGGCAAAAAAAATTCATCCACGCCACCTGCTCGCCGCGCTCGAACTTGTTCTGCAGCGGATTCAGACGAAGGATAGGTCGATCGACGCTGAAGGCTTGGTTCATCAGTTCGACGCCGTCCACGTCACGCCTCTTCGTCATCTTCTTCACCCGCGAGGCGAGCTTCTTGAACGCTCTCTCTACGGCTTCGTCGTAGTGCCTCTGCCGGAAAAGGCGACCGGCAGCCTCCACGACCAGGTGATGAATTTGGCGGCAGACCAACTGGTCGTGATGCGTCGCTGGTATGGCCGCCTCTTCTTCGTCGTCGTAGAGCTGCTCGGATGCAAGGTTTGCGTCGCTTTGCTCCTTTACCTTACGTTTCCGCAGAAAGGTCTTCAGATTGGCCACTCCCTCCATCTTGAGGATAGCGTCGTCGATCGCAGCCACCCAGGAGGAGGCGCCTTGAGGAATGACGTGGACGCCGGTCCAACCCTCAAGCTCGAAGAGATCTTTCAGTCGGAGAACCTCCGCGACGGGAGCGCCGAGCCTCGTCGCCAGGTCCTCTGCTTTCATCGGCTCCGACCCCTCCGTCCGCGTGAAGTGGTCCAGGAGAACGGGGAACGTGCGCGCCATTAATCGCGCTCTTCGCCTGATCGTGTGAACGTCACTCGAAGCTGAGCTTTCCGCAGCAGTGGAAGATGGCGAGGATGAGGTTGGCCCTGTTGCGGTAGCCGCGGGCGCGGTGGCTGAGGCCGCGGATGCGGCTGTTGTTGCCCTCCAAGGCGCCGTTGCTGAGCGGCCAGGTGGCGTAGCTCAGGACGCCCTCGAAGTGCTCCCAGAGCATCTTGGCGAAGCGGTGCAGCGGCTCGAGGCGGCTCCAGCGGAGGGCGGCGGTCCAGTCGGCGAGAAAGCGTTCGGCGCCGCCGCGGCTGCGGTAGCTCCACAGCTGGGCGAAGTCCTCTTTGAGCAGGTACGCCTTGGCGAGGCGCCGGTTGAGGCGGAGCAACTCGTCGAGCGGACGGCGGTGGCGCCAGTGGAGGCGACTGCGGCGCTTGAGCAGAAGCCACTTCTTCCCGCGCACCAGCTCGCGCATCCGGCCTCCCTGGCGCCAGAACTCACGCTTGCGCACCTCGTTGACCGCCTCGGTGAGGTGCCGCTCGATGTGGAAGCGGTCGAAGACCAGCGCCGCCTGCGCCGCGTGCTCCTTCACCGAGGCGATGTAGCCTTGCGCCATGTCGAGCGTGACCACCTCGATGCGCCGGGCGCGCCTCGGGCCGAGCTCGGCGAAGAAGCGATCCAAGGTCTCCCGTTCGCGGCCCTCGCCGACCCAGACCACCTCCGAGCGCTCGTGGTCGTAGACGATGGTCAGGTACTTCGACTGGCCCCGCCCGTAGCTGACCTCGTCGACGCCGATGCGCCGCAGCCGCCACCTCTTGGGTGCGAGCGCCTCGGTGACCAGCCGCTTGACGATGCCGTAGACCGCTTTCCAACCGAGCCGGAAGTGGCGCGAGACCGCGAGCAGCGAGGCGTTGCGGGCCATCTCCACGATCCCCGCTCGAGCGCCTTGGCGTAGCGCGAGCCTGGCTGGGCCCAGGGCACCGCCTCGACTCGGATCCCGCACTGCCGGCAATCCACCCGCCGCAACCTGGCCGTGAGCACCGTGCGCACCCCGAAGGCGTCCTGGGCGCGCCAGCGGCGCTCCCCGACGTGATCGTGATGGCGCCGCCGGGCTGCTCCGCAGGACGAGCACAGAGCGCTCCGCCGGCTCGGCTCCAGCCGGACCCGCAGCTCCCGCCCCTCCTCTCGGAACTCCACGTCCACCACGCTCCAGCCTTGCAAGGGGAGCACGGCCTCCAGCAAACTGGAGACCTGCATCCGTCATCCTCGTAGGTATCGACCTCGACAAGCCGAGCCTACACGATGGGGGGCGGATGCAGACCCCTCCCTCGGCCAGCCCAACCCGGTTTCAACAGGGCAGAGCGCCTCGCCTCAAGCGATCACACGAAAGGGCGAAGAACCATTAATCGGGGTTCGGCCTGGGGCGCCGCTATCAGAATTCCGTCCAATCGCAATTGCAGGCGGGAACTATGGAGGTGCTCGTCGATGGTCGAGAAGTGAGACATGAGGATGTTCGTTGGAAGCGACTGAAGTGCAGAGAGCACGTCGCCCTTCGAATGTAGTTCGATCACGACGTCGACCATCTTCGGCCATTCCCCCTGCTCCTGCCATCTTCGATGAATCGTGTGCACGACGGTCTTCTGAAAGCGCGTCAACCCCTCGAATGGGACTGCCGCGTGAAAGCGGGCGAGTCGCTGCCACACATCCGCGGCGTTCTTCACCGCCTCATAGCTCAGAATGCGCAAATCACCGTAGAGCTGGTAGTCGTCGGGCTTGGCCGGGTTGTAGCCGCTCGATGACCCGCCAACCCAGTAGTTCTGGAAGTAGTGAGCGAGGCGTTCCATCGCTCGGGTGCTCGTCGGTCCGATGGCCCTGAGAAGGTCGTTGTAGCCGACGCGCGCACCTTGGTACGGGCTTTCCAGCCTTCGCTTGACTGCAAGCCGTATGAGGGCGAGAAACGGCTCGACAACCTTGGTCCTCAAGGTCGTTCTCTCCAGCGCGACCGGTGACAGACGGATCCTTTGATTGTTGCTGGAGTCCACCGTATCCCAGAAATCGTGGGGTAGGCTCCTTAGGATTGCCTCGAACTCGGCCTTTCTCTTCCTGGCTCTGAGGACGAGGTGGGTACGGCGCGGCCATTCATCGGTCTGATCCCACTCGGTGGCAGCATACTCGATGAACTCTTGCTGTTCCTGGGTCAATCTCTTACTCCGCGGCCTGGCCACGAGAGTGCCTCCTAGGAAATGCCCGTTCACTCTATCTCGAACGTCCGACAGGCCCGGGTGCTATGGGCACAGGGCGCGTGCGCAGGACCTTCAACGGCCTTGACGCCTAGAATACTATTGGCAATACTGACGTGTCATGGCGATGAGTACGCGCATCTCCCATGGCCTGCCGAAGGTGAACGGGCTCGAGCGGCCGTGCCTCGTGCAGATCTATGGTCCCAGCCTCGGCCGCACTGTGGTCCTGCAGGGCCCCATTACGACGCTGGGCCGCGCTGCGGAGTGCGACCTGGTTCTGGAGCTCGACAACGTCTCGCGGCAGCACTGCGCAATTCATGCTCGCGAGGACGGGCACTTTGTCCGCGACGCCGGCTCTACGAACGGGACCTTCGTGAACGACAAGGACCTGGACGGTGAACGGCTGCTTCGCGCTGGCGACCTCCTGCGGCTCGGGTCCGTCGTCTTCAAGTTCGTCATGGCCGACCAGAGCGGTGGGGTAGAGGTCCAGTACCACGAGACTATCTATCGGCTCACGATCACGGATGGTCTCACCCAGCTCTACAACAAGCGCTACCTTTTGGAGTTCCTCGAGAGGGAGATGGCCCGTGGGATAAGGCACCGAAGACCCTTGTCCGTTCTCCTGCTGGACATCGATCATTTCAAGCAGGTGAATGACAGGCACGGCCATCTTGGCGGAGACTTCGTTCTGCGCGAGCTCGCTGCCGTCCTACGTGCGAGGACCAGACGCGAGGAGTGCTTGGCGCGCTACGGCGGCGAAGAGCTGTGCTTTGTTTTCCCGGAGGCGGCCCGGGACGATGCCTTGCGCCGCGGCGACGAACTCCGGAGGGTCTGCGAGAGTCACTCGTTCGTCTACGACGGTGCACGGATTCCAGTCACCTTCAGCGCCGGCGTGGCCGAGATGGCGACGCATAGCGTGCCGCTGGAGCTACTGAAGGCTGCTGACGAGCGGCTCTACGAGGCGAAGGGCAATGGACGAAACCGTGTCTGCTAGGGGAAGACTATGAAGCTTTCGGACGGCTCAGCTCGAGGCCTCGGTGCCCTGGTCGGCGTCGTCGCATTCGTTGTGGCGATGAACGTGTACATCCTTGTGCCGATCCAGCACTCCTTCCGGACAGCGTGGGCTCCGTACATGCTCTCGTGGCTCGTGTACAGGATCGTGTGGGCGAGGCTTTCCGTGCTCCAACGGTGCCCAGGTGGTTGCGGCGCCCGGATTTACTACCGCCTCGAGTCATGCCCTCACTGCCTGACGCCTTTGCCGTCGCGGGAGAAGGATCCAGGCCCGAAGGCGTTCCATGACGAGTTCCGGGCGGCGAAATTGGCGCGCACAGAGCGTGGATGAGACGTGCCTTCTGCTTCTGAAGTTGCTACGAGGGACCATGCCCAAGACTCCGACGACTGAACGCGAGACTGCCACCTTCCGGCTGCCGGCCGCGCTTCTCGAGCGCGCACGAAGCGATGGCGCGCAGCGGGGACTCGCCTACGTGCGATCGGTCGAGGAGGCTCTCGAAGTCTACTTCTTTGCGAGGCTGCCCCCGCCTATGGCCGAGACACTCGAGCAGGACATCAAGGACCAGAAGGTCTCGCGTGAGAACTACTTCTACTCGCTGCTCGATGCCCGCTACCGCCAGATCCTGGCGAAAGAGCCCGGTAAGGCCGCGCAAGCCAAGAAGAAGTAGCGTGCCGTACTGATAGACATACGTATGTATTGACACGCTGGCTGGCCTCCTGCTAGATCGGCGGCCATGTTGTTCGCTTCGTATCCGCTGGCATGGACCGGCAACCCGCTCGGTCCGCGACCCTCTTCCCGACACTTCTGGATCAGCAAAGGAGCACGTATGACCAGTCACAGTTCCACTGCTGCCCGGGCACAAGCTCTCGGGCAACTCGCCTTCCTCGCGATCTTTGTCGGCGTCGCGCTCTTCCATCCTGCGCTCGCGGACTACCTCGGCAAGCCCATCATCGATTGGGCGGCGCGGTGGCTCGTCATCCCTGGCGGGATCATCTCGCTCGTCATTGCCGGCTTCTGCGCCATCTGGCGGCCCGACTACATGATGAGGGGCATCTACTCGTTCATCGTCTGCCTCGCCTTGCTCTTCGTCATCAAGTCCGCCGACTTCCTCGTGAACCTGCTGCAGCAGGAACTGGGCTGAG
>WNFC01015100.1_pt1 | contig 10870 bp, 9 predicted proteins | sample 5400541 | NCBI WGS metagenome assembly WNFC01 (sample SAMN13153342, study PRJNA577476) | soil metagenome | isolation source: 120 cm saprolite under Douglas fir tree site 2 hole 2 replicate 1 | place: USA:California | collected 2015-04-18
ACCTGCCCTTGCTGGCCGGCAAGGGCGCACTACCGCGTAACGTAACCCTGACGACGTCCCGTTCCGCCGACCAGACGAACGGCTTGGCTTCAGGAACGAGGCGGGTTTCGTCGTTGACCTGCCGAACGCCCGGCACGGCTTTCACCGCGGCCACCGCGCTGCGACGACCATCCTCCGAGAACGCGTCCGCGGCAAAGGTGACATCGCGGCCGGCGACCGCGATTCTCGTCTTGTCGAGCACGGTATCCTTAAGCGCCGATGTGGAGCGGGCGGCCAGGTCGGACTCCAGGGGCGCGGTGCTCGTCCAGGCCGCGATAGCCCAAAAGACGACCAGTGGAATCACGCCCGGCCACCATTTGCTACTCCACCTGAAAAGTCCGTGCATTCGATGTCCCGCGGGTCTGGAACAGAGAGAAAACAAACCCTTGCGAGGCTGTCAAACTGGAAATAACACGGAATAGTCCGCTCAGCGGACAGCCATTCGAATAGCTGTTTCTTCAGCGGTTTCCCGCTAGTTTCGGAGCAGCATCCCCCCGATCACCATCGGCGCGATGTGGAACGGTTTCCGTCGCGTCGACGCGGCTTGATTCATTTGCGTCGTCCCTGCGAACGCAGGGGACCCATAACCACCGGCGCCAATCGTAGCGGAAGGTCGCACCTCCATCACCCAAACGCGAAGCCGCGGCGTATGGGTCCCTGCATTCGCAGGGACGACCAAACGGGTGTTCCTTGACTAGTCAAACCCCCGCGCCCAAAAGCATCGGCAAAACCTGAGGGAGAGAAACATATGTTCAAGGATCTGTTTTCGCTAAAAGGCCGCGTCGCGCTGGTGACCGGCGGATCACGTGGCATCGGCAAGATGATAGCGGCCGGATTTCTCGCCCAAGGCGCGGCGAAGGTCTATATCACCGCGCGCAAGGCCGGACCGTGCGAGGCGACCGCGAAAGAACTGACGGCCAAATATGGCGGTGAATGCATCGCGCTGCCGATCGATATTTCCACCATGGCTGGTATCGAGATGCTGGCGACCGAGATCAGGAAGCACGAACTGAGGCTGGATATTCTGGTCAACAACGCGGGAGCCGCATGGGGCGCCGATTTCGACGAGTTTCCGGAGAGCGGCTGGGACAAGGTGATGAACCTCAACCTCAAGACGCCGTTCTTTCTGACCAAGGCGCTGGCCGCGCCGTTGCGCGCCGCCGCGACCGCTACGAGGCCCGCCAAGGTCATCAACATCGCCTCGATCGACGGCATCTTCGTCAACCCGATGGAGACCTATTCCTATGCCGCGAGCAAATCGGGCCTGATTCATTTGACCCGCCGGATGGCCGTGAAACTGATCCGCGACCACATCGTGGTGTCGGCGATCGCGCCGGGACCGTTCCAGTCCGACATGAACAAGGCGGCGCGCGACAACGCCGATGAGGTGTCGAAGCGCGTGCCGTCCGGGCGCATCGGCACCGACGAGGACATGGCGGGGGCCGCGATCTATCTCGCCTCACGCGCCGGAGATTACGTGGTCGGCGCCACCATCGCGGTCGATGGCGGCATTGTTTACGCCAATGCGGGGATCAAGGGAGACGACGGGGATTAGCGGGTGATCCCGCAAACGCTACGGCAGTGAAGGTACGCTCCCCCGCCCCGCCCTTGCGGGGAGAGGGTTGGGGTGAGGGGCCGCTGCCAGCCGCGGATTCATTGGCGCCTGGTGAGGGCGGTACCCCCTCACCCGGATCGCATCTCTGATGCGATCCGACCTCTCCCCGCAAGCGGCTATCGCATTCACACATCTTTTGCCCGCAGGTGTGCATCGGTGAAAAAATGGAGTCATTTCAACGATCGGTTAGCAACCTACATCGAGGCGTTTGCGAAACCGGGGGTCATCTAAGTCCCTGTATCTGAGTCGGTTTTCGAGATGTGTGAATCTGATAGCCGCAAGCGGGGAGAGGTGAGTCGGACTCGTGCGCCGATTCAACTCAACGTCATCGGGCTCTAAAAGGCTGATCTGAAAATTCCGCTGGGAAAATCGAAGTGTGCCACGTTTCATCCTTGATAGGCGCGGATTGCTCTAATCGGTCGGTGCAGCCTGTGGCGGAGGGAGAGGAACTGGGTTCGAACCTTCTCCACGTGAGCCGGCGTAGTGGAACGCAGCACATCGTGCGCCGCCTAATACTCCCTTTAAAAGGGGGACACCATGCTTCAGCCAACTAGGCTGTCGAAACGTAGGACCCGGCCATAACGACCTCCGCAGCAGACCCGCGATTTTCTTCGTCGAGTTGGGCAATGCGGCGATCAATCTCGCCGATTACATTTTTCGAGAACGGCCCGAGGTGCATGTACAGCGCCATCAGCATTACGATGTAACGCAGAGCATTTGGATTGGTCTTGGCCACCTCAACGAACGCGCAGAGCTCGCATGATCCTGTGTACGCCCTCTATGCTGCCAAGCCTCTTGCGGATGTCGCCGTCCGGCAAATCGTGGCGGCGGTCGGAGCGGTCGAGCATGACGGCGAGTCGTGACAGCCGTCCTGCATATGCCAGAGGATTAAACACATGCTCGAGTACGGCTTTGTAATCCACAAGGATATCACGAAGCGGACGCTTGGTGTCGAAATTGCAGCCGAGGGTGCATTGGTCGCCCGCCTGCTCAACTTTCATGAGGTCATAGCCTTCGTGCAGGCGGCCTTCCGTTGCAAGCCGCCGCGTCAGCTGTGTCCCAGGTAGTGCGTATAGTAGTCCGACCATGCAGACTGGAATGTTTGTCTCCTCGATGAAGTCGATCATTGCCTGTCCCATCGAGACCTTCTCGGTGTCGAACCCCACGATGAAGCCGGCAGTCACGAACATACCGTAGCCGTAAATCTTATGGATGCACTCAGCGATGTTGCGCCTCGTGTTCTGCTTCTTTTTCATGTGCACGAGCGTCTCTGGGTCTGGGCTCTCGATGCCGACGAAAATTCCGAAAAAATTCGCATCCTTCATCGCTTGCAATAGATTGTCGTCATCCGCAATATTGACCGAGGCTTCGGTCGAGAACTCGAACGGATAGTCGCGTTCTTCCAACCATGCTTTAAGCCGTGGCAGAAGGGTGCGGAGATTCTTCTTGTTGCCAATGAAATTGTCGTCAACAAAATCGACATGCCCGCGATAACCGTGATCATAGAGCGCTTGCAGTTCGACCAGAATTTGGTCGTTGGTCTTGGTACGCGGCACGCGGCCATATAGCTCGATGATGTCGCAGAACTCACAGGTGAACGGGCAGCCGCGCGAATATTGCACGCCGATGAAGAGATAATGATCGAATTTGATCAGATCGTAACGCGGCATCGGGCTTTGCGTGACGTCGATCTTGAATTTCTCGGCGATGAACACGCCCTTGCGCTCGCCCCTCATCCAAGCGGAGATAAAATGTGAAATGATTTCCTCGGCCTCCCCGATCACCTGAAAGTCCGCACCCGAGTAAAGATGTGGGCTTGACGAGACGTCAGGCCCGCCGACACAGACCGGCTTGCCGTGCCGATGGACAAGATCAATCAGGTAAATGAAGTCAGGCTGCTGGTTGAGCATACCCCCGATCATCACGAGATCGGCCCAGTCGAGGTCCGCATCGGTTAAAGGCTCGGTGTTACGGTCTACGAGCCGGATGTCCCAATCGTTCGGCAGCATGGCGGCGACCGTGATCAGGCCGAGCGGGGCTGCTGGATATTTCGCGCCAACCAGTTCGCAGGCTTCCGTATAGTTCCAGAACGAGTTCGGAACGAACTTCGGGTAGACCATTAGGACGCGGCAGGTGATTGCCATGTGAGTTTCGTTCCCAGAGGTGACCGCCACAGTGCCACGCAGCCCTTCGGGACTCAAGCAATAAGCGGGCATCGGCGGGTTTGTATCGAAGATGAAGATGGCGATATTCACCGACGGTATCCGTACCTAGGCGCGCATCGCCACGTTCCAATCAATTTGGAAACCCGCAGCCTCAAGTTCTTTTCCTAAGCTGGTCTTCCAGCCGCCATTTTCGTCGAACTCGGTGTACACCACGCCACCGAAATCGGATGGCACTTCGACGTTTCCTCGTTTCAATGCGCACACGCGCGACCGTGTTAAGCGTCCAATGAAGTATCCCGGCTCTAGGATAACGTTCTGGCGGGATCGGGGTTTCAGTTCGGTCTCGTTGGCCCCACCGACGTCGTCTGGTGTTAGAAGCACCACCGCGAAGCCAACCTCGCCATGGTCCTCGATTTTCTCGATAATCGTTCGCCCGCGGCTAGCCTGTTCGTGAAGAATTATAGCCTCAAACCCCAATTTCTCCAGATACCGCGCCACAGCCTCTCGCGCGCCGTCGTCGTGACCATGGACCACAAAGACTTTCCGTGCGGCTGGCCCACTGCGAACAGGCAACAATGCTGGCTCCACAACGCCCGTCTCGCGTTTAAGGTAGTCAATATAGTCTCGGGTGAAGGGCACGATGACTTGTCGTGCCAAATTCTGAAGGTTCGAGGTGATATTGTTGCCGGAATAGTAAAAGGTGTGGGCGAAGTTAAGCGCCTCATCCGGATTGTCAGCAAAACGGTCAATGAGAAGAACGACGGTGCCCAATTCCTTTTCGTGCTCGGAGGGCCATTCCAACTTCGCGCTCCCGATCATGCCTCCCTGGGTGTCTTCTCCGGCCTTAAGCCAGCCTTCAAGATCGATGTCCTTAATCAACCTCGCCGTCGCCGGCTCTAGTTCAGGGCTATGCAGTAGCCGCGACAGTTTCTTTAAGTGCTTGCCAAACGACTGATATTCGGAGTTCCTCAGGTCGCTGACCACGTTTTCGATTTGACGCAATGTTGTCGGGTCAATGTTTGTTGACGCCATGGACGTTGCCCCTCTCTTCAATCGCTGCGCGGATGCACGGTCTAGCAATTCAGTGCGGTACTGTTTTTTTATGCCCTCGACGAACTGCTCGACGATTGCGTTGCCGCGGAAGGAGGCCACTTTAGCGTCTATAGCAGCCTCAACATCCGCGATGGCCAAATCCACACTGCTGGGATCGTTTGGGTCGAACTTGACGGTCGTCAGCTGGCCTCTGAGTGCCTCAAGAGCTTGCGAGGCTTGCCCCAGATCGCGCTGTAAGTCACCCAGACCAGTTATCTTGATTGCCATTATCTTCTCTCCCGAAGCGGAAGAAATATACGGCCTATGCGATCGGAACGGTACGCCCCTTAGATTGCTCTTGGGGCTGGTCTCCGGTCTTTAACGTTCGGGAGGATCGGGGGCCATGTTCAACCCCGACGATGCGCAAAACAAACCACAGATCGATATTTTTAAAGAGTCGGCCGACAATCTCCACCTCGACTATCGCGTTTACGAGGTCCGCGAAGCTGGTGATATCGACGCTGCCTTCGTAAGGCTGGGGCCGGACAAGATTCAAGCGATCTTCGTTCCATGATCACCAACTTTCAACAACAACCGAAAGCGCATTGCAGAGAAAACTGCTATCGCACTGAGCGCGTCGGCCTGAGCCGTCTGAAGAGCTTGTCTAAGCAGTCGCGAACGCGCTGCATTCCGTCGGCCGTATCGTCTCATGCAGACGTGGGGGAAGCTGTGAGGGCCTTCGTGACGGTGCGGGCGATAATTGCAGCATCTTCGCCAACGCCGAATAATAGCGACGAGCGTCGCTTGCGCAGGAAGTGGACCCCGCAGAAATACAGGCCTGGTACGGCGGTCGCCAACGCGTCGTCGGCGATGGGGAATCCACGCTCGTCGAATACCGGAAACTTCACCCAGCCGCCGTAGTCCGGCCGGAAGCCGGAGGTGAAAACGACAGCCCCAAACCCGTCGAGGTCGACCTCGCTCGCGGCCTTGGCCTCGAACGGCGGTGGCTCAGACATCTCGGGCACGGCGTCACCGAGGGTGTCCCGCAACAGCCGTCGGATGTCGAGGTACCGGGCGTCGCCGAAGGCGACCGAGTCCGCCAGGTCATTGGCGAACTGGATACGGCCGTTCGACACCGCGGCGAGCCGCCCCACCAGCTGCACCCCCAGATCCCGCAGCACGCGGTAGTGCAAGTCGTGGCCACCTCTGGCACCGGTAGTCTGCAGGTTGGCGACGAGCCGCGCGCCTTGCGCGGGCAGCGGCTGGTCGAAGAAGGTCGTCCGGTTCAGCCACGTGACGATGTCCTTGTCGCCGAGCCGCCGAGGGAGCCACGGTGCTCTGCCACAGGACAGGACGACGTCCCGCCCGCTTAGATGGAGTTCCTCGGCGAGTTGCACGCCAGTCTGCCCCGAGCCGACGATGAGCACCTTGCCGTCGGGAAGCGCAGATGGGTTGCGGTACTGCGTCGAGTCGAGGCCGGCAACGTCCGACGGGAAGCCAGCAGCGATCGCTGGGCGATGCGGCCGCTGGTAGGCGCCGCTGCAGATCACGACGGTGTCGGTCTCGATCGGCCCTTCGCTGGTATCCAGCCGGAAGCGCTTGGACCGGCCGGCGTCGAGGCTGTGCACGGAGATGCCCTCGCGGATCGTCCCAGCATGGTTGGCGCCGTAGTCTTCAAGGTAGGACACGATCTCGTCGCGGGGCACGTGACCCTCCGGATCGCGCCCCGCGTACGGGCTGCCTGGAAGGTCCAAGGTCCAGTTCGGCGTCACAAGCGTGAAGCTGTCCCACCGATCACGCCATGCCTGGCCCACGCGGTGCCGCTCAAGCACGACGTGCTCCACGCCGAGCAGACGCAGCTCGCTGCTGACGGATAAACCCGCCGAGCCCGCTCCGACAACGACCACCGTCATGACCCGGCACCTCCACGGACGCGTCCCTGAGTTCATCCCTGATAGAGCGCACGGAAGGTCGGAAAGGCACCATCATTGCGAAGAGAACCGTACTAGAAAAGTGTCATTCTGAGAATCCGCCGCGTTAGTCGCTAGAATCGGGAGCAATTCGCGCTCTCAGTTTGGATTCGCGCGGATGGAGACGCTAACCGTCGGGAATGTCGCGCAAATTGACGACATTCCAATTATCTCTGCAATATCCATGACTTGCTGGCGGAGAGAGTGGGATTCGAACCCACGGTACAGTTTCCCGCACACACGCTTTCCAAGCGTGCGCCTTAAGCCACTCGGCCATCTCTCCGGATGCCACTCTCTTGAAGGGCCATGGCGACTTTTGCAAGGGAGCGCGGCTGCGATCGCGGAAATTTACGTAATCAATTGAATAAGCTTGATAATTTTACATCTCGGCCGGCGCCGGCTTTGCGCTTCCGGGTGCTTGAACCGGAAACCGATAAAAGACGACGATTGAATAGTGCGGCGATTCAACCAGCGGAGGGCGACATGACCATCGATCGGGCGCTGCTGTTCTCGATTCTGATGGCCGCCATCGCCACGAGCGGCGCTACGCCCGCGCTGGCGCAAGCCTGCACCCGCGAGGCGACGCCGTGACTTGCGATGACGGAAGGCGAGGTCTGCTGTCGGGCGACGGGATCATCTGGCCCGACGGCACCCGATCGAGCCTGTCGCCGCATCCGAGCGTCATCATCGGCAATAAATCGTCGGTGCGAGTGGGACCGGGCGTATTCGTCGGCCAGGGCAAGGGCGTTGTGCCGCTGGACGATCCGAACGCGCCGAACAAGACGCGCTGCGCGGTTCTCGATGGCGCGTCGTACTGCTATTAGTGCCGCTGGTTTGTACTAGTGATACCGCGTTCCGGTATTGACCGAGCGAAGCGGCCATGGTGTCGGCGGTTCAGCGATCGGCTTGTCGATCTGGGTTTCCTGCAACGCGTCGACGAAATCGGCAAACCATTGCTGGATGGTGCCGGCGCGAAGTTTCGCCATCATCGCTTCCCAGCGCATGCGCCGCTCGGTCAAAGCCATCGAGAGCGCGGTCGCGATGGTCCGCGCCATGCCGTCGATATCGTTTGGATTCACCAGTAGCGCCGTATCCAGCTCATCCGCCGCGCCGGCGAATTTCGACAATACCAGCACGCCGGGATCGGCGGGGTTCTGTGCCGCGACATATTCCTTGGCGACCAGATTCATGCCGTCATGCAGCGGCGTCACGACGCCGACCTGGGCGGTGCGATAGAGGCCCGCCAGCACGGTCTGGCTAAAACCCTTGTTGAGATAGCGGATCGGGGTCCAGTCGACTTCGCCGTGGCGGCCATTGACGTCGCTCACGAGCTTTGCGAGTTCGTTTTGCAGGTTGCCATAGGCCTCGATCCCGCCCCGCGACGGGGTCGCGATCTGCAGCAGCGACACCGTGCGCGCCAGCGACGGCTGCAGGGTCCACATCAGGTCGAAGGCATTGATGCGGTTGATCAGCCCCTTGGAATAGTCCAGCCGGTCGACACCGATCGCCAGCTTCTCGCCGTTCAGGCTTCGCCGCAACCGCGAGACGTCGGGATGGGAGATGGCCTTGGCGGCCTGCAGGGCGAATTTTTCGACGTCGACGCCGATCGGAAATACCGCCATGCGCGTTCTGCCATGACGCGACGTTGCGGCGCCGTTTTCGACCTCGAGACCAATATCCGCCGAGAGATAGCCGAGGAAGTTTTCGCAATCGTCCCGGGTCTGGAATCCGATCAGATCGTAGGCCAGCATTGCCTCGATCAATTCGCGATGGTGCGGCACGCCCTCGATGATGCCGCGCGCGGGCCAGGGTGTATGCAGGAAGAACCCGACCGGCCCGGTGACGCCGAGATCGCGCAGTTCCGCGCCGAGCGCCAGGAAATGATAATCCTGAATCCAGAATGCAGTCTCCGGCTTTTCAAACCGCAGCAGCGCCCGCGCTATGAAGGCGTTCACTTCGCGATAGGACAGATAGTCTTCCTGGGTGGCGCGGATCAGATCGGCGCGGGAATGCAGCGCTGGCCACAAGGCCGAATTGGCAAAACCCTCGTAATATCCGCCGTAATGCGCGGCCGGCAAATCCAGCATGGCCAGCGCGCCTGCGCCGAGCGCTTCAATTTCGGCGAACGGTTCCTTTTGGACGCCGTCGCGGACCCGGCCACTCGAACCCACCCAAATCGCGCCGGATCTCTCCACCACCGGCAGCAAGGCAGCCGCAAGTCCCCCCGTCATGGGTTCGTTCACCGTGCCGCGCGCTACGCGATTTGAAACCACGACGAGGTTCACAGGGTCCCTCCTGTTCTAACGCTCGCGCATTTAACGGATATTCATCAATATGGTTCCCGGTCACCCTTTCAACGAAATGAAACCAAATTCGGGCGCCTCCGGGGCTGGAACCCGGCTCGTCCATTTTAAAAATTTTGCAATTATCCGCCGGATGCAACCGAAATCGCCTGCGATTCGCCATTTGCGCGAAAGGTCATCCAGCTTTGATCATCGTCCCGCCGCAGCTTCGTCATCAAGCAGATGGGCGAGCCACTCCCGCACGTCGCGGGGTTCGTCGAAATGGTCGGCCACGCCCTTGGCGCGCCGGCCCACCGAAAACGCGAGACCGCCCAAATCGGGCATGATCCCGAATACCGCTTCGTCGGTGACATCGTCGCCGATAAAAATCGGACGGCGGCCCTTGAAAGGTTCGTGGGTCATCAGTTCGAGGACACCCGTCGCCTTGTTGAAGCCGGAGTGCTTGATTTCGCAGACGCATTTTCCGGGCAGCACCTCGATCGGCGCGTTCGGCAGATCGGCCCTGATCAGCGACACCGCCTCGTAGATCGCCTTCTCCGCATGCGGCGCCAGCCGGTAGTGCAGCGCCAGCGAATAGCCCTTGTCCTCCAGCAGGATGCCGGGGCTGAGCTTGGCAATGGCGGCCAGCCGCCGCTTCAATTCCTTGTCCATCGGCGGGGCATGGGTGGCAACGGCTTCGCTGTCCGCCGAGATTCGCATTTCCGCTCCGTGGCCTCCGACCGCCGGGAATTGTTCGGGGGCAAAAATCAGATCGATATCGTTCAGCGAGCGTCCGCTGACGAGGGCGAGCGCGCCGGAGGTCCGCATCAGCAGGCGGCCGAGGGTTTTTGACAGGCCCGGCGGCACCCACACCTCGCGCGGCGTCGGCGCCAGATCGAGCAGCGTGCCGTCGATGTCGAGCAAGATGGCGCTTTGGTCCAACCGCCGCGCAAGGTCGCGCGCCGCCGGATCCGCGGTCCGCGACGGCCTCTCCGGCGATGGAGTGTCGTCCTGCAATGGCATGTCGGCCAGGTTCTGATTCATTTCATTTCCCGATTCATCTCATTCTACTCCACAAAGGCCAGCGGCCGTGCAACTGATTCCAGCGCCCGGCGCTCGGCTGCGATGGCGTAACGCCAGGCGATGACCGCCGCCGCAATCATCAGTCCCGACCCCAGAAGATAGCCCGCGAAAACGCTGCTGCGCGATCCGGTATCGATCAACGCCCCGAACAGAGCGGGGCCGGCGACGCCGCCAATTCCGGTTCCGACCGCGTAGAACAGCGCAATCGCCAGCGCACGGACCTCCAGCGGAAAGTTCTCGCTGACGGTGAGATATGCCGCGCTCGCTGCTGGGGAAGCGAAAAAAAAGATTACCATCCATGCAATAGTCTGGGTCTGCGCGCTCAACACCCCGATCGCAAACAGATAGCCCGACAGCGCAAGCAGAGCGCCCGACACCCCATAGGTGAGCGTGATCATCGCGCGGCGTCCCAGCGTATCGAACAGCCGGCCAAGCAACAGCGGCCCAAGGAAATTGCCGGCCGCGAAGGGCAAAATGTACCATCCGATCTGGCTTGCTGCGATCCCGTAGAAATCGGTCAGGACAAGGGCAAAGGTGAAGAAGATCGCGTTGTAGAAAAACGCTTGCGCAATCATCAACGCCAATCCGACCAGCGAGCGCTGGCGATAGGTGTAGAACAGCGTGCGTGCCACTTCGCGCAGGGGGGTATGGTCGCGCATCTTCAGTTTGATCTTCGGCCATGCA
>WNFC01024878.1_pt1 | contig 10870 bp, 7 predicted proteins | sample 5400541 | NCBI WGS metagenome assembly WNFC01 (sample SAMN13153342, study PRJNA577476) | soil metagenome | isolation source: 120 cm saprolite under Douglas fir tree site 2 hole 2 replicate 1 | place: USA:California | collected 2015-04-18
TGACCCGAGGAAATCGGCAGAGGAAATCTCCAAGTTTTCGCAGAGAGATGCGACGCGCTATCCCGAGTTCCAGCAGTCACTGGAAAAAATGGGCAAGGTAATCGGCGAAGTGCTGGCGCTCGCTCCACCCAATATTGATGACCCCAGCAAAGCCGACTTGTGGGGCATGCTCCAAACTGGGCGCGCCGTCCGCAAGCTGGGCAAGAAAGATATGTATCGCCTGCTGCGGTGGGGGCCGATGGCGGTGGCCGACCTGGTCGCAGAATATTTCGAGACGGAACTGCTACGCGCGACGATCGCAGCACGAGGCATATTCGGTACATTTTTCGGACCTTGGTCTGCGGGCACCAGTCTGGTGCTGCTTATTCGCGCTGCCGGTGATACGCATCCGGCGGGCTCGGCACACTTTGCCGTGGGCGGCATGGGATCAGTAACGGAAGCCATGACTTCCGCCGCCAAAGCTGCGGGCGCCGAAATTCGCAGCAACGTGGAGGTCATTGAAGTCCGCGTCAAGGATGGCGTAGCTGGCAGCGTGGTACTTTCGACAGGGGAGGAGATCAGCGCCAAGGCGGTCGTCTCTAACGCCGATCCAAAGCGCACTTTGCTAAGGCTTGTCGATCCCACGCATCTTTCTCCCGATTTCGTCCAAAAATTGCAGCACTACCGGATGCCGGGGACCGTCGCAAAAATCAACCTCGCACTTTCAGCTCTGCCCAATTTCACCGCGCTCCAATCCGCAGACAATGGCAATGCTTTGAGCGGGCGCATCCACATCGGACATGAAATCGATTATCTCGAGCGCGCCTTTGATGAATCTAAGTACGGAAAGTTTTCGCGCCAGCCGTATCTGGAAATTGCAATTCCGTCGGTGAGCGATCCTTCACTGGCTCTCGACGGCCAGCACGTGATGTCGATCTATATGCAGTACGCGCCTTACAAGCTCAAGGGCGGCGACTGGGAGAGCCAGCGAAGCGCGCTCGGCGAAACCGTGGTCAAAACTGTCACACAATACGCACCCAATCTGCCGGAGTTGATCCTGAGTCATCAGATCATCACGCCGCAAGATCTTGAAGATACTTATGGACTGACTGGCGGCCACATCTTCCACGGCGAGTTGGCGCTGGATCAGTTCTTTACGATGCGTCCTCTGCTTGATTGGGGACGATATCGCACGCCGCGGGCTTGACCGGCGGCTCTGGCGCCAATGCTGCACGGGAGATATTGAAACATTTGAAAAAGTAGCGCCACATCGGGCCGTCGCCATCTTTGGCCGGTGCGAACCATACTGCAAATCAGCAGCCGAAGGGAGAACGGCATGAAACTCTTCTTTTGCGGTTTCACATTCCTGTGCCTCTTCATGACAACACTCCCCGTCGGAGGACAAGCTGTTCCGACCTTTGTAGGTATTCGCACTTTCCTGGGTGCGCCTCATGTCACGCAATTGGAAGATTTGCATGCAGACTTCGCAGTTCTGGGAGTTCCGTTCGACGAGGGAACCTGGGGACAGCCGGGTGAGCGCTATGGCCCGCGTGATCTGCGCGAGAGCTCCCAGGAGTACAACCACGACCTGACGGAGGGTTTCTACTACATCGACGGCGATCGCACTGTGCTGAAAGGCAAGCATTGGGCCGACGTAGGCGACATCGAAATCTTTCCCACCGTGCCGGCGCAAACGGACGAGAAGATCACGGCGGCGGTCCACACCATTCTTTCGAAGAAGGCTTTTCCCATTGTGCTTGGTGGCGATCACAGCATCACGTTTCCGGTGGTGCGAGCCTACGAAACTCCGTTGACCTTGATCCACTTCGATGCCCATCTGGATACCTGGAATGGCGCGCCGGGAAATCTGGATCATGCCTCGTGGGTGAACCGTGTGGCCAAACTGCCCACAGTGAAAAACATCATCCAGATTGGAATGCGCGGGCTGGCAAACGATCCCGAGGCCGTAGGCAATGCGCGCAAGATACACAGCGTGATCATCACCTCCGAGCAAATCCATCGCAGCGGAGCGAAGTGGGCGCTCTCTCAGGTTCCGGAGAGCGGTGATATTTACATTTCCCTCGACGTGGACGTGATGGATCCAACGCTCGCGCCTGGCACCGGCACACTGGAACCGGACGGGCTCAGCTTCTCAGAAATTCGGGACCTGCTGACCGGTGTCACTTCCAAGGGCCACTTGGTGGGATTCGATGTAGTGGAAGTAAACCCGTATCGTGATCCCAGTGGCCGTACCGCTCAGACCGCCGTGCGCCTCATGATCGATTTGCTGGGGGCAGCCTTCCACTAGAGGCGGTTTTTCTGGCCCACTTACAATGGCAGCTATGAAAAACACCGCCATCCTCCTCGTCTCCTGCCCCGATCGCAAAGGAGTGGTGGCCAGCATTGCGGACTTCATTTACCAGCACAACGGAAATATTCTTCACGCCGACGAGCACGCTGACGAGGGATCAAACCTGTTCCTCATGCGCGTAGAATTCGATCCCACAGATTTCGACATTAATCTCGCGGAGTTCAGGAGACATTTCGTCCCAACCGCCGAAAAATTCGAGATGAAATGGCGCCTTGCGCAATCCAGTCATCGCCACAAGATGGCCATCTTGGTGTCGAGATTCGATCACTGCCTGGTTGATTTACTGTACCGCCACAAAAGTGGCGAGCTGGCATGCGACATTCCGCTCATTATCTCCAATCATCGAGACAATCAGCCCATTGCCGACTTCTACCAGATTCCTTACTTCCTGGTTCCGGTAACAAAAGACAATAAGCGCGAAGCGGAAGAAAAGATCCTCGCGCTACTGAATCAGCACGCTCCCGATTTCATCGTGCTGGCGCGCTACATGCAGATCCTATCCAACGATTTCGTGAATACTTTTCCGCATCGTATTATCAACATCCATCATTCCTTTCTGCCCGCCTTTATCGGCGCTCGACCGTATCACCAGGCGTTCGAGCGCGGCGTAAAGTTGATTGGCGCGACCAGCCACTACGTCACCGAAGTACTTGACGACGGGCCCATTATCGAGCAGGACGTGGTTCGCATCTCTCACCGCGATTCCGTCGATGATTTGCTTCAAAAAGGTCGAGACCTGGAGAAGGTTGTGCTCTCCCGGGCGGTCCGTTGGCACATCGAAAATCGCATCCTGCTCTATGGAAACAAGACTGTCGTTTTCGACTGAAAGGCACGTCCGGAGGGCGATTGGATGCACACTGCAAAACAATTCACACTTGACAGCGCTCAATTACAGTGGGACCATCCACCATTCAACTTTGGTCGCCCTGAACATCCCTCCCAATCGCGATGTGCCTGGCCGGGTCGCCAACTTACAAATATGGAGAAGATGAACACCCATGAATCGAAGACTACTTAATCTCTCAGTCTGCGTTGCATTTCTGGTCTGCGTTTTCGTCTTATCTGCTGCGCGGTCGTTCGCTCAACAGAACGAAGGGGGGCCGGAAATCGTCAATGAAATGCATCACGACACGTCGCTCCCTGTGCGCTTTCTTGCCGCTCAAGGGGTTCACCCAGCAGCAGGCCGGGCCCGCCGCTGATAGGTTCTGCGGCCGAGCAGTCCGCCGCCGAGCAAATGATCCGGCCCTTCGCTATGCCTCGGGTCGCGACTACCAACCTAATGAACTTTGATGGTGTAAGTGATCGCGACGGCGTCGCTCCGCCTGACACCAATGCCTCAGTGGGGGCCACCCAGGTGGTTGAAGTCGTCAATGAGTCTTACCAGGTGTTCAACAAGAGCACGGGGACATCGGTACTTGGCCCAGCCGAGATCAGCAGCATCTGGTCTGGCTTCGGGGGCACATGTGGCAATGCACTTAACAACTTCAGCGACCCAGTAGTGGTCTATGACAAAGCTGCGAATCGTTGGCTCGTGACTGTCCTGGGTTCTGCCGATGGCTTCCTTAGCGGAGTGGAATGTGTTGCGGTTTCAAGCACGTCTGACGCCACTGGTTCTTACCATCGCTATTCCTTCGGTTTCGGCGCGGGCAAATTGAATGACTACCCTAAATTCGGTGTGTGGCCCGACGCTTATTACGCCTCCTATAACATGTTTAGCCCAACCGCCTTCCTCGGAGCTAAAGTGTGCGCTTATAATCGCGCCCACATGCTGGCAGGGCTGAGTGCCAACGCGCACTGCTTTCAGCGCAGCACCAATGACTTCTCCTTTCTGCCCTCGGATATGGACGGCACCTCGCTTGCCTCTGCTGGCGAACCAAACTTTTTCGTCGAACTCTTCACCACAACCACATTGCACCTGTTTAAGTTCCATGTAAACTTCACCACTCCATGGCATACCGGAATCTAGGCACCCACGAAGCCCTTGTGGCGGCACATTCGGTGAAACCCACCAGCGGACCCGTCTCGGCGGTGCGTTGGTATGAGATTCGCAGTCCCAGTGCCACTCCCACAGTGTTCCAACAAGGTACTTTTAGCCTTGCATCGCAGGCTGCGTGGATGCCAAGCATTGGCATGGATAAAGTGGGTGACATTGCCGTGGGCTTCAGCCAGTCCAGCAGTACAACCCATCCTGGAATCGCGTATACCGGACGCATTCCGACCGACCCCGCGGGTGTGATGGAGACAGCTCACACTTTATTTACTGGCGCTGGATCGCAGAACGGCGGGCTCACTCGCTGGGGCGATTACACCAGCATCTCAATCGACCCAGTTGACGATTGCACGTTCTGGTATGCCAACGAGTACATCCCCTCGAACGGCAACTTCAACTGGCACACGCGATTGGCATCCTTCAAGTTCACGGCATGCCACTAAGGTTTGCGTAAGCAATGCTTCAGGGTCAACTCGCTTGAGGCTGTTCCGAGATTCGGAGCAGCCTTTCTTCTTTTCGGGATGTTTTTGATTTCGCCCGGCAGGGTGAAGAGGATGAGCAGCCTCCTTGACTTACTTGGATGTCTCGTAGCGACTCGCTTGTACCCAATATCATGAATTCTAATGGCAGGCGCCGGTCCCGGAATCACGGAATGTCTTCCCCGCTTCCGGAACGAACTCCCAGTCATAGCTGTTCGGGTGCAAAGTCAGTTTCAAAACACCGAACGTATCGGCGTTACGCACTTCACTGTTAGCTACTGGCTGGGCAAAAATCCGGTGATTCTTTCCGCCCGTACCCACAACGAATTGGCGAATGCCGTGTGTGCCGTCGAGACGTCCGTCAGGGTCTTGGGGTGCAAACCTTTCGTAATCGTGATCATGGCCGTTGATCACAATCTCTGCGCCTGCCGCGTAGAGTGCCTGCCATAACGGTTTCATTTTCGGATCATTGCCGTGTTTTGCGCCCGAACTAAACAGGGCTATGTGAAAGTATGCCAGGGTGCAGTTCACAGGATGTTGCGCCAAGTCTTGATGCAACCACTGCCCCTGCGGAGATGCCGCCTCACAGCCTCCGACGGCGGCGCACTCGCTATTCAGGACAATGATGTGCCACGCGCCGAGATCGTAGCTGTAGTAGGCCCTGCTGGGCTCTCCGGCGGCAGTTCCAAAATACCGGGCGTACCCCGATGCGCCATCCTGGTTGTACTCGTGATTGCCCGGCGCAGCCCGTGTACGTTCCTTGAAACGGCCCCAGGTCGGTCCATAGCAGTTGGCGAATTGCTCATCGCTGCCGTCGGGATACGCCAAATCACCCACGGCAAAAACTGTCCCGGGGATGTTATCGATTAACTTCGCAGTCGCTACCGCGCCGCTGAGATCGTCACAACTGGCAATATCACCGGCGCCTACCACCACGGGGTCAGACCCTTTCGTGGCGGAAGACGTTCCTTGTTTTGGACTATCAGGGCTGCTCGGTTTGTTTGGTGGCGCTGAGTTGCAGTTCAAAGCGACGATCAAAGAGCTGACAAGAAGAAGATGTTGCGCCCCATGGTTTCTCAAGCAGCGACCTCTTCGAATGATTCTTCTGGCCATGACCTGCTGAAGCAACGCATGCTCATTGCGGCTCGCGCGACAACGTCCAGCGCAAGCCCAACGATACCGTTCTGCTGTAGTATTCGCGCTGGATCGGAAATTGTTCGCTGCCATTATAGAAACCGAACACTTCATTGTCCAGGTTGAGCATCGAGACAATCGCCTGGAGTCCATGCCCGCGCGGGATCCAATAGCTTACCTGCGCGTCCACCTGGGTGTGGGGATACAGGTAAGTGTCGCCCAGCGGCCCCCGAATTCCGCCCGGTGCTCCGTCCTGGAAGCCGTATGACCAAATATACGCGTCGTTATGGGTCAGACCCATGCGCGCCGATATGCCTTTTTTGTCGTAGGTCACGTCGAGATTCCAATTGTTCGGCGCCTGTCGGATCAGTGGCGGCTCGTCCGTTCGGCCGAAGCCTTCTGGAAAACGAGCGCGCGATGTCGTGTAGCTGTAATTCGCCCTCACTCCCATTCCATTCAGCAGGCCGGGCAGAAATCTGAGTTGCTGTTGCCAGCTCATTTCGATTCCTGTGACGTGGGCATGCGGGCCGTTGATCGGCTGGGTCTGAATAAGTCCGCTGAAGGGTTCCGTGGTGCGGGTTGTGGTCACGGTATAGATCGGGTCTGTCAAATACTTGTAGAACGCCCCCACCTGGATGAGACCAACGGGTTTCAAATAGCGCTCCAGGACGAGATCAAAATTCTGCCCGTGAGTTGGTTTCAAGGCCGGATTACCGGCGGACACAGGCGGATTGGAGGTTGGGTCAAAACAACGAACGGGGCGACGTCGCCAAAGTTGGGCCGCGCAATGCCCATCCCGTAGGCTGCGCGGAGAACCGTATCGGAATTGAATCTATATTGGGCTTGAACACTGGGAAAGACATTCGTATAGCTGTTCTTGCCGGGAAACGGCGAAATGGAAGCAAAATCTCCGTTCGAATCGAGAGTTATAACGTTTCCGAGAAGTGAATCCTGCGTTGCCTCGATCCTAACGCCCGTTTGCAGGCGGAGCTTGCCGAAACTGATGGTGTTCATCAGGTAGCCCGCGTAGATACGTTCGCTGAGATCGAAATCATTAGGTAACGAGCGAACGGCATTAAAACCTCCCGTGAACTGGTTGGGATTGGCATTGAAGAATGCGACCACTTTATTGAAATCCGTGGTGGGGCCAAACGTGTAGCGTCCGAAGTAATAGTTATGGTTTACGAAGGAACTCAAGAAGGAACTCATCGCCAGGTTATCGTTCGGGTTGAATGATTGTTCATTGTCCAGTTCCGTTTTGCGAGCATCCCAGGCTTTAAACCCTACCTCGAACGAAGAATAATGCGAGCCAACGCTGTACGGCTTGTTCAGCGAAATATCTCCCACCACGTCACGTTCGAAGATGCTGTTGTTTTGAAACGAGAGGCGGCTCAACGAGTATGTGGCCGGATCATACAGGTTGACTCCGTTCAAAACCGGAAACTGGGGGGTGAAAGGATGGCTTGTGTCGACTCCGAACGCAACCGAGTTGTCGCTGGAGCCAGGTCCGTCGAAGCTGGCGCGTGGAAAACCGCCTGTCGACTTTGCTTGTGAGAGCGCGACCTCATAGTTGAGCACAGCGGTTCCAAGATTATGCCTCGCCCCTCCCTGCACGCTGAAGATCTGCTGTATCGGTCTGCGGTATACGTCGGTGAAGCTAACGTTGCCGCAACCCGTCGGCCCATTCACAGTCGTGATTCCGCATGTATTATTGGGGTCGGCTGGGTTAGTGATGAAATTATTGATACCTGGGGAGTAGATCCAGTCCTGTCCATAGTCGTGAAAGCGGGCAAACAGGCCGCGCAAATAGATCGAGGACATGTCGCCCAACCTGTAATCGAGTTCACCCCCGAATCCGTAGCGAGTCCGGTCGTAGCGATATTCCCGCAGGTCTGCGGTATTGGGGCCGAGAAAAGTGCTGCCGTCCGGCAAGATATTCGCCGTAGGCGCCGGTTCGACATCGTCGATGCCGCGCGCATTGTAATCATAGCTGCCCCCAAACAACATGCCGAAGCGCTTCTTTTTGCCGAATCGTTCACCGAAAGTCCCAGCAAACTGATCGAGTCTGCGGCCACCAGCGATAGGGGTGTAGCCGCCCTGTGCCTAACACACTCACGTAGGGCTGGTCTCCCGCGCTTTTGGTCACCAGGTTGACCGACCCTCCAATGGCATCTGCGTCCTGATTGGCCGAAAGCGTTTTGTTGACTTCGATTGACTCGACCAGATCGGATGGGATCACGTCCAACTTCACGTTCCGTACATTTTCCGGAGACGGCACGTGGATACCGTTGATCGTCACATTGCTGAGGCGCGGTTCGGTGCCGCGAATCTGGATATACTTACCTTCGCCTTCATCGCGCTCGAGCGAGACGCTGGGCAAGCGGCCGACGGCATCGGCGATGTTGGTATTCGGTAAGCTGGTGATGACCTCGGCGGGAAGCACCTGCACGATATTGTCGGCGGTGCGCTCAACGTTAAGCGCCTCAACTTCGCCGCGCTCCCGATTGCCACGCACGGTGACGACTTCATTCCGCGTCTCCACTCGAAGGGCCACGTCCGCGCGGGCCACCTGTCCCGCCGTCACCCTCACATCAGCCGAATACGGCGCGAAACCCACATACGAGACACTAAGTGTGTAGCGGCCGGGCGCCAAGTCAGCAATGGTAAATTGGCCCTGGCCGTTCGATACTACTGATTGCCCCTTAGGCTGCAGTTCCACGCGTGCTCCCGGCAATACACCTTTGGCCGAATCGGTCACACTGCCGGTAATCGACCCATTGCGATCCTGCGCCATAGCTGAACTCAGCCACAGCACGTTTGAAATCACTGTCACCAGGAATAACGAGCACAGAGACTTACGCATAACCCAACCTCCAGAATGCCGCTGAGAGCGACGGTGGGTTGATGCTAGGTAGCTCGTGTTACGGGGATGTTGCTCTCTGGTTAAAGCCGTGTGAATTTATTTCGACAGACAACCCTGTCGCTCTCCTCGGCTGCCCGCTTCCAAAAAGCCGCGTTGGCACGACTGGAGGAGAATCCGGCGCTCCTCCCGGGAGTAACTTGCGCAGAATCAAGGTTTCGGCTTAACTAAATGTTACCAACTGTTAAACGAGAAACCGCCTGAGGAGACTCAGGTTCCGAGGAGCGATGCGTGGTCGAGGATCCGAAGTGGGAACTGGCTATTCTGGCCACTGTACAGGGCTTTTTTGAGAAGCTCTTACAGAGTTCCATCGATGGGGAGGTTCCCGTCCCCCTCGGTCTGGAAGCAATCTCGTTGCAGCAGAGTGACGGCGATGTCCACGAGACTCTCGGCAAGATGCGCCGCTGGCTCCGCTTGCTTGACTTGGCCATCACTCCTGCCATGCTTCGCCGTGGTTTCACCGCCGATACCGATCCCGAATCCGCCGAGGCCATGCTTCGCTATTACACTCGCAAGAAAGAACTGACCGATGTCAACCGCGACAAGACAGATCTCATAGCGACTTTTCTGTACCGTCACCCGCGAGTTCCTGGACAATGGGAGCGCCGTGGTTACGGTTTGGACGGTTCCCTGCCGCTATCGCCCTATGAAATTGCTCTAATCGAGATCCTGGCCGACACCGATGTGCCCTCGCTGCCCGAAGAGCACGTCCAACTGTTGCGGCGCTTCGATCCGCTGCAGCAGGAAGTCGAAAGCTTCAAGGACTTCAATATTTTGATCGATTCCGGCGTAATTCAAAGGGTCCGCGAGTTGAAGCAGTCGCTGGACTCGTCGTTTTACCATCCCGGCGTGCTGGCCACGATTGCCCCCTACAACGCCGCCTTCGGCAAAAAGTTCGATGAACTGTTTCGCTCGGCCGCTTCCGAAATCCAAAATTTCGCCGTGGCTCTGGAAGAGCAAGGCGGCAGTATTCTCGGGAATGTGGATGGCATGGATGTCACGGTGGAGCACGTCGCGGCCATGGACCAGTCCGAGCTACTAAAGAGCGACTACGGAACGGCGCTGGGAAAATTCGAGCGCGTTTCCAAGCTCAAGAAGGCACTCGACCGCCGTCCTCCGATGCGCCGGGGCACACCGCGCGCCGCTGCTGCGGCGGCATCTGGCAGCTCAAACCGGGCACCCGAGGCTGCGCCCTCGAGCCCCCGGACTTTTGCCGAGACCATTGCGCCGCCCCCGGTTACTTCCCAGCAGCTTTCAATGGAGCAAAGCAAGCTTCGCAGGATTGAAGAGTCTATCCGAATTTTTGTGCGCGTCGCCGACCCAAATTTCCGTCAGGTCGTGCCCATGCGCTTCTTCAACCTGACGCTGACCCCGGCGGAGGTAGCCGCCTATTGCGCCGACTATCTTGAGGAAAAGAGCCTTCGTGCTGACATCGCGCGTATTCTGCTGCGAATTGTCGCGGTGATCGCTCGTATGGGTACCGAAGTTGAGGAGCTCAAGCGCTCCCAGAATTCAGCCTCAGTGTGGAAACTTCACGCCGATGCGTTGTTGGTTCTCCTGGAAATTGCCCGTACCCTTGCCGAAGAAGCTGGCACCACTGTCGGGCTCGCCACCGAGCGTGGCGAAATGGAAAGTCAAGCTGAAGCCATCAAGGCTTCTCTCCAAAAGCTCGGCGAACGTTCAGACGTCGTGGTACAGAGTCTTGCCCGAGTAGGACTCAAAGGCCATTAGAGCAGACGGACCTGTCTGCTACTATCCTTTCCGGAACTAACCTCGCTAGCCCTGCGTATCATGTCTTGCGGAGGTGTTTATGAAACGCCTGTTTGTCCTCACCTTCTTGTTTATAGCCGGCACACTCGCCGCGCAGCAAAGCCAGAATCAAGCCGTAGTCGAGCAGAAGTTTGCCTCTGGCGGGTCGATTCGCATGCGCCTGAGCGCCGGCGATTACACCATCAGCGGCAGCGACTCAAGTGCCATCGTCATGACGTATCGCGCCG
>WNFC01017814.1_pt1 | contig 10869 bp, 8 predicted proteins | sample 5400541 | NCBI WGS metagenome assembly WNFC01 (sample SAMN13153342, study PRJNA577476) | soil metagenome | isolation source: 120 cm saprolite under Douglas fir tree site 2 hole 2 replicate 1 | place: USA:California | collected 2015-04-18
CTCACAGTGGCTTTGTGGATGTTGGCGCACGGAGCGGCGATGCTGCTGATCGCAAAAACGATCCTGCCAAAAGATCTAAAGGCGGCTCGTGCGGTGTTTACAAATTCTGTGCGAGCGCTACTTCAGCACCGTGATGAATTCGGAAGGAGATTGTGAAGCGGGAAATGTCCTCTTGACTACCTGACTGAGACGATTGGTCCCGCATTTATTAGGAAGGTCTAAGGTGGAAGGCCGTCGCCTGGGGAAGTCTCTTTTGAGATTCCGAATTTCGCCGATAGACAATAGACAGAGGAAGTTGCTGCGAATCAGGATTAACAGAGACGCTGAACGATGACAAAGCGAACAGGTCGTCAGTCGAAGAAAATCAGCGAGAAAAAGGCTACAGACGATGATCAAGATTCTGCTTGCGGAGGACAGTAAGTTTCTGAGATTGGCAACGGAACGAGCGCTGGCGCGCGCGGGCTATGAAGTGTGCAGTGCGGCTGACGGCGAGGAGGCTCTGCGATTGGCGCGGGAGAAATTGCCAGACCTGATTCTGCTGGACATGTTATTGCCCAAGATGAGCGGGCCGGATGTGCTGGCGGCGCTGCAAAAAGAAAGTTTGACCAAGGCGATTCCGGTAGTGGTCATGACCGGCATGTCACAGAAGAATGCCGAGCGGCTGCGGAAAGATGGAGCGCTCGGGTTCCTGGAAAAGTCTGCTCTTGAATTGGACAAGGGATCGGGAAAATTATTGGCGGCGGTGCGGGAAATTCTCCAGCAGGTATCTTCCAAACGGGCGCGGACGACGACCGCGTAAAGAATGCCACTGCCTCTGCCAGTCGGGGTTTGCCCAGGCCTAACGCGCTGACAACGATTTGGCTTTCGCCCCTACGCGTTGTCTGCGGGCTGTATTCTTGCGCCGCTTCGCGGCTGAACATTGCCATAGCGTTCCCTCCGAATTTATATCTGGGGCTTATGAATACAGCGTCTTGAGAACGACTCGACCAGCGCTAGCGATTTGGGGTGGGGGTTGGAGTCGGCGGTCCTGGTTTGATTCCCGTGGCGTCGAAAACGTAAGTTCTCACTTCCCCAACGTTTCCTTGGGCGGGAAATTCTTTGCCGTTCAGTTGAAAACTGACACCTGCGGCGTTTCCGACCTTGACGGCCACGTCGCGGGTTGCCCTGACCGAAGTGTGAGCGGGCGCAATCAGAGTCTCATGAGTCTCGGGCTTTCCGTCGGCGATGATGGAAATCCAAGTGGTCTGGTCAGCGCGGATCATGAGCGTGAAAGTAGGTACGGGCTTGGCCGCCAGCATTGCAGTGGTATTTTTCGCGACCACAGAGTCGGCGGCGGACGGGATCGCGGCAGGCTTAGGCGCCACGCTTGGGTTCGACGACTTAGCGGGGATAGACGGCGTCGCCGAAGAGGAATTTATTGCTGAAGGTTTTGCTGGAGACGAAGTTGATCCAGTCTTCGGCGAAGCTGCGGAAGCGGATGCCAGCGGGGGTGCCGGGGACTGCGCGGGGAGCGAAGAAGAAGGTTGATTCGGGGAGGCTGCGGGTTTCGTTACCAATTCCGCCGCGGAGTCGCGGTGTCGCTGAGAATTCCACATTGCCAGGCCCACCACGGTCAGCAGCAAGAGCACAGCCGCGGCCAGCATGCTTTTGGAAATGCGCCGGGAAGGGGCATCGGCGGAATCGTTGGAGCTTTCCGTCGCTGAGGCAAGGGTGATGAAACCCGGCAGGGAGGAAGAGCCGTATTGCGGGTGTTCCTCACTGCGATGACTTTCAAACTGATCTTGACCCGCACGATCTTGCTCGCGAGGCTTTTCCAGGAGACGACTTTCTGCCTCGTGGCTGCCATCGCCGCGACCACTGGCATCAAGGCCGGCTTGATTGCGGGGTGCTGCAAGAGGCGCTTTATCGTGCTGGTCACGGTCCTGGGTGCGGCGAACTTCGTTGCGGCGCTCTTCATTGCGCCGGCGTTCTGCTGCCGGATTCTGGCTTCCATTGTCTTTGCCATCGCCTGCCGGGCGCTCACTGGCTGTATGGTGGCGAGGATCGGGGGGCGTGATCGGACCCGGCTTGACTCCGGGGCTGCGGAAATCAGGCAAAATTTTCTGGGACTGGACCTGACTCTCGCGCAAAGCGGTGAGATAGTCAGTGATCGTCTCCTCTTCATCCAGCCCAACTTGCCGGGCATACGCGCGTACGAAACCTTTATTGAAAACTCCGCCCGGAAGCTGGTCAAAGTGTTCGTCTTCGAGAGCACGCAGCATGCGGGTGCTGATTTTTGTGGTGTTAGAGATGGCATCGAGCGCGAGGCCACGCTGCTCGCGCTGCTTGCGAAGTTTTTCCCCGAATGCTCCCAAGGCCGGCTCCGGCGGGCGCGGTTTAGTCAGCGCCCGCATCCAGACGCAAGTAATCATAGGCGAATGCGAACGCATATGCCAGAAGGGATCGATAGTGGGACAATCCGAGGGACAAGGCCCCCGGGTTTCCGGGAAAACGTTCCGAGCGGGGAGATGCGGCTACTGGGGTTTTTTCGCCAGAGCGATGGTGAGGTCCGCTTTGCAAGTCTTCGCGGGGTCGTCGAAAGCTGAGCCTTCCCGGCCGCCTTCGGAGGCGTGGAACACAAGTCCTTGCTTAGTCTTTTCGGGGAGTCCAGTGAAGCGGGCTCTGCCGGCGGCGTTGGTTCCGACCTCCAGATCCAGCTTGTGAGCGTTCATGAATCTGTAGGCGATGTGCACCCTGACTTTGGCGTCATAGACCGGCGCGCCGGTCGCATCTGTGACTGTGAAATCGGCGGAACAAGGACCGATGCCGCCGTCGATCACAGGGATGGATTTTGGGTCGGCAGACGAATCCTGGGCTGGCAGGGATGGTGAGAGAATCATCGCCAGCAAGAAGGCGATTGAGACCACGATTCGCTTACGAGTCATCGAGTGCATGGGTTTAAAGATACGCCGGTGGCTCGACTTGGCTCAGGGCAGGCTCGGGACACAAAGGTACGAACGCGGTCCGTTCTAAGATCAGCATGGCATTGGCTTTAGGGGTTCCAGTTACCAAGGTTCGTTGCTCCGGTGACGGGGCACCCATATAATTTTTGGAACTGTTGCTCCGTCCAGATGAGACCAAGGAACTGAGGTCAGGGAACCAGGAATGTCCGAGGGCACCGGCACCCAACTAACCCGCCATACCCAGGAAGTAACCATCTTCCACGATGTGGCCAAGGCCCTGACGTCGTCGCTCGATCTCGACTCCATTCTGCAGACAATCATGGAAAAGATGGCGGAATACTTCCGTCCAGACACCTGGTCGTTGCTGATGGTGGACGAGTTGCACAATGAACTCTACTTCGCCATCGCGGTGGGCGATGCCGCGGAAGCTTTGAAGAATGTCCGCCTGAAAATGGGCGAAGGGATTGCCGGATGGGTGGCCAAGCACGGGGAACAGGTGATTTCCGCGGATGTGGAAAACGATCCGCGCTTTGCCAGGCGCATCGACGAAACGACGCAGTGGGAAACGCGGTCGGTGGTCTGCGTGCCGCTGCGGTCCAGGCTGCGAGTGCTGGGCGTGATCCAGTTGGTGAATGTTGATCTGGCGCAATTCAACGAGCAGGAAATTTTCTTTTTGCAGGCCCTCTGCGACTATGCGGCCATCGCCATTGAGAATGCTCGCTGGGTGGAAAAAATCCAGGAGTTGACGATTACCGACGACTGCACTGGACTTTACAACGCGCGACACTTGTACAAGACGCTGGATACCGAGGTGTATCGCTCATCGCGCTTTGGATATGAATTCAGCGTGCTGTTCATTGACCTCGACCACTTCAAGCAGGTCAACGACACTCACGGACATTTGATTGGCAGCAAACTGCTGGCGGAAATTGGATACCTGGTGAAGGCGCAATTGCGTTTGATTGATTATGCCTTTCGCTACGGTGGGGATGAGTTCGTTGTGTTGCTGCCGCAGACTGGCAAGGACCAGGCGCTGGTAGTAGCGAAGCGGTTGCGCGATGGACTGCGCGCCAGCAACTTCTGCCGTGAGGAAGGGCTGAATTTGAATGTGCGGGCTTCCATCGGTCTGGCGACCTATCCGCACGATGCGCGAGATACGCACGACATCATCCGGCAGGCTGACGAGATGATGTATCTGGTGAAGAACACGACGCGGGACAATATTGGGATTGCGCAGCGGGGAGTGATGAAATGAAATTGGGCAATTTTGTAATTGAGCAATTGGGCAATTTCAAACCTGACGTTGTCCTCTAGTCTTTCAATTGCAAAATTACCCAATTACACAATCACTCAATTCCCCTTTAGTTTCGGATCTGGCTTCCATGGGTTGGCATTGGCGGGGGCGTTGGGGTTTACTCCGAAATCCCAGACGTAGAGGTTCATGCCCTCGTTTCCCTTCATTTCTACCAATATGTATTCCCCGGGCGCGAGATCTTCGATTGGGGTTAGCTTGAGCCAGCCGCCGGTGACGCGGTCGATGGTGGTCTTTACGTAAGTTTGATCCTGGCTGACTTTGCCGGTAACAGCGCGCTTGATGTCGCCGACGATGCGCTTGCCGCCTTTTACTTTCGCGCGCACGATGCGGAAACGATCAAAAGGGACGATAGGTTGTACGGGCTGCTGCGGTTTCTGCCGCTCGGCGCGCGGAGCGTCAAGGCTGGGTTCAGACGGCTTGGCGGACGCGGTTTCACCGCTGGGCGCCCGGTTTGAAGATTCGTCTTCCACGTTGATGTAGATGGAGGGCACGGCGACGTGAGCGCGCACGGTGGCGTGTTCGCCCTCGAGTTCGACGGTTTGCTTGGCGCTGGCTATAGGATTAAGGGCTCCGCGAAAGATGTTCCCTTTGGTGTTGCGGTTGATGTCGCCCTCGGTTTGCTGCAACTCCACCAATTGCGGCTGGCCTTGAAAGTTATCCAGCAGGAACACGCCGGAATCTTCCGGTAGGCGCAATCCGGGAGCGACTTGGGGAAGGTGCGCTTCTTCGGCTTCGCGCTCGGCGTCCGTTTCCTTGTCGAGGGCGGAGGCTTCGGGAATGGCGGGCGCGGCGGCGCGGTCTTTCTCGTATTTCTCGGTGGCCGGCCAGTCCACCAGCGAGGAGGGAAGCTCTTCCCACTCGTCGCGCTCGGCGCTCTTATAGCGTACGCGGTCGCCTTTGACTTCATACTTGGTGACCAATTGGTAGGAACCGTCTTTGAGGATTAAACGGCGGGCGAGGTCCTGAGCCGGGGAGAGGACCGGGAAAAACGCGACCAAGGCAATGATCAAAGGCGCGAGCCAACGGACGCGTTTATGGGGACCTGGCAAGCACTGAGAAAACATAGTTTGATTCAAGTATCTTCTCACTTTTTACATGAGCCTGCGTTGCGTCCTGAGGGAGAAAAGGCGGACGCCACCCCTGCTCGCGGCGACCCTTCCTTTGGGAGGCGGTCTTCTTCTCTATCCGCGGCAATTCTTTGCGACCTTCGCGTTTAAGGCGACTTATGAACGACTAGCGAGTTCGAAGCCTTGAATCGCGGGGATCGCAACGGGATCGCAAAGAACTGCCGCGAAGTCACGGGGAGAAAACGCGCCGACCGACATGCCCTACGACCTCTGGTAGTAGCCAACGCCGTAGTCTAGTCTCGGTTTTGTCCGATCGGTCTTGTCCGATCTATGAGAGATTATTCACGCCAGACCGCATTCGTCCTAACTTTATTCGCGCTTCTCCTGACGGCAACTCTGCACGCGCAGAACTCGCGCGGATCGCTGCGCGGCACGGTGCAGGATGCCACGGGCGCCCGCGTCCCATCGGCGGCGATTATTGCGCAGTTGTCCGGATCCAAGGTGCGGCGTGAGGCCACCAGCGAAGACCGGGGCGAGTTTCGTCTCGACGATCTGCTTCCCGGCAACTACCACATCACCGTGAACGCAAAGGGCTTTGGTGCGGCGGAAGCCAATGTCTCAATCGCGGTCGCCACCGTCCGCGACATTACGGTCACTTTGAAATTGTCCGTGCAGGAGACTGTGAAGGTTCAGGCCGAAACCTCCTCCATTACTACCCAGCCCATTGGCTTGGCCAGCGCCATTCATCAGGGCATCGTCACCCGGCAGGATCTTGAGACTCTTCCGCTCGCCGCGCGCAGCTTTGCCAACATGGCGTATCTCGTCCCCGGCACTCAGCCTGTCGAACCTTCCGACCCTACGAAGGCGCGCATCACCGCGGTCGCTACCGGCGGGAGTTCCGCCCTGAACAACGAACTCTCCGTCGACGGTGGCGACAATTCCGATGACTGGATTGGCGGCTTTCTGCAGAACTTTTCTCCAGACGCGATTCAGGAATTCGCCATGCGCACCGCCCAGGAAGACGCCGACAGCGGAGGCAGCACCGCTGGTTCGGTCGTCATCACCACGCGTAGCGGCACCAACCAGTGGCATGGCAGCGGCGCTTTCTACGAGCGCGCTGCGGCGTTGAACGCCCGCTTTCCGATCGAGAATCCTGCTCCAAATCCCAAGCAGCCTTTCTCCCGGCAGAATTATGTGGCGACGCTGGGCGGACCGGTCACGATTGACAAGCTGTGGTTCTTTTCATCTCTCGAGTACGTCCGCGAAAACGCCAGCATCGCTTACAGTCCCGCCAGCGCCACCCAGTTCGATGCGCTCGCGCAACTTGCCTCGCAAGGTCTGATCCCTGGGGTCAGCTCCATCGCCGTACCGCAGAACGTTCCAGTTCCCTTTCGCGATTACATCGGCTCGCTTCGCTTCGACTGGGCGCAGTCCTCGAAGTCGCAATGGTTTCTGCGCACCTCGGAAGACAATTACGTCACGCATAACGCGCTCGTGCAACAAGCCACGCTCCCTTCCACCGGGCTCACTGCACACAACAACTACTGGAACACGGTCATCAGCAACACCTATACGTTCAATCCGCGATGGCTCGGGACACTTGTATTCGACGCCAGCGAGCTGCACCTTACGCAGGCGCGCAATTCGATGCTGGGCTTCGCACTGGCATTTCCTTTCAGTGCCACCGCGTTGACAGTTTCTGGCTTCGAAACTTTCGGCGACAACCAGTTCGCCACTCCCATCACTCTATTTCCTTCCCTGCGTAATCAGGAAAAGTATCAGCTCCGCTACGACGTCAGCCACGCTACCGGCGACCACGCTTTCAGGTTCGGCATCAACTTCATTCACGAACCCGTGCTCAGCGGTGCGTTCCCGGGGAATCCGGAAACGCTTTACACGTTCCCCAACGATCCTACTTTCTATCTGACCGACCCGGCTCAGTTTGCGGCAGATTATGCGGCAGGCGCTTCGACCAGGCCCGCCAGTGACGGCCACTTCTCGCAAAACGTGCAGCGGCTCGCGCTGTACGCAGAAGATTCCTGGCGCGCAACCCGGCACCTCACGTTGAACTACGGCCTGCGTTACCAGACGACCTTCGGCCTCTTCACTGCCTCGGGCCGCAGTCCGGCGGAGAATCCTGCGTACCTCACGCTCCGGTCGCTGCAGATTCCAGTCAGCGTGCCACACGACAACCGCAAGCAATTCGGCCCCCGCATCGGCATCGCGTATTCTCCCGGGGATAGCGGCAAAACGGTGATACGCGCGGGTTTTGGCATGTTCTACAACGACCTCGCACAGAACGGTTGGGCCACCGCATTTCAAGCCCTCATTGCCGCGCCCGGTTCGTGCGTGGATCCAGTGCAGAGCCCAGGTGGAAGCGAAAACGCCGGTTGTATTCGCGGGAACGCTTCCGGCGGCGTAGGGAACCTGATCGACGGGCGTTATAAGACTCCGTACGCCATCCACGTCACCGGAGGCATGCAGCACGTATTCAACCAGCACTGGACCTTAAGCACCGACTACATCCACGAACAAGGCAATCACGGGTATCGCGGCTACGCCTTCACGGGTGGGACTAATTTTTTCACGCCGCTCCTGTCGTCGACGGATCCGAACCAGGCGACTTACGTTCCCGACCTGAATCTTTTCAAATCCGACAACCGCTCCAGCTACAACGCGCTGATGGTGGTCGCGCAAGGGAACGTCTCGCGCCGCTTCACTCTGATCGCGCACTATACCCTCTCGCGCGCCAGGACCTGGGGCTGCTTGCTTGGCGAGATCTTTGACTATGTGAACGGCGTTTGCGATCCGTTGAATCCCTTCGGTCCAGGCGACTACGGACCGTCCGGCGAGGACGTCACCCATCGCTTCGTTCTGGCTGGAACTCTTCACCTGCCCGGTGGCATCGAACTCACTACGCTCACGCAAGCCGAGACCGCTCGCCCCCTAACCCTCACTACGCCGGTGGGAGATCGCGCCGTGATCAACGGAGTAAAGTCCACCCTCGACCAGTTTCGCGGAACGCCTTACATCCAGGCCGACCTCCGCGTCAGCCGGCCCATCACCTTCCATGATCGCTGGTCGATCACTCCCTTCGCCGAGTTCTTCAATCTTTTCAACCGTAACAATCCCGGTGCCAACTACGTTACCGACATCTCCGCTTTGCCCAATCCCGTCAATAACCTCGCCAATGCAACCGCCATCTGCACCGACCCTCCAGCCTGCGCGAACTACGTGCCCATCACCAACCCCAGGCAATTGCTGGTTCCGTCTGGAGGGCTTGGAGACTTCTTCGGACCCGGAACCACCGTTGGCATTCCCTTTGCTGCACAATTGGGAGTTCGCGTCACTTTCTAGAAGTGATACCGCTCAGTCTCGTTCCAAACTGCCGGGTATGCACTTGGCAAAAGTTTTTTTCCCGCCGCAACGAAAACTTCTGCATCCAAGCATGGGCCACTCCGCGCTAGAACGCCTAAACTTCATGGCACCTGCCGGACACACTACGGGGCGACCAGGCGTATCGGTTTGGAAACTGGGTGGCCTTACCCTTTGGCAACTCACGAAAAAGGTGGTGCATGCGGTCGACGAGGCGGGCCTTGTGGATTATGCTTCTGGGCTGGCTTTCAGTTTCCTGCTTGCCCTCTTTCCACTCTTGCTGTTCATGCTGGCATTGTTTGGCTTGTTTGCATCCCGCAGCTCCGAGCTGCAAACCAGCCTGCTCTCCTACTTCGCCGATTTCCTTCCGCCATCAGCCTTCCAGCTATTGAACGGAACTACAAACGAACTGGCCAGGAGCTCTACGGGTGGAAAGCTGACATTCGGCATAGTGCTGGCTCTCTGGTTTGGTTCTGGCGGCATAAGCTCAATGATCTCTACCCTGAACGCGGCTTACACCGTGCGCGAATCCCGTTCCTGGCTCAGAATTCGAGCAACCGCCCTCGGGCTGACAATTGCGATTTCCATACTCCAGCTGGCCGCACTGTTCATCCTGCTTGCTGGCGGACATTTGGTGGACTGGCTGGGTTTAAAACTGAGCCTGGGTTCTACGGTTGTGATTCTCTGGAAGGGAATGCAATGGATAGCTGCGGCGATTTTCGCCATCGTGTCCTTTTGGATGATCTATTACTGCGGACCAAGTCTCGGGAAGAGGCACTGGTATTGGGGCATGCCCGGTTCAATTTTCGGGGCTGTTCTGTGGCTCTCCGCTTCGGCGGGATTTCGCCTCTACCTGCATTTCTTCAATACCTACACGGCGACCTATGCATCTCTGGGAGCGGTGATGATACTCCTGGTGTGGCTGTACGTTACCGGACTAGCTTTCCTGATTGGTGGGGAGATCAACGCTGAGATCGAGCGCGCGGCTACAGGGAACGAGTACAGGAAGAGCGAGCCTTCGGCTGAGCGACGGATTGCCTAAGAATGGCAAAAGACTGATCCCTGGGTGAACCCTTTTTACCGCACCAGCCATTCGGTTGCCGCATGCATTCGAAGCAGCAATGCGCTATAAGTCACAGCCAGAATGGCCACTGCCGCGGCTGCGGCGCACAACGAATATCCAATGGAATATCTGTTTGTCGGATTGCGCCGCCGTTCCTTCCACGCGATCAACCGCTCCACGCGCGTATTCACGCATCCTGCCGGGCTGTGGACTAGAGCCGTGGTCAATTCCGCCGACGGCTGGAGTGAGGCCAGGCGCGATAACTTAATGACGGCCGCAGCCAGATCCAACGCTTCGGAAACGCTGGAAACCGCGCCGTCGTCAGCCGCCATTTCCGTGGCCTCGCTCCAGGCGCTTTCCAGATCCGTCATTCCCGGAAAGGACACCAATCGCAGCGTCAGCTTTCTCAGATTATCCCGCCGCCGGACATGGACCATTTCGTGGCTCAGTGCGCTTTGCAATTCGCGCTCGGTCAGCACGAATTCCGCCGCCCGCGACAACCATACAGTGGACTGCAGAATGCCCGCAGTGGTCAGGGGTGGCACTGCCCCTGAACTACGCAGCACTGACACCGAACTCTTCGAGCCAACCGGGCTCACTCCGATTATGCTGGCCTCTCTCGACCACTGCGCGATCACTCGAGAAGCTCGCGCCCATGCCGCCGCCGCGTTCCATATTCCCGCAAGCACTATGGCAATACCGCATAGGCTCAGCAGCAAGGGCATTCCCCCCAGGCGTTCACTGCCGGCGCGAGGTTCGAGCAGCAGGAACGAAGGCACGGCCCAAATGAGGGTAACTGAGACGGCTATCACGAATGGAAGCGTGCGCAGGGCGAAAAGCAGGTCCGCGCATCTTCTTTGTGGATGCTGCTGACTACAGAACCTAACCCTGCGCCACATACCGCGCACCACCACCGACAACGCGCTGTAGACCAACACGAAGATCGAAAGAGAGACCGCGATCCCGCGCACGGCGAACATTACTCCGTCTCCTCCGGGCCGGGCTCCCGCTGGCCAATATCTGGTTGGCCGATGCCTTGATGACCCATATCTCGTTGGCCCAGTTCCAGGCGCTTGCGTTCCACCAGTGCGCGCAGGTCGTCCAGCA
>WNFC01009330.1_pt1 | contig 10868 bp, 10 predicted proteins | sample 5400541 | NCBI WGS metagenome assembly WNFC01 (sample SAMN13153342, study PRJNA577476) | soil metagenome | isolation source: 120 cm saprolite under Douglas fir tree site 2 hole 2 replicate 1 | place: USA:California | collected 2015-04-18
GAACGCCGGGCTGGCCGACCCTCCGCCGCCAAGCCAAACCCCCACGGCATAGGGCGGGATCGGCAGGTCTGCGTCGGGCAGGCCGAGGGGCTGGGGCAGGCACACCGCATGGTTGGGCCGGTGGCCAGACGCCGGGCAGCGCAGCGTCCCCGCGATCTGCTCCGTGGTCACCACCTCAGGCGAAACGGGATCGGCGAACTCCCGCGCGTGCCCTCGCAATTGCGCGTCATACCGCCGGGCGCGGCGGGTCCAGGTGAGCCACTGGTGCTGGCCGTCCGCGACGATGATCTCCCCGTCCGAGAACTCGACCTCATAGCAAGGCCGGCCGTGCATCACCTCGGTGGCCGCGACGACGGTCACCGGCCGCCCGGCCGCCCCGAGCAACCGCTCCCCGACGGCGACCTCCCCCATGGTCGTCCACCCGGTCGGTGTCGGCAGCGGGGTATCCAGGGCCAGCGCCTTGCCGATGGCAGGACGAGCCGCGATGACGATCATCTGGCCGGAGTGGAGGCCGTTGGTGAGCGAGTCGAGGTCGCCGAACCCGGTCGGCACGCCGGTCATCACGCCGCCGCGCGAGCCTATTGCCTCGATCTCGTCCAGGGCGCCCGGCATGATCTCGGACAGCGGCAGGAAGTCCTCGCTGACCCGGCGCTCGGTGACCCCGTAGATCTCGGCCTCCGCCCGGTCCACCAGCTCGTCCGCGTCCCCGTCGCCGGTGTATCCAAGCTGCACGATCCGGGTGCCCGCCTCGACCAGCCGGCGCAGGATCGCGCGTTCCCTGACGATCCTGGCGTAGTACCCGGCATTGGCCGCCGTGGGCACCGAGGCGAGCAGCGTGTGCAGGTAGGCGCCGCCACCGACGCGCGCCAGGTCACCGCGCTTGGCCAGGAGGTCACTGATGGTAACCGGATCGGCGGGCTCGCCCCGGCCGTAAAGCTCGAGGATCGCCTCGTGCACGAGCTGGTGCGCGGGCCGGTAGTGGTCGTGCGGGCTGATCACATCCATGACGTCGGAGATGGCGTCCTTGGACATCAGCATCCCGCCGAGGACGCACTGTTCCGCGGCCAGGTCATGCGGCGGGGTACGCTCGAACTCCCCACCACGGGGGGCGAGTTCGGCGACACTCATGCGACCCACCTCCCCGTCTCGCGGACGCCTTGAAGAGCCCCCGCTGCCGCGCTCCACATCCGTTCTAGCGGACGGTTCCGACAGTCTTCTGCGAGCGGCGGGCCACGTCCAATCGCGCTGTGCACAGGCCTGTGGACAGCCTGTGCAGACACGCCGCTGTCCCTGTGCGCGGGCTGGGGATGTTATTGAGGATTATTCATAACGATGAGCCATCGCACCCTCACTGCCAGCGCAGATACCGTCCACCGGGTGTGTGAGGAAAAAACCTTGCCCGGTTACGTCGTCCACACGCAGCGCATCGTTGTCCACAGGTGAAATGTCGTGATGAGCCTGGCTGCGCCCGCGCGGCGGGCCGTTTCCCGGCTGGACGGGCGGGCGTGAGCGGGCCGCTCGGCCGACCCGGGCGGCCGGTCCGGCGGGAGGGATGCCGCAGCGTGACAGGTGTTTCCCGGTGGGCTGAAAAGCATCACGATCTTGACGCCGGGTCCCTAGGCTTCGATCATGTGTTCGACACGGGAGGCGCGGCTCGCCAGGCTCCAAGCGGCCATCGAGGAGGTCGCCCTCGCCGCCCGTGCCGACCCTGCCGGACACACTGCCGCCGGTGAACTCGCCGAGCGACTGGCCAGTCTCTGGGCCATGATCGCGGAGCTGGATCCGGGGCTGGCCGCACGGCTGCGCGGTTACTGTCCGGATGCAAGCTGACCCGGCCAGCGGGCGCGGCCCGGCTGTGGACTTCCGGGCCTCAGGCTCACTTCCCGACGATCTCGATTTCGATCGTGGCGGTCACCTCGGGGTGCAGCCGCACCCGGACCTGGTGGGCCCCGATGGTCTTGATCGGGCTGGGCAACTCGATCCGGCGCCGGTCGAGCTCGGGCCCGCCGGCGGCGCGCACCGCCTCCGCGATGTCCGAGGGGCTGACCGAGCCGAACAGCCGTCCGGTGTTGCCCGCCTTCACGGCGAACCGGACGTTGAGCGCGCCGAGCCGGGCCACGGTCTCCTTGGCGTCGTCGAGGCCGCGGATGTCGCGGGCCGAACGCGCCCGCTTGATCAGGTCGACCTGCTTCTCGGCGCCGCGGGTCCACCGCATGGCAAGGCCCCGCGGGACCAGGTAGTTGCGGCCGTAACCACCGGCCACCTCCACGACGTCACCGGGCGCGCCCAGCCCGGTGACCTCCTGGGTGAGGATCAGCTTCATCGGCGTGCGACTCATCGACAGCTCTCCTTCGCCCTACCGGGGTGTGCTCGTGTAGGGCAGCATCGCCATCTCCCGCGCGTTCTTGATCGCGGTGGCGACGTCGCGCTGGTGCTGGGTGCAGTTGCCGGTCACCCGCCGGGCCCGGATCTTGCCACGGTCGGAGATGAACTTCCGCAGCAGCGGCGTGTCCTTGTAATCGACGTAGGCGATCTTCTCCTGGCAGAACAGGCAGACTTTCTTTCTTGGCTTACGGATGGGTGCTTTCGCCATCGTGGTGCTCCTTGGGAGAGCCCCGCTCCACGGCGGGGATGGTGATCGGGCGGGACGGAAGGTCCCCTGGGTTAGAAGGGCGGCTCGTCGGGCGCGGCGTCGCCGCCGAAACCGTCGGACGGATCCGCGGTCCACGGGTCTTCGGCAGGCCGCTGGCCGCCGCCGCCGTACCCGCCGCCGCCCTGGCCGGCGACGTTGCCGCCGGACCGGTTGGACTTGACGACCTTGGCGGAGGCGTTGCGCAGGGACGGCCCTACCTCGTCGACCTCGATCTCGTAGACGGTGCGCTTCTCGCCTTCCCTGGTCTCATAGGAACGCTGGCGCAGCCGCCCGCTGACGATGACGCGCATCCCCCGCTGCAGGCTCTCCGCGACGTTCTCCGCCGCCTGCCGCCACACGTTGCAGCTCAGGAAGAGGCTGTCGCCGTCCTTCCACTCGCCGGTGGTGTTGTCGCGGAAGCGCGGCGTGGACGCCACCCGGAAGGTGGCGACCGCCTGGCCCGTGGGGGTGTAGCGCAATTCTGGGTCGCCGACCAGGTTGCCGACGATCGTTATCTGGGTGTCACCTGCTGCCATCGGAGACTCCGGTCCTCAGGGATTGTTCAGTAGCGACGCTACCGCGAGGGTCTGTCAGTGCTGCTCCATGCGAAGAACCTTGGTCCGCAGCACCGCTTCGTTCAGGCCGAGCTGACGATCGAGTTCCGCGACGGAGTCCGGCATGGCCTGCATGTCGATGACGGCGTAGATGCCCTCGGATCGCTTGTCGATCTCGTAGGCGAGGCGCCTGCGGCCCCACACGTCAACCTTGTCCACGCTCCCGCCCCCCGTGGTGACCACGGTGAGGAACTGCTCCAGGGACGGCTGGACGGTGTCTTCCTCGAGGCCCGGGTCGAGGATGATCATCATTTCGTAATGGCGCATAAACGGAACTGCCCCCTCTGGACTGACGGTCACGGTCTCTCCGTGACAGGAGGAACTGCATCAATGCGGCCAGGCGCTGAGCTGGCTGGGATGCAGACGCCCAAGCCTACCAGGCGTGCGGCAGTTCTCCGGGCTCTCTGGCATACGGTCACTGTGCCCGGGCCGCCGGGCCGGCGCCACCGGTTAACGGGGGCATGAGCGGGAGGGCTCAGGGGGTGAAGCCGCCGTGGCCCAGCCCGAGGGCGGTCCCCACGAATGCCGCGACGAGCCCGGTCACGATGATCATCCGTTCCGCGCGGGTCGCGGAGATCAGCTGCGCGTAGAGGCCGACCAGCAGGCTCACGCCGCCGACCACCGTGGCCAGCAGGTGCAGGCTGACCACCCAGCCGACCGCGAACGCGATGATGCCGGTGACCAGGGTAAACACGGCGAGGCTGTTCTCCAGCGGGTGCCGTTGGCCGTCGCTGTTCAGGGTGAGGTACGGGATGCGCGAGCGGGTGCTGGCGGCTTGCGGCATATCGGCATCGTTCCCCGAACAACCCCGAACCAAGCTACCGTCTGTCGCCAGATTGCCTCCGTACGGGGGTCCGACGGGCTTGAGGTGGATTCTTCCCGCGCCGTGATGCGGGGAACCCTCCGTCCGGGCCCGCTCACGCCCGGCATCCCGGCGCGCGTTCCACCCCGTCGGCGAAATTGTCTACTCTCGGGGGCATGGTTCGCATCGGTGCCCATGAGCGTGAAGGCGACCCGCTGGCGGTGGCAAGCGCCACCGGTGCTGAGGTCATCCAGTTCTTCCTCGGCGACCCGCAGGGCTGGGGCGCGCCGACGTTCCCCGGCGGGGACGCCGCCAAACTGCGCGCCGCGCTCAGCGAGGCGGGCATGGAGGCGTTCATCCACGCGCCGTACGGCATCAACGTGGCGAGCGCGAACAACCGGATCCGGATCCCCAGCCGCAAGCTGCTGAGCCAGCAGCTTGCCGCGGCGGCCGCGATCGGGGCGAAGGGCCTGATCGTGCACGGCGGGCACGTCACCGGCGGGATCGACGAAGCCGAGGGCTACGCCAACTGGCGTAAGGCGGTCGAGCGGATCGAACGGCCGGTGCCGCTGCTGATCGAGAACACCGCGGGCGGCGACCACGCGATGGCCCGCGGCCTGGGCGCGCTGCAGCGCCTGTGGGACACCATCGGGGACCTGTCAGAGGACGACGGGACCGGCGCGGGCCAGATCGGGTTCTGCCTGGACACCTGCCACGCGTACGCGAGCGGTGAGGACCTGGACGGCATCGTGGACCGGGTCAGGGCCATCACCAGCCGGATCGACCTGGTGCACTGCAACAACTCGCGGGACGAGTTCGGCTCCGGCCGGGACCGGCACGCCACCATCGAGTCGGGCACGATCGACCCCGCACTGCTGCTGGACGTGGTGCGCGCGGCCGGTGCCCCGGCCGTCTCCGAGACCCCTGACCCCGGCGCCGACATCCGCTGGCTCCGCCAGCACCTTTAACCCTGGTACCAGACCAACCCTGGCACCACTCCCCGGCTTGTCACCCGATATGGCAGCCATTAGCTACGGAACTCGTGTGCCATATCCGGTCAGCCGGACCTCCGTACGGGGCTGGCGTGACGGCGCAGGGTAACCACGTCGGGGGCGTGGTTAAGCACGCCGCCGGCCGGGTCGTCGTCCCCGGCGGCCCGCACCAGGTCGGCCTCGGGCCGCAGTATGTCCCTGACCACGAGCGCGACCAGGATCACCACGGCGGCGAACCGGGACAGCAGCGCGGCGAGGTAGACCCCGGTGCCGATGCCTCCCTCGGCCACCGGCACCTGGCCGCTGCCGGTGGCGATGGTGATCAGGTAGGCCCAGATCGCGAAGAAGTAGCTGACCTCGGCCACCTGCCACGCCGTGTACGCCCAGAGCCGCGGCCGCGCCAGCACGACCAGCGGGACGAGCCAGATCACGTACTGCGGTGACCACACCTGGTTGGTGAGCAGGAAGACCGCGAGCACGAGAAAGAACGCCGGGGGCACCCGGGGGCGGCGCCGGGCGGCCAGGATCAACAGGCCGATGAGCACGCAGCAGGCCGCGAAGGCCGCCGCGGACAGCAGGTTCAGCGCGCCCCCGCCGAGCGAGCCGAGGAACGGCCAGTGTTCGTTCTCGAAGAAGTACCAGATGGAGCCCCAATCCGCGGGACGGCTCTTGCTCTCGGCGTAGAACCGCCCCCAGCCGACCGGCGAGGCGAACGCGACCGGCAGGTTGACCGCCAGCCAGGCGACCGCGGCGGACGCCGCGGCGGTCCAGAACGCGCGCATCCGCCCGGCCCGCAGGCACAGCAACAGCAGCGGGCCGAAGAACACCACCGGGTAGAACTTGGTGGCCACCGCCAGGCCGAGCAGCACCCCGGCGAGGACGGTCCTGCGCGCGCCCCACGCCGCCATGCCGAGCGCGACCAGGCCCATCGCGATCAGGTCCCAGTTGATGAACGAGGCCAGGATCAGCCCGGGGGCGAGCGCGACGCCGATCGCGGTCCAGCGGCGGGACTTGCCCGCCGCATGCGCGGTGGCCAGCGTCCCGGCCAGGGCGAACGCCGCCAGCAGCACCACGGTGACGTCGAAGAACTCCCGTCCCCTGACGAACGGGTCCGAGATCGGCCTGACCATCCAGGCCACCGCCTGCATGGCCGCGCCGATGAGCACCGGGTACTCGACCGGGTGGCCGGTGTAGGGCACCTTGCCCGAAGAAAGCTGCTCGTTGAAGTACAGCGGGTAGATGTCGGTGTAGCAGTGCGCCTGGAACTGCTTGAGGTAGACGTTCCAGTCCCCGCTGCGGCAGGCCGCCTTGTTGAGGAAGCCCAGCACGCTGCCCGCCAGGCTGGCGATGATCAGCGCCGTGGTGGAGCCGGCCAGCATGGCCGCGCGTTGCTGCCAGTGGCGCGGCACCGCCCTCGCGGGCGGCCCCGTCCCCACGCTGCTGTGTTCGGTCATCGGCCGCTGTCCCGATCCCGGGCGCCGCCGACTAACCGCCAGGCGGCCGTTCTGCGGGCCTTCGTGCCCTCGATCGCCAGCGGCGCAGCCTGGTCACCAGGGGCAGCGACGGCCCGGCCACCACGACCAGGGCCAGCGCCAGCGCACCCGCACCGGCGCCGCCGGACCGGGCGGCCGTCGCGTTCGGATGCAGCGTCGTCGTGGCGGTCGGGGTGGGCCCGGTCGGCGTCGGGGTGGGAGTCGGCGTGGGGGTGGGGTTCCCGCCCTGCTTGCACTGGCCGGGGGGCAGGCCGTTACAACCGGAGCCGTCGCCGCCCCGGCCGTTGTCGTGCTGCGGCTTGGGCTTGGGCAGCGCGCCGAACAGGTTCCACTTGGCCCCGTTGTTGTTGAGCGGGAGGAAGTTCTGGACCGGCAGGCCGTTGAAGTTCTGCATGAAGAACTGGTGCCAGATGAAAGCCGGGTATTGCCCGCCGTAACCGGACAGGCCGCCGACGCCGAACAGCGTCTGCAGGCCCGGCGGCGGCGCGAACGCCAGGGCCGAGGTGGAGGTGCACTGGTACTGCTGCGACTTGGGCAGCGTGCACCCCGGGTGGTTGACGAACAGGGCGTCCGCCATGGCGTATCTCGGGGTCGCGCCCATGAAGAACGCCGACTGGGAGAGGTTGGTGGTCCCGGTCTTGGCGATGACCGGCTGGCCGTTGGTCAGCCCGAGGCCCGCCGCGGTGCCGCCGGAGGACGTGTCGGCCGACAGCGCCCAGTCCACGTCCGCCGCCTGGTCGGGGGTGAGCACCGCGCGCACGGTGATCTTCAGTGGGACGGCCGCGGTGCCGACAACGATCTGCTTGATGACGTGCGGGGTGTGGTACACGCCGTTGTCGGCGAGCGTGGCGATCGTGGTTGCCTGCTCCTCCACCGTCAGGGACGCCTGGCCGAGCGCGGTGCCCGCCTCGTCTTGCATCGTCACCAGGCCGCTGGCCTGGGTATCGACGCCGAAGGCCTTGGCCATTTGGACCACGGGGTGCTGGCCGGTCTGGGGGTTGAAGGCCACCCGGTGCCACAGGTCGGTGTAGGCGGTGTTGAACGAGGCCGCCGTCGCGGTCTGCACGTGCACCGGGCCGAGGTTGTTGTTCCCGCTCTCGTCGTTGCTGACCTGGTAGTAACCCGGGCCGGGCGGCTGGCGACCGGTCTTCGCGAGCGTCGTCGGCGAGGAGTCCGGCGGTATCCACAGCGGTGAGTCGGCATTCAGGATGCTCGACTGGACGTTCATCCCCTGCTGGACCGCGGTGGCCAGGACGTAGGTCTTGAACGAGGAGCCGACCTGGTTGCGGGACTGCAGCGCGTTGTCGTACTGGCAGCCGCAATTCTTCTTGGTGTAGTTCGGCCCGCTGTACATGGCCAGGATGCCGCCGGTCCTCACGTCCTCCAGCACCGCCCCGGCGCGCACCCACCTCGGCAGCCCCCTGCAGGTGGCGGGCGCCGCCGCGGACAGGAGGGCGGGCGGTGCGCAGCGCCGCATCAGCTTCTCGGTGGACCGGACCGTGGCGTAGAGCCTGTTCATCAGGGTCGGTTTGAACGTGGTGACGATGTGCAGGCCGCCCGAGTTGATCTGCTGCAGCGAGTAGCCGTAGGTGTTCTGCAACTCATTCTGCACGGCCTGCATGAGGTAGCCGCGGTAGCCGTTCCAGGTGAAGTTGGGCGGCGGGACCACCGGGGGGAACTTCTTCAGCGCCTGCGCCTCCGCCTGCGGAGACAGCGTGCCCATGCTCACCATCGTGCTCAGCACGTACTTCCAGCGGAAGACAAGACCCTGGTAGGCCGCGCCGTCCTTGGGGTTGGGGCTGTAACCGCTCGGGCTCTGGATCATCGCGGCGATCATGGCGGATTGCGCCGGGCTGATCTTGCTGAGCTGGTTGGGCCCCAGGCCGAAATAGACCTGCGCCGCGGCGCCGGCCCCGTAAGCGCCGTCACCGAAGTAGACCGTGTTCAGGTACTGCTGCAGAATCCACGCCTTGGACTTGGACTGCGCGAGCTTCTGCGCGACGAAGATCTCCTTGATCTTGCGGCTGAGGGTCTGCGTGGTGCCGATGTTCTCGTAGTAGTTCCGTACCAGTTGCTGGGTAATGGTGGACCCGCCCTGCAGGCTCCCGCCGGAGCTGGTGAGGTCGTAATAGGCGGCGCGGAGGATGCCGGTGGGCGAGATACCGCCCTCGTGCCAGAAGTTCTTGTCCTCGGCCGCCACCACGGCGTTGACCAGGGTCGGCGGGAACTGGCTGTACGTCAGGAGCACCCGGTTGGTGCTGCCGAACTGGCCCACCTGGGTCGTGCCATCGCTGAAGTAGACCTTGGAGGCCTGCTGCATGACGCTCGACTGGACATCGGGGATCGGGGTCTTGGAGTAGGCGTACGCCACCCCGGCCGCGATCAGGATGATGAACACGCCGAAGGCCGCCGCGACGACGGTCAGTGCCTTCTTCCAGGTCCAATGCCGCCACCAGCTGCCCTTGCGGCGTGGCTCGCCGCCATCGGGGCCGTCCCAGTCGCCACCGCCGGCCCGGCGGCGGCGCGGGCGGATGTCTGATTCATCCCAGTCGCCGCGCACCCCGTTCCTGCGCAGCCGCTCGCGCAGGTCGTCCCTGATGTCGCGGACACCGGTGCCGAACCGGGCCGCCCCCCGGCCCCAGGCGGTGTCCTCACTCCAGGGCGCCTCACGGACCCCGCCGCGGCCGCCGCCCGGCGATGCGTCGGTCCTGCCTCGGCGCAGCGATCTGCCGACGTCCCGCAGACCGCCGCCGCGAGACGACCGGCTCGAGTGCTGGCCGCCGGACGACCGCCCGCCCGCACCGCGGCCGCCCGCCCCGTCCAGGCCACGGCCACGGCCACCGGCCCGGGCATAACCGTCCGGGGAACCCGGCCGGGACGGAACCGAGGTACCCCGGTCGGACGGGCCAGCGGAGCGCCCGTCCAGGCTCCGGCCTGGCCGGTATGGTGCGGGAAAATCTCGGTTACTCACACGTCCTCGCCGGTTGGATGAGCCAGTCGCGGGCGGGGGTAGCCAACCCACCGCGGTCTACCGTACCTGGCAATGCACGGCGTCGTGCCCGGCCGGCCCCCTTGCCTCGTGGCCCGCTCGCGCCCTTACCGATCATGCCCGGGCCAGGCACTTCAACTCGTCTTGCTCGCTGTTTCCGACCGGGGGCGCCCGCGCCGGGCGCGCGGCTCGCCCGTGCCAAGTACGTAGGACGAAGCAAGGTGGTTCCAGCCACAACTCTGACAGACCTCGACGACGTACGCCCGGAACTCCCCATATTCGGCGGCCATCTCGGCCAGTTCGCCCGATTGCTTGACCCGCCCCTCGTAGCGGCCGAGTTCGTCTCCGTACACGTAGGTCACGTGGGTGAGCTTGGCCCGGCGGCAGATGGGGCAGCCGCTGTTGGTCGCCTCGCCGTGGAACTTCGCGGCGCGGAGCAGGTAGGGATGCGCGTCACAGGCGTCGGCGACGGTGGTGTGGCCGGCCAACACCGAGGCGAGCGTTGCCCTGCGGGCAAGCGCGTAATCGACAACGCATCTCCTGGGTGCCATCTCAGACAGACTACGACGCATTCGTGATCGCGCCGAGACCCGGTCGCCGCGATCTGCCGTCCGGGGGCCAGGGGACGCGCGCTGACAGCGCGGCGGCGCACGGCCGGCCGCCCGTTAGGTTGCAACATTCCGCGAGTGCACATATCTTGGCGATGTATCGGTTCGATACATCGATCCGAGGTATAGCGTCTCCAGTCTCGCCGACCAGGGCAAGGCCGGACACGCCCAACGGGAGGCGTGGGGCTGTCGTGAGCGGTGGTCACCGGTCGGGAGTGCTCGAGCTGGCCGTGCTCGGCCTGCTGCACGAGACTCCCATGCACGGATACGAACTGCGCAAGCGGCTGAACTCGTTCCTTGGCGCGTTCCGCGCCTTCGGCTACGGCTCGCTGTACCCCTGCCTCAAGGAACTGCTTGCCCAGGGCCTGATCGCGGAAGAGCAGCCCGACACGCTGCGCAGCCCCCTGGCGGGCCGCCGGTCGAAGATCGTCTACCGGCTGACCGCGGAGGGCAAGGAACGGCTGCAGCAACTGCTGGCCGAGCCGGGGCCGGCGGCGTGGGAAGACGACGGGTTCGGGGTCCGGTTCGCCTTCTTCGGCCAGACCCGCGCGGACGTCAGGCTGCGCATCCTGGAGGGCCGCCGGACGCGGCTGGAGGAACGCCTGGACGGCGTCCGGGCGGCGATGGCGCGGACCAGGGAACGCCTGGACCGCTACACGCTCGAACTGCACCAGCACGGCCTCGAGTCGGTCGAGCGGGAGGTCCGCTGGCTCAACGAGCTGATCGCCTCGGAACGGC